>Ga0233432_10000358_pt1 | contig 44309 bp, 38 predicted proteins | sample SI_122_August201_6_FD_179870 | JGI IMG/M metagenome (GOLD analysis project Ga0233432, IMG submission 179870) | Seawater microbial communities from Saanich Inlet, British Columbia, Canada - SI_122_August2016_10_MG | ecosystem: Environmental > Aquatic > Marine > Inlet | place: Canada: British... | reverse complement strand
AATGAGGTGGCGTCGAATTGCGGCGCCACTTTCATCCACCTCGATGTTGGTAAGGAGTCAGCCTGGCAGCACCTGGAGTCGACGGTCAGGTCGAATTACCGTCAGCTGGATGTGATGATTAATAATGCAGGGGTGGTGTCAGCGTTGGATATTACTCAGGTTTCGGTCGCAGACTGGGATCGCCTGATGAATATCAATCTCAGAGGCATGATGTTGGGCTGTCAAACCGCGATCTCGCTGATGCGAGACCATCCGGCTGGCGAGTCGGGATCGATAATCAATATGGCGTCATCTACCTCCTATTTGGCGATTCCCGATGTGGCCTATACGACTTCCAAGGCGGGGGTAGTGGGCCTTACCAAGTCGGTCGCGGTGCACTGCGCCAACGAGGGGTTCAATATTCGCTGCAACTCAATCCATCCGGGAGCGACGCTCACTGCTATTCTGAAAACGGCTATTGAACAAATGCCTGAGGTTGAGGAGGCGTGTAAGCGCATGTCGCCTTTAAATCGAATGGGCACGGTGGAAGAGGTTGCCGCCATGGCGGTCTTCCTAGCGTCAGATGAAGCCAGCTTCTGCACTGGTGGTCAGTACGCAGTTGAGGGCGGGACGGTCAGCCAGCACCCTCGGATGTAACATCACGTCAAATAGCGTCACCCGCGCCAGATCACTACCCACTGCCAGAAGCCTCTGGCGCAATCATCCGTTACCTAGGCTCTGCGTTCCCGTAGCGTTAGCCCTGAGATATCCGGCACCAAACTGGTGCGCGTCGGCGCTTGAGCTGGCTCGGAGTTCCTGTTGTACTCAGTCGAGCAGGATTACCATTTACACCAATAAGGGGGGAAACATGAAAACTTTATTATCTGCAATAGCGTTAGCCGTGATGCTGGTGGGCTGTGGTCAAACGGAAGAGGCCGCCGAGCCAGCTGCTCCGGCCGCACCCGCTGAGGTCAGTGCGCCAACCAATGACGTGATCGTGGACTACGTGTGGAACACCGCAGCACCCGATATGACGGATGAACAGCTCGCTGACATCATTGCGCGGTGGAATGCCCGGATCGATGCGGGTGGCTATGACATGAGCGCTAATGTGCTCAAACCCCAATTCGAGACCGATGACTATGACCTGATCTGGGTGCTGCTGTGGCCCTCGAGTGAGGCTCGGGAAGCGGGCTGGGCAGACTGGAACGCCAATCAGGTAGACGACTGGAACGCTGAGCTCGATGGCGCGCTCTCTTATAAGGCAGAGAACGTTTTCAGCTTCAAGCCTGTCGGTGGGTGGGACAGTAATCTGGCCAGTGTCCCGGTCGGTGGCACTTTCTTGCCAAACTTCAGTTTCTGCAAGATTAATGAGGGTTTTGACGACGCAGCCTTTGATACGTTTCGTGCCGAGTACGACGCCTGGTTGGCGGAAGGCAGCGAGGCAGATTACGGTTACTACATTATGGAGCCGCAGTTTGAGCAGGATGATGCTGATGTTGTGTGGCTAGACCTGTTCGCAGATGAAGCGGCGATGCAGGCCGGTACTGACAGCTGGACAGGTTCTGATTTAGAGGCCAAATGGAATGCGATGCTGGCATGCGAGAACTATGCCTTCGTTGCGACGGCTATTCGGCGATAGAGCCTGAAGGTAAGAACCAGGCCACAGACGATCACGCCGAGGTTCGACCGTATCGGTTTATCTTCGGGGTGAGCGCACGGGTTACCCAGATAGGGTAATCGCATGATCGCGTTACGAACCCCGCCTCGTGCGGGGTTTTTATTGCCCGATCTTCATGCCCGCATCATCACTGTTGCGCTGCTTGCGCTGCAGAAACCATTGATGAAAGTGGTGGGTGGGGACGTCCATTAGCGGAGTAAAAAGGCCGCCATCGAAAGCGGGAGACGCTCGGCCATACTGTAAGCCCTCCACTACCGATATGTCCTCTGCAAACACCAGACTCCAGGCGTCGTGAAGGCTCTGGCGCCGCCTCTCGAAGGCGTCAGTGAGCGCGTCTCGGTCAGCATAAAAAAACTGTAGTCGCTCGCGGGTTTGGTTAACCGCCTCCGGTCTTAGCAGAATGACAAAGAAGTGATCGGCTTGAATGCCCAGCAGCACATTGGGATAAAGCGAGAGGTACTCAGCGGTCTTCAGCCGGTCGCTGTCCCAGCCTGAAAAGAGAGGAAGGGGTTGATCGTCTCCTCGCGCCAGATCATAGACCCGCGTTCCCTGACCGGATGCGAGCGGCTCCACCAGCAAATTGTAGTGTGCATCAAGGGGCGAGTAAGTATTGAGATCCGGATGCACAAAGGGCAGGTGATAAGACTCGCAATAGTTCTCAACGGCGAGCTTATAGTTGCTGTTGAGCGTCAGTTCCATCGCCCCGTAATCTCCTGAGTCGGCGATGAGTTGTTCCTCGAAATGGTCACCAGCGAGCGCTTGCCAGCGCGACATCAGCGGTTCCAAATTGTGTGCTAGGGAGGGGGCCTCACCAGAAAGATTAATGAATACGATCCCCATGGATTCCTCGCAGCGCACCGCAGCTAAGGCGTGATCAGCGCACTTGAATCCAGCGACTTCGTGTATGCCCATGCCACCAATATTGGGCGTGCTCTTGAGCTGACCACTCAGGTCATAGCCCCACTTATGGTAAGGGCAGCGAATCATAAGCCCTGTTTCGCCGGCCTCGGCCATTAGCTGCATACCGCGGTGACGGCACACGTTGTGAAACACATGCGCATGACCATTTTGGTCGCGCACCATGAGTAACGGCAGCCCCATAAAGGTGACCGGATACACGGCGCCGGGAGTGGCGATATCGTTACTGAACCCGAGACCTGCCCACGTTTTTGAGATGATCTCATCTCGTTCCCGCAACCACTCTTCGGGGTCGGTATAAGCCCGATTGGGCAGCGCAGTACTGTGCGAGATAGCAGGGTCTGCCATCCCGTGAGGACTGTTGGGGGCGGTGTTGGCAAGCGTGTCGGTTGGTCTCATTGGTTACACCTTGCAGACTAGTGACCCAAGTCTACGCCGCTGTTCTGGCGGGGAAAATGACTTTCTTGCGTACGCACAGTGAGTTGACAGCGCGCGCCAGGGCGAGTGGCAAAGCCGCGGTCGCCCAATCCATCAGCTCCAGGGAAAAGGACTGTTCGACACGGGATGAAGATCGCCTTCGGCGTAGCGAGAGAAGCGGAAGGGCTTGAGCAAATCCGGTTTGCTACCACAGATAGTGTGCGCGACGAGATCGCCTACGCCAATCATTTTGTAGCCGTGATTGGAGTCTGCAATCACGAAGCAATTCTCGCGCATGGTGTCGAACACCGGGAAGCTATCAGGTGTGAACGCGCCAATGCCCCCCGAGGGTTCTGTTTTGAAGTGAGGCAGGGTACCGGAGAAGCGCTGCTGACAATGGGCGAGGGCCGACACCCACATCTCGGCAAATTCGGGCCCCACCACAAATTCTGGTGAGTCCGGGCCGTAGGGGTCCACCGCCACCTCGCTCGCTTGCTTGTCGACGATAAAAGGGGCCGCCCCACCTTGGACGCCGCCAAAGTGAAAGTCGGGCTTGTAATAAATGCCCCACATGGTGTCTGTGAGTCGCCGGCCGTCATGGTCTGAATGCAGGGGTGCATCGGTATCCACATGGATAACCGGCGGCATGTGGCCGTCATTGGTGACCTGCAGCGTGGGGTCAACGCCCAGCGTGCCTTCCTGCAGTGACCAGTAAATCCACATCGGGATGCCCTCGCTGATTTCACCCGTTGCGGCGTTGCGGATACTCACCTCCATGGGGAGTTCCAGCATCTCCCAAAAGCTGCGGACCCAGGGGCCTGCCGCGACGACGGCATAATCGCATTCCATGCGTCCCTGATCGGTGACTACCGCAGCGATCGCGCCGCTGTTATCGCTCTCGAGCGCCTTCACCGTGATGCCGCTTATAATGCGGACTCCGAGCGCTTCGGCCTTGGCCGCAAGGCCAAGCATCGCAAGGCTATTGTTGGCGTAGCCACCGGGCATTTCGTGGAGCACCGAGGTAATGCCTTGCGCGCGCCAATCTGAGAACAGTTCCTTCATGTAGCGTTCGCTCTCAGCGGCGCCTTCAATAAAGATTGATTCATAGCCAATAGCCCGCTGTTGAGCATGGATGGCTGCCACGTCTTCGCGCATCGACTCACAGCTGATCTGCATGTAGCCCACGGGGTGATAGCTGTAGGTCTCGGGGTCGCTCTCCCAAATATTGACCGAGTGCGCCATCAGCTCGCGCATGGCTGGCTGGAAGTAGTTGTTACGAATCACGCCACAGGCGATGCCCGTCGCGCCGGCGCAGATGCCCGATTTTTCCAGGACGATGATGTCCCGGCCGGTGCCTCTGCCAGAATGTTTAAGTTGTAAAGCTAGGTGGTAAGCAGTGCTGAGGCCATGAATCCCCGCGCCAATAATCACATAGGGGCTGTGGGGAGGCGCGATCATCACGTGAATTCGCCGATGTACTCGAAGGGTTCGATCAGCACGGGCATGTCATCGGTGCACTCTCGGCCATAATTTTTTAACAGCCCATTCCAGTAGCTTCTATGAAGTGGAAGCCAGACATCGGGGTCTTGCACGGGAGGTCCATCGAGGCGTGTTTCGGCCTGCCCGATAGCACCAAAGGTGGTCTCGCGGATCTCGGTGAGGCGCACGACCAGGCGGGGCACACCTTGGTAATCACACAGCACGATGGGCGTACCGGCCTCTGCATAGGGGAAACCGTTAGCGTCGATTACCCAGGGGAGGCTGAATGTCGCCACCTTTTCCTGGGTTTTGATGTACGCGAAGATCTGTTCGGTTGTTTCGGCATCGATACCAATTGAGCGGACTTGATAATCGCTCCCGAGCGCGGCGTTTTGGTCACAAGCTCGTTGCCAAAAGGTCTCTATTGCGGCCGGACTGGGCTGTGCGGGGCCGTCTGCTATCAAAACATCCTGAGTCATCAGAACTCTCTTTCGTATTGATTCACTAGACACAGATCATGCTTTAAATGGCACTTGCTGGATAGTGGGTGCCGAGCGCGGATTGTGGCAGAGGTAGGGCGCTTGTTTCGGCGTACTCGAAGCCACTATCTTTTGCCTGAGGCGCCTCGCATATCACGTCGCTAGATCGGGTGCAGAACCTGTCCCATGGAGGCTATGCGTCAGTTACTGAAAGCCCGCTACTACATTTGCGTACATCTCTGTATCAAAAGGTATGCGGGCACTCAGCACATGCAGGGTGATGAAATGTATCAGCGGGTTGCCGGTCACCACGGTAAAGGTGGCTTTGCCCATCCCGACGAGCACCTGCGTCATGATGATGTAGGTCACGCTGAGGGCGCCGGCTTCGACCGAGCTGTAATCGACGCCGGGGTCAAAGAGACTGAACACAGCATAGAAAAAACCCGCCAGTATGATCACGGTGAGCTTGCAGTCAAAAAGCACCATGAGGCGGGGTATCAATATCACATGCATCAGTAACACGACCGGTAACCCTGCGCCGATGGTATTGGCCGCGATGCTGGTTGGAACGCCCACTGCATATTGTTGGCCGCTTAGGGAGAAAAAGTTGACGCCACTAATGATGGGTCCAAAAAAATCGAGTGCCCAGTAGGCGACAATAATCCACGCGTTTCTCCGCCACTCCAGAGAACGGAGCAAGTCTGCAGCGCGCAAGCCCGTTCGCCGGAGCCAGTAAATTGGAATGACGATGTAGAAGACGCTGTTTAGCAACATCCAGCGCACTACATCGTGCCAATGATGCGTGTTGCGCTCGTAAACCTCAGGCCCGGGGAAGTGCAGTCCAGTATTCCAAAAGAATCCCAGGCCTATTTGGGTGATCAAAAGATAGGCGCAGACCAGCCAGAGTTCCGGTCGCGCCCGTTCGATGTTGACATGGAAGTCACTGGCCCATTCGGTGGGCGAACGTGTGCGCGTGAGGTAGAGAAGCAAAAAAACGCACAGCGCCAAGACCGGTAGATACGCGCTCAAGAGACTGCCAAGTGCGTCCTCAGCGATCGGAGGGCGGTAGTTAACGGTGGCGTCGAGCACAAAGAAGATGAGGGTCACCAGCGCCCAAAGCATTGCGGCGCTAATCAAAAAGGGCTGGGATTTATACACTTACCTACCGCTCATACGACGATTGTCCGCACTTAAGAATGGCCCGCCCGGCAGGATTCGAACCTGCAACCTACGGCTTAGAAGGCCGTTGCACTATCCGGTTGTGCTACGGGCGGCGGGGGCGAAGTATCCCACTCCAGACGAGTTGGGCCAAGTCGAATTGGTAGTGGTAAGAGCGGCTTAGCTTCGGGGGCCCACTGTGCCAGCCAGTAAGGTGCGTACGCTATGGTCGAGCAAGGCTTCAGGTTCGATTGATCGGTCAAATAGGTTGATAAGCTGGCTTGCCTCGAGTGTGGCAATGCCATGGGTCATGGACCAGATCTGGGTGGCAAGTTGCACGCTGTTGATAGACGGATTGCCATTGGCTTCGCAGAACGCCTTCAACAAATTGACCAGAACCATAAAGCCACCATGGTTTTTTGCAACGTTCTCGCGAGTTTCTTCGATGTCACCGCGGTCGTCCCACATTAGTGAGAAGAACGCGTGTTTTTTTCGCGCATAGCTCAGGTAGGTGTGCCCCATCTCCAAAATGCCCTCTATCGAGCCAGCGGGGTGTTGCGATGAGGTTTTAGCGGCTTCGACACTCAGCCCGAGGATAGCTAGTTGCCTGACGGCCTTCAAAAGCTCCTCTTTGTCGGCAAAGTGTCGATAGGGCGCCGCGGCGCTGACGCCGGCATTTGCCGCGGCTTCGGCCATCGAAAACTCGAGTGTGCCGTCGCGCTCGATCAGTTCTGCGGCGGCGATAATGAGCGCGTTGCGCAGATCACCGTGATGATAGTTGCTGCGGGCATCAGTCATGCGGCCTCCCTCAATGGCGCGCGCGGCGCTGTCTCTGCCGGCGACTCCTTCTTCAGGAAGTGGCGTCTAGGATGCATCAACAGGGTGTACAGGGGCGGCACAAGATAGAACGACACAATGGTCGAAAGCAGCACGCCACCGGCGATCGCCATCGCAAAGGGTGGCCAGAACTGACTGCCCTCCAAGATTAGTGGCAGGAAACCGCCAAAAGTGGTGACGGTGGTTGAGACAATGTGCCGACTCGCATCCATGACCACGTCGACAATGGCGTCGGGGTCACCCGCCGTCGCGCGCTCATTTAATTTGAGCCCGCTCAAAATGATAATGGCCGCATTGATCGAGACACCCACCGAGCCAATCACGCCGATCAGTGCCTGAACACCCAACGGGTACTGGAACACCGCCAGCGCCAACAGACTCAGACCAAAGGAGCAGCCGGTGACGCCAAATGCAATGCCGGTCAGTCGCCATGAGTTAAAGGTCAGCAGGATCGTGGCCAGCATGGCGGCGAGAATCGTACCCAGGGGTGCCATCAGGTCCTCCATTAGCTCGCCGCGTTCCTGACTGTCGCCACCGAACTCCAGGAAGTAACCACTGGGGAGGGCGATCGGGTTGGCCTGTAGATCTGCCGCCAGCATTTTCAAGGCTTCCTCGGGTAATACACCTCGCTTGAGAAATCCCTGAACGTTATTCAGTCGGCCACCATTTTTTCGTGTGATGGGGCTCTCATCGGGGATCAGCGATACACTGCCCAGCGCGCTAAGTGGTACGGCGGGGACCAGCGTATCGTTGCCGCGGTGCTGCACGGGAATCCGAATGTTTGTCAGGTCATCGGTGCTGTCCCATTGCTCCCGTTTCAGGATCGCCCGGACCGGCAGCCGCTCGGTCCCCTCGAGCAATTCGCCGCCGACACGCCCCTTCAGGGCACTTTCTATGCCGCGAGCGACTTCGGCCTTACTGAGCCCGGCGCGCTTTAATGCTGATTCGTCGAGATCAAAGACCACTTTAGGTGGGGCGGGTGCCATGGAGACTTTGGTGTGGGTGACATCAGGCAGAGCGGCCATGCGTTGGCGGAATTGTTCTCCCAGTGCTTTCAGCATCTCTGCGCTGGGCCCGTAAAGTCGCACCTCTAATGGCGCGTCCACCGGTGGCCCCTGGTTGATGCCGCGAACCAAGATCTGCGCCTGGGGGTACTCCCGGTCGATTTCTTTTTGCAACCGTCGGATCAGTGCATCGGTCTGGTTTTCATCGGTGGTCAAAACCAGTGCCCGGGACCAACTCGGTACGCCTTTTGTATTGCCACGGAGGTTGTAATAGAACTCGGGCGGGGTCTCGCCAATCGACCAGTCGACTCGGCGAATCAGCGGCTCGGCGCGCAGCTTTTGATCGACCTGCGTGACCAGTGCCAGTGAATCGTTAATCGACGCCCCCTCTGGGAGTTTGATGTCCAGATACATCTGATCGCGGTCGGTTCCAGGGAAAAACTGCAGGGTCAGTGTGCTGAAGCAGAGAAAGCCGGTTATTGGTAGCGCCAAGGCGAGGGCGAAGGCGCCTAGCGGGTTGCGAATTGACCAATTTAATGAGCGCCGGAATGCATCCGCCAATTTTTTGTTGTCGGCGCCTGCTCGCCACCAGCGACGTTCTAAAGCGAGCCCAGCAGGCAACCATCGGGAAGCCAGTACAGGCGTCACGGCGACCGCCAGCACGAAAGAGGACACGAGCATCGCCACGACTGCTACGGCGATCGAGCCTAAAAAATCTCCCCCGGCGCCGGGAAGTAAGACCATTGGAATAAAAGCCAGCACTGTGGTCAGGGTGGAGGACAGTAACGGAATCCGCATGCGCGATACTGCGCCGCGCATGGCTTCGGTCGGAGGCTGCCCGGCCAGCAGGCGCTTGCGTATCTCGTCGGTCATCACAATAGAGCCGTCGACCAGCAAGCCCAGTGCCACGACCAGTCCGGTCACCGACATTTGTTGAATCGGAATTTTTAGGTAAAACAAGGTGGTCATCGACATCAGCGTGCAGAGCGGCAGGATTACAGCGACCACGAGTGCCGCCCGCCAGCCCAGTGTCACCAGCAGCACCGCGATCACCAGCATAATGCCCAACAACAAATTTTTACCCACGCTTAGCAGACGATCGACGCTATAGCCCACCTGATCGAAACTGGTCTCGATGCTGACCCCATTTGGCGCACCGGCGCGGTAAGCCGCGAGGAACTCATCGAACTGAGCGCCGTAGCGGTCCACTTGGTAGCCCGGTTGCATCTCGGCAGCAATCAGCACTGAGCGCTGGCCATTAGAGAGTGACATGCTTTCAAATGGCGTGACCTCGGTTTTGCGTACCTCAGCGAGATCCGAGATGCGAATGGCGCGTCCGTCGGGCAGGCCCCGCACGATCACGTTTCGTATTGACTCCAGGTCAGTAAAATCCCCGGTCAGTTCTACTGTTAAGGCGGCACCAGCACCCGTCAGCTGTCCGGCAGGGGCTCTTGCATCGGCCTCTGCGAGCGCCGCGGAGACCTCGCCGATCGAAATGCCCAGCATCGATAAACGCGTCTCGTCGAGTTCGACTCGCACTTCTTCACTGGGCAGGCCGTATAGCTTGACCCGGCGTGTCATCGGCACGCTGCGCGCGGCGTCCGCGAATAGCAAAGACTGCCGGCGTAGTTGAGCCGGTGGTAGTTCACGGCCGTCCGCACCACTGATGGCGATGATCTTGACGAATTCAGTCCAGATCTCGTCATCAAAGTCGGGCGGGGAGGCGCCGGGAGGTAAGTTCATCGCGACTCGGTCAACGACGTCACGTAGCTCGGCCATTATCTGTTTGAGTCGAGCAGGGGGCGCTTTGTAGTCGACCTCTACGAAAAGCAATGACACACCCGAGGCGGAGGTCCCGTCCACCTCCATCACATCAGGTTCTTCCCGGAGGGCATCGACCATCGGTTTAGTGATCAGCGCCTCGACTCTTGCAGGGCTTGCGCCGGGGAAAAAAACCTGAACTGAGGCGAACCACGGCGTGATCGCCGGATCTTCTTTGCGCGCCATACCGCTCATGCTGGTATAGCCCACAACCAGAATCGCCAGAATCACCAGTGCCAGATAGCGTGTATTGGCGTGTAGCAGGTTGGCGATCATGAGCTGGGTGTCGCCGCTGTCGTGTTCAGCGTGGCGTTATCGAAAATGGGCTCCACCAGGTCGCCGGGGCTGATCCGTTGCAAGCCCGAGGCCACAACGGCCGACTCGTTTGCGAGCGTACCGCGCACAAAAACTTTGTTACCGCGGGTGTAGAGAATTTCAACACTTTCTCGCTGCGCACGCAGTCTGTCCTCAACATCCGGCGTGATTGTCAGAACGTCCCAAAGACCCCGAGGGGCTTCCAGTAGCGCCGAGATAGGCAACCAACCCCCGGCAGAATCAACCGTTTCAGCAATCTGCAGCGTCGCCGATTCGCCGACTGCTACTGCCGTGCTGACAGGTAGATCAAATACAGCGCCCACGGTTAGGGTGGCGGGGTCGAGGTCATCCCGAATCGACCGCAGTTCAGCGGTAACCTGCTCACCCTGAAGCACGAGAGGGTAGCTGTTTCCTGGCACCAGTCGCCGTGCTACATCAGCGGGGACACCCACGTGCGCCTCTCGGCCTGTGGCGGTCACCAATCGAAGTACTGGCGTGCCCGGCGCGACCACCGCGCCGACTTGCAGGAGGCGCTCAGCCACTACGGCCTCGTAGGGCGCGCGCAAGGTGCTTTTTTCCAGCTCAAGTTGCGCCGACTGTCGTTGGGCTATTGCGGTGCTCTGTGCCGCCGCCAGTGCCTGTGCGGCGTAACGCGCGTCATCATAATCCTGTTGGGACGCCGACCCGTCTTCAACCAGACGCGCGATCCGTTCAGCCCGGGCGTCCGCCTGCGCTCGCTCGGTTGAGACCCGCTCAAGCGTCGCCGCGGCGGCGTCCAATCTGGCCTGTTTGCGGTCGGTGCCGAGCTGCGCGAGTACTTCGTCCGGTGCGACCCGCATACCTTCGGTTGCAATCATTGATGTCAACACACCGGCGACTTCAAATCCCACTGCGCTGTCGGATCCCGCGCGAATGATGCCAAGATAATTGGCCTCACGTGTGAACCTCGGTTGTTGCCGATAGGTGACTGCAGCGACCGGCATGGGGGTTCGTTGGGCGGAGGTGGTGATGACCTTGTTGGCTTTGATGAGGGCAGTACCAGCGATTGTCAATCCAATGGCGAAGGCAACTGCCCAGAGGGATTTTAATAGGTCGGGATTCACAGCGAGACTCGATTATTGGCAATGCAGCGTGCGATGCAACAATGTTAGTTAAATTAACATTAAATGTAAATACAATTAACATTGGCAGAGATCACTGGTGACACCTGTCTTCAACTTGCGCCCAGAGGGGGATTTCGCGACACTAGCGCCCCCACCCTGCGGTGGGCTTTGTGGTGACTCGGATGGTCCCCTCGCAGCGATAAGTGACGAACCCCGCCAGGCCCGGAAGGGAGCAACGGTAGTTACTGACTCGGGTGCCGGGGTGTGGCTGTCCGAGTCGCCTCCCTACTCACGGATGGTCAAGCATGTCCTATCAGGTTCTGGCCCGTAAATGGCGCCCCGGCACGTTTGCTGAGATGGTCGGTCAGCAGCATGTTCTGCAGGCGTTGGTCAACGCCCTCGAGTCGGGCCGTCTCCATCACGCCTACTTGTTCACGGGAACCCGAGGCGTGGGTAAAACGACGGTCGCGCGCATTTTAGCTAAATGTCTCAATTGTGATGCCGGTATCACCGCTGCACCGTGTGGCGAGTGTGGCGCGTGTGCGGAGATTGCTGAAGGACGATCGGTGGACCTGATTGAGGTCGATGCAGCCTCCAAAACCAAGGTGGAGGACACGCGCGAGCTACTCGAAAATGTGCAGTACACGCCAACGCGCGCGCGCTACAAGATTTATCTCATTGACGAAGTGCACATGCTGTCCAATCACAGCTTCAATGCACTTTTAAAGACCTTGGAAGAGCCGCCTCCCCACGCCATGTTTCTGCTCGCAACAACAGACCCGCAAAAGCTCCCTGCTACCGTATTGTCGCGATGTCTACAGTTCAATCTGAAGAACATGCAACCTGAGCAGATTGTGTCTCATTTGCAACACATTTTGACCGCCGAATCGATCACCGCCGAGCCGGAGGCACTAGCACTGATTGCGCGGGCGGCCGACGGATCCATGCGAGACGCTTTGAGCCTAACGGATCAGGCGATCGCTTACGGTGAGGGGCGTCTGCAGGGAGCCGAAGTGGCCGAAATGTTGGGGACGGTGGACCGCGGCCGCGTGCTGGATCTGGTTGCTGCTATCTTGGAGGAAGATGCTGCCGCCGTATTGCAGCTGGTCGCTAACATTGCCGAGCACGCGCCAGATTATGTCTCAACGCTAGATGAGCTGAGCAGTATTTTGCACCAGATGACCGTGGCACAGATGGTCCCGGGAGCACTCGACACCAGCTGGCCCGATCAGGCACGTATCGTCGAACTGGCGAGCAGAGCGACTATTGATGACACCCAATTGTTTTGGCAAATGGCAGTGTCGGGTCGTCGCGATGTGCATCTGGCCTCGTCAGCGAGAGCGGGACTGGAGATGATCCTCCTGAGGATGATTGCTTTCCGACCCGCTGTGGTCATTCATGATGACGGCCCAGCAGGAGCGCCCCCGGCAAAAAAGCCTGAGCCACCGGCGGCGCCGGTGGAGCCCCGGGTCGAGAAGGTCAGTCGGTCAGGCGCCGCCGCTGTGCAAAGTTTGGATGACGCTGTTTCAAAAACGGCTAGTGTTGATCCAGCGCGCGGGGTGGAAGGGACTGATCCGAGGGATGACGCAACACCGGAGAACGCCAGTCAGACTGAATTTCAACACGCTGGATGTGTGAATTCAGCAGGTGAGATACCTGCGCACTCGAAGCGCGAATCAGAGGGGCAAGCGGTGGACACTTTGTCTCGTGAGCCGGAGGTGCGGCTGGCTTCACCGAAGATGCCGGCCGGAGAAGTCGTTGAGCCGAAAGATGACGATCTCACGACGTTGCCTCCCGCGCACGCGCTATCACATTTCACCCAGGACAGTTGGCCGCTTCTGTTTGAAGAACTTCGCTTTGGCGGCATTCTGCACAACATTGCCCTGCACCTCGAATTAAGTCACTGTTCTGGCAAGGAATTGAATTTTACGATCGCCCAATCGGATTCTGCACTGCTCAACGAGCGCCACGCGGCGCAGTTGACGCAAGCACTGCGGCAGCAGGTGGATGAATCGATCATGGCAACGATAGTTGTCGACAGACACCAGGGTCATACCCCCGCTAATCGACGCGCAGCGGCCGCTGCCGCAAGGCTCGCCGATGCTGAGCAGGCGATTGCCAGTGATGATGCTCTGCACACACTGATGCGTGTATTTGACGGCGAGATCATCCCCGGTAGCATTAGGCCGATGGCTGTTGATGTTGAACATCCGGAAATAGATGCTGACCTTGAGCAGGCCTCAGAGGCCTGAGTGGGGTTGCGATCATGTTTTCGGCGAATGCTTTGGAGACCTCAGTAAAGTGAAGTTAAGTCCGTCTATCGCCGCTTTGATTGACAGTTTGCGTCATTTGCCTGGCGTGGGCCCCAAATCTGCTCAACGCATGACTCTGCATTTGCTTGAGCGTGATCGGGATGGCGCCCAGCTTATCGCTGAGGCCATCGAAACGGCGTTGGCCAAGGTACAGAACTGCGAGCGGTGCCGTAATTTTACCGAGCTCAATGTTTGTGAAATCTGCGTTGACCCCAAGCGCGACCCTGCGACATTGTGTGTGGTGGAGGCTCCCGCCGATGTCATGGCGATAGAGCAAAGCGGCGGATTCAGAGGTCATTACTATGTGCTGATGGGCCACTTGTCACCTATAGACGGTATTGGCCCAGAACAGCTTGGGCTGGATAGCCTATGCGCTCGTTTTGATGAAGGAGTGATTGAAGAGGTGATCTTGGCGACCAACCCCACTGTGGAGGGAGAGGCAACGGCGTATTTTATTAGCCAAAAAGCCAAAGATGCCAAAGTGACAGTGACACGTATCGCACACGGAGTTCCTTTGGGAGGCGAGCTCGAATATACCGACTCGAGCACCTTGGCACACGCTTTAAGTGGACGGACGGTAGTAGACGAGTGAATTGGGAGTGGATTCAAAGTTCGGTTGAACTTGAGGCAGTGATTACTGCGCATCGCGGTGCGGAATCGGTCGCAATTGATACCGAGTTCAGGCGTCGGGATACGTTTTTCCCTATTGTCGCTTTGGTGCAGCTTTGTTGGGGAGATAAGGCCTATCTGGTTGATCCGTTGCAGGTGGGTCACGCAGCGCCGCTTCGGGAACTGTTGATCAACTCGACCCAAACCAAGTTTATTCATAGCGCCAGTGAGGATCTGGAGGTGTTTTCCCATTGGTTGGGCGTGTTGCCAGCACCACTATTTGATACGCAGCGTGCTGCAGCTCTTTTGGGTATGGACTCGGGAATGAGTTATCGAGCGATGGTGGCCGACTTTTTCGAAATTGATCTACCAAAGGATGAGACCCAGTCGGACTGGTTGCACCGGCCCCTGTCTGACAGTCAGGCCGACTATGCCGCCCAAGATGTGATCTATCTGCACCCGATAGGCAGTCGGTTGCTCGAGCGGGCAACTGCATCGGGCAGAGCGCCATGGGTTTTAGAGGACGGCGCACGTATGACGCCTGGGGGCAAGGCTCCGATCACTAAATTCAAGTCAGCGTATAAACTCTCGGACGCGCAACAGTGTGCGCTAGTGGCAGCCGTTGACTGGCGGGAAGCCGAGGCGCGCAGGCTTGATCGGCCGCGGAGCTGGATTCTAGGAGACAAGATACTGACTGCGATTGCCCGGTCGGTGCCGCGCTCTGTGCGCGAGTTGTCAGAGATACCCGATATGCCCGGTGGATTGGTGCGTAGGGCGGGAGAGCATCTCGTTGCTGCGATCAGTGCCGCGCTCGAGGGGGATATTCCGTCACTACGCTCTCAAATTGGCCCCAGTCCATTGTCTGGCGCGCAGCGCCAGTTGTTGGGTGCGCTTTCAGAACGGTTGGATGTGGTTGCCACGGAACTGGGCATTGCCCCCGCGATCTTGATGCCAAAAGCTGATCTCGAGCATCTAATCCGGCAACAGTCCGATATATCGATCATGAGTCCCGCCACTTGGTCGGGATGGCGTGGTGAGGTGGTTGTCGATCCATTGCGACACTGGCTTTCAGAGGCGACGGCGTGACACACGCGACTGAAATAAGTGCATTGGAGGTGGATGTCTACAAGACAGCGGCCCGCCCGCTCACATTTTTGTTTGTCCCGAGTGAGTTGCAACCAGACTGCTGGCCAGCGGATCTTTGCGCTTTGTTCCGTGCGCCTGAAAAAGTACTCTCAATTACGCTGACACCTGATCGAACCTTGGCGGCACAGTCGGCAACGACCGTAATGGAAGCCATTCGCGCGCGAGGTTATTTTCTGCAATTACCGCCCGACCCCCAGATCGGGCGACGCTGAATGGAGCGACGTGGATGCTGACAACACAGTCCTATCTGATTGCGCTCTTGCTTTACTGGGTTTCGGCAATCGGCGGCGTTTGGTTGCTAAAGCGGCTGTGGTTCCCTGTTAACCCCGGGCGGGGAGCGGCCGCGATGCTTGGCTGTTTGGCAGGCCTGCTGCTGGCCCCGGCTTTTCCCGGAGAGGCCACAGAAACTGTGGCACCAGCACTCATTATTGTGATCTTTAATACCGTATTCGGCGAGGGTGTCTCATCGGCAGTGTGGCCAGGTGTCTGGCTCGTCGCCAGTGCGATTGCGGGTGCGGTAGTGAGTTTATGGTGGCGTCGCCGGGGTTTGATCGACGTCCCTTGAGTGGTTTGTGCAGTTGACATCGGTTAGTCTGCCGACCCGAAATTTATACAGATGAGAGAGCCTTTTTATGAAGTTTGAAGGAACCGAGCGCTACGTCGCAACAGATGACTTGCGCATGGCGGTCAATGCCTCTGTGGCGCTACAGAGACCGCTGTTGATAAAGGGAGAGCCCGGCACGGGTAAAACCATGCTAGCGGAAGAGGTAGCGGCGGGCTTGGGTAAGACACTTATCCAATGGCATATTAAGTCAACGACCAAGGCGCAGCAGGGACTTTATGAATACGACGCCGTGTCGCGGCTGCGCGATTCTCAACTGGGGGATGGCAAGGTTGAGGATATTAGTCAGTACATCAAGAGAGGCAAGTTGTGGGAGGCGTTCACTGCTGATGAGCAAGTTGTTTTGCTCATCGATGAAGTCGACAAGGCCGATATCGAGTTTCCCAATGATCTGCTGGTCGAACTTGATCGCATGGAGTTCTTTGTCTACGAAACCGGTGAGACCGTGAAGGCCCGGCACCGGCCCATCATTATCATTACTTCCAATAACGAAAAGGAATTGCCCGACGCTTTTCTCCGCCGATGTTTCTTTCATTTCATTAACTTTCCCAGTAAGGAAACGATGAAAGAAATCATCGACGTTCATTATCCCGACATTCAGGCCAGTCTTGTGCAAGAGGCTCTTCAGGTCTTTTTTGAATTGCGGGAAATCCCGGGCCTCAAGAAGAAACCGTCAACCTCTGAATTGATTGACTGGCTCAAGCTCCTCATGGCTGATGATATTCCCGATGAGGTGTTGAAGAACCGCGATCAGAGTAAGGCCATCCCTCCGCTGTACGGCGCACTGCTAAAAAACGAGCAGGATGTGCAGCTGCTCGAACGGCTGGCCTTTATGCATCGACGCGAGGCGCGTTAAACCTTGTTGATCAACTTTTTTCATGTGCTGAAGGATTCGGGGGTTCCGGTAACACCCCGTGAACTACTTGATTTGCTTGAGGCGATGGAGCAGCGGCTGGCGTTTGGTGACATGGACGATTTTTACGCGTTGTCGCGCGCAGTGCTTGTTAAGGACGAGAAGTACTATGATCGTTTTGACCGCGCTTTCGGCCTGCATTTTCAGGAGCTTGAGGCGCTGGATGATGTGATTGAAGCCATGATTCCCGATGATTGGCTGCGCTCGGAATTTCTAAAGCAGTTGTCGGAGGAGGATAAAGCCAAGATTGAAAGTCTGGGCGGCCTCGAAGAGCTGATTGAACAATTCAAGCAGCGACTTGAGGAGCAAAAAAAGCGACACTCCGGCGGCAATAAATGGATCGGTACAGAGGGCACCTCGCCCTTTGGCAACGATGGCTATCACCCTGAAGGTATTCGTGTTGGCGGTGAGAGCAAAAACAAGCGCGCGGCAAAAGTATGGGATCGGAGAGATTTCAAAAATCTTGATGACAGCGTCGAGTTAGGAACCCGTAATATTAAAATTGCTATGCGGCGGTTACGAAAGTTTGCCAGAACGGGCGCCACCGAAGAGCTTGATTTGGATGACACCATCAAGTCGACCGCGCGCAATGCGGGATTACTCGATATCAAGATGGTCCCAGAACGCCATAACGCAGTGAAGGTGCTGCTATTTCTGGATGTGGGCGGTTCAATGGATCCTCATGTGAAAGTGTGTCAGGAGCTTTTTTCAGCGGCGCGCACTGAGTTTAAGCATCTTGAATATTTCTACTTCCACAACTTTATTTATGAAAGTGTATGGAAGAACAATATACGCCGCTTCAATGAGCGGACCGCGACACTTGACCTGATGCACAAGTACGCCCACGACTATAAAGTTGTATTTGTGGGTGATGCGTCCATGAGCCCTTATGAAATCATGCAGCCAGGTGGTTCAGTAGAGCATTGGAATGAGGAATCGGGCGAGTTGTGGATGCGCCGGTTGCGCGAGACCTATGAAAAGTGCATTTGGATTAATCCTGTTCCTGAGGACGAATGGGAGTACACCCAATCGATTCCTATTACCCGACAACTCATGGAAGGGAATATGTACCCGCTCACACTCCGAGGCTTGGAGGAGGGGATGGCATTTCTTTCCAAGTAAGCGCGGCCATTGTCGCCATTCGCGTGGTCTTTTTTCAGGCGTTGTTGGATGGGGTTTTCGCTACACTGGCGGCGTAGCTGATTAATAGAAAAGAGGGACCGCCATGACATCTTTCGCGCGCCTAAGCACCGTGTTCTTTGCCTTGTTGACTATTTACGCCTGTGGACCGAAGTCGGATACCGCCAGTCTTGACACCGCCGACGCTCCAGCGGTTGCGCTGGTCGACACCGCGAGAATACAAAATGCAGCGCGGGAGCCCGAAATGTGGCTGACCTACGGCGGTAGTTACGACGAGCAGCGTCACTCGACCCTTGGGAAAATTAACCGCGATACGTTGTCTGAACTCGGTGTGGGGTGGGTTTACGAGATGGCGAAGCCCCGCGGTGCTGAGGCGACACCCATTGTGGTAGACGGGGTGATGTATGTTTCAAGTGCATGGTCAGTGGTGTACGCCATAGACGCGAAAACCGGAGAGGAAATCTGGGTGTACGACCCTGAAGTGTCGGGGAAGGACGCTGCAAAAGGATGTTGTGATGTCGTGAATCGCGGCGTGGCCGTGCATGACGGAAAAGTATTTATAGGCGTGTTTGATGGGCGCCTCGAGGCGCTTGATGCAGCGACAGGCGCGGTGATATGGAGTGAGGTCACCGTGGATCAGTCCAAGCCCTACACCATTACGGGAGCGCCGCGGGTTTTCAAAAATAAGGTGATTATTGGCAATGCTGGGGCGGAATTGGGTGTTCGGGGTTATGTGAGCGCCTACGATGTATCCAGTGGTGAGTTGGCGTGGCGATTCTATACCGTGCCTAACCCCGAGAAAAAACCCGATGGTGCGGCTTCAGACGACATACTGGCCAAGATGGCTAACCAGACTTGGGGAGACGAGGGCGCCTGGGTGACCGACGGTGGTGGCGGGACCGCTTGGGACTCGATTGTTTACGATACGGTGAATGATCAGGTGCTTATTGGAGTCGGCAATGGCTCGCCTTGGAATGCCGACATTCGCGACCCTAATAGTGACGGAGATAACCTTTTTCTCTCCTCTATTCTCGCCGTCGATGCGGATACCGGAGCCTACCGGTGGCATTACCAAACTACGCCGCGCGACCGATGGGATTATACGGCCACGCAGCAGATTGTGTTGGCGGACTTGCCGCTTGGAGAGGATGGTGCTTCCCGGCGAGTTGTCATGCAGGCACCCAAAAATGGATTCTTTTATGTGCTGGATGCTGCCAACGGGGAGCTGATCTCGGCTACGCCTTTTACGAATCAGAACTGGACCACCGGGGAATTTGATGACAAAGGTCGTCCGGTTTTGGTGGATGAGGCCGTTGACCTAGGGCTATACGCGGTGGTCCCGGGGCCAACCGGGGCGCATAACTGGCATCCGATGGCATTCAACCCCGACACAGGTCTGGTGTATATCCCGGTGAATGAGATCCCGTTTTTTTATGACAAAACTCGCAATGTCGAAGAGAGTAAGTCGTTTTGGAACATCGGATACGATGCGGCGGCCGGATGGCCTGTCGAGTATCCCGCGGGGACGCTCGATGCAGTATCGGGTCTCGATGGTGGCACTTTGCTGGCGTGGGATCCCGTCAAGGCTGAACCCCGCTGGGCAGTACCTTTCCCGTTGCCGCTCAATGGTGGAGTGCTCAGTACTACGGCAGGGCTGGTGTTTCAGGGGAATAAATTCGGCGAGTTTGTAGCCTACGATGCCGCAACAGGTGAGCGACTGTGGTCGCACAATTTAGTGGGTAATGCGGCTGCAGCGCCCATGACCTATGAGATCGATGGTGAGCAATACCTTAGCGTGTTGTCGGGTTGGGGGAGTGTGTCCAACCTGATAGCGGGCTTTACTTATGGCGAAGCCAAGGCCAAGGAACCTGCGAGAGTGATCACGTTCAAGCTGGGGGGCACTGAGTTCATGCCCGAGCCCTTGGTGGCCAGCATTACTAAGACGCCAAAGTCGCCAATGTTTGGCGAACCTGATCAGCATCAGCTCGGAATGCAGCGCTTTGCGGAAAGTTGTCATTTTTGTCACGGTGCCTTCGCCGTGAGCGGGGGTGTTGTTCCCGACCTACGTTGGTCAGCTATTTCGGCAAACGAACAGGCTTGGGATCAAGTAGTGCGTGAAGGGGCGCTGGAAAAGCAGGGTATGGTCTCCTTCGCCGAGAATCTGACCAAGGAAGACACGGATGCTATCCGGGCCTACGTTATCCAGCAAGCGTGGTTAGCGGTGACAAATGGCGATGCCGCCGCTCCTGGAGGACAATGACGCGCATCAGCTCTTCGTCGATGACAGATGAAAGGCAACAAGGGCCGCAGTGACCGCCACATTGAGTGATTCCACGCCATTTTGCATAGGAATACTCACGCGGGTGTCTGTCAGTTCCCGCGTGCGCTGGCTGACTCCATCGCTCTCGCTTCCAAAAACAAAAACTGTGGGTGCGAAGGGTTGGTAATCGAACAGCGATTGGGTGGCGCCTGCTTCCAACATTGCGATGCCAAAGCCTGCCCGCTTGAGTTGTGGCAGTGCATGATCGAGTTCGTCGCAGTGAATAATCGGTGCGCGAAACACCGTCCCCGCTGATGCCTTGATGACAAGCGGCCCCAAAGCCGCTACCCCCTTGGCGGGGTATAGCAATCCATCTACGCCGGCGGCGACCGCTGAACGAATAATCATGCCGACATTTTGCGGATTTGTAACGCCATCCAAGGCCAGTAGCGTAACGCGCTCTACCGGAGACGCTAAAAAATCGGTTATAGAGCAGAAGTCATTGCATATAATATCTAGCGCAACACCCTGATCCTGCTTGCTATTTTTAGATATCCTGGAGAGTCCAAGCCGGTCGTGGTGCCGTATCTCAATACGGCGTTTGTTGGCGATCTCCGTGATTTGCGCGATGATTTTCGCAGGACGGTTACTGGTGGCAAGGTGCAGGCAATGGATCTTAAGGGTCGGATCCAGCAACGCCTCTAGCGCGGGTTTGCGTCCGTAGATCGTAATCCCTCCGTCTGGTGTCCATCGAGGGGTCGGGGTATCAGGCATTGCGAGTAAAAGGAGCGGGCAATGAAACCATTAACGCTGTACACCACACCCGGTTGTCACCTGTGTGAACATGCAGAAGCGATTCTCGATGCCGCGCAATGCAGTTTTACTAGCGTGGATATTGCGGAGGATCTTACGCTGCTCGAGCGTTACGGCGTTCGAATCCCTGTCATAAAAGATGCCACGGGCAGAGAGCTGGGCTGGCCTTTCGACACTGCACAACTGAAGGCATTTTTGGCCGGTTAATGACAATTTTTCATGCCGTTGTTTAGGTGGCGGCATCGACTTTAACAGCAAGCACATCGCACTCTGCGCTGTGCATCACACCATCTGTCGTCGAACCCAATAGCAAGGCAAGGCCCCAACGGGCATGTGTGCCGACAACAATAAGATCACAGTCAATCGCTTTCGCTTGTGTGGGGATCTCGGCCTCCGGGCGGCCCGTTACCAAGTGTTGGTGCGAATCGGGCACATCCAGTGACTCGCAGAGTCGATCCAATTGCTCTTTTGCCTGGCCTTGAATTTCTTCCTGAATGGCTGAGAAATCCATTGGGATATCACCGCCATAGGTAATGGCCAGCGGTTCGATAACATGCAGGACATGCAGCGTCGCACCGTTTTGTTTTGCCAGGGCGGACGCTCGGCCGGCGACCGTCTCAGTGGTGGAGCCCAAATCGACTGCCACGAGAATGTTTTGGTAGGGCATACTCTCCTCGTTATGCGGTATCACACTGGTAAATAATGTAGTCCAAAAAATCGAGATTGTCTCGCAGAGGTAATTGCTTGGTATATCTGCTCATTCTGCTGGGCCTTGCCGTCGTCATCGCGCCATTGATGTCTGCGATGCCAAGCAAAGGACAACGTCGAAAGGCGGCGATTCGTGACGAGGCGCGTCAGCACGGGTTACGTGTCTCAATTAGGCCGCCACCCGAGATTCCACCTCGGTTTCGATTTTTTCCAGATACCGAACTTGTTTGCTACGAACGTTTATTGCCCAAAGCGCTTCAGGTGACAGGACGGCAGTTTCGGTATGTCCGTATACAAGCAGATTGGCAGTCGGTTTTTGATGACTTCACTCTCCCCGATTGGATCCAACGATTACCCGGGGGCGCGCAGGTAGTTGAGCTTTCTGAGCGTAATGTCAGCATTTTCTGGGACGAGCGCGGCGGCCCTGAAGCTCTTGATCAGATCGCGCAAGCAATTGAATTTATTGACTAAAGGGAGAGTAAAGGGCGTCTGGTGAGCCGGTGCCGACTATTACCGCTGCACTTGACCCCGCGGACAATCGCCCTTATAGATGCCCTCCTTCCGAGGCGCGGGCTACACTTCGACCCGGTCTAGCAGAGCAGGCAAACAGATTTTATGGGTAAAGCACTGGTAATTGTAGAATCGCCGGCCAAGGCCAAAACGATTAACAAATATCTCGGCAAGGACTTCATTGTAAAGTCCAGCGTGGGTCATATTCGTGACTTGCCGACTTCTGGGAGTGCCAGTCCTGCAGACCCCAAAGAGCGTGCGGCGCAGGCGGCGCTCACTCGCAAGATGGCCCCCGATGAAAAAGCGCGTTATCAGGCACGTAAAAAGCGTGAGCAGTTGGTCAAACGCATGGGCATTGATCCTGACAATGGCTGGCGAGCGCGCTATGAGATCCTTCCTGGAAAGGAAAAAGTCGTTAGCGAATTGAAGCGGCTTGCGAAGGACAGTGATGCTATCTATCTCGCAACAGACCTAGATAGGGAAGGTGAGGCGATTGCGTGGCACCTACAGGAAGCGATTGGTGGCGACAGTAGTCGTTACCATCGTGTGGTGTTCAATGAAATTACCCAAAAGGCCATTAAAGAGGCCTTCAAGAGACCGGGCGAGTTAGATACAGCGAGAGTTCACGCCCAGCAGGCGCGACGCTTTTTGGATCGCGTTGTGGGGTTCGAAGTCAGTCCACTGCTGTGGGCGAAGGTGGCTAGAGGTTTGTCAGCGGGGCGTGTGCAGTCTGTCGCAGTGCGCCTCATTGTCGAGCGTGAGCGCGAGATACGCGCTTTTGTTCCGGAGGAGTATTGGGAGGTTCACGCGCTGCTGCAAGCTGGCGATATAGAGCCTGTGCGATTTATGGTTACGCACCGCAACGGGACAAAATTTGAGCCCAAGACACAAGCGGATGCGGAATCCGCCGTGGCGGCTATGGGTAACGCCGCGTTTAAAGTGACTGATTTGGAGTCCCGTAAAACCAGCTCTAAACCTTCCGCGCCTTTTATCACTTCCACCTTGCAGCAGGCTGCAAGCACCCGAATGGGCTTCAGTGTTAAAAAGACAATGATGCTCGCCCAGCGTCTTTATGAGGCGGGTTTTATTACCTATATGCGAACGGACTCTACCAACTTAAGTGAAGACGCGGTGGCGGCTTGTCGTGATTGGATTGCGGGTGAGTTTACTGCCGAATATTTACCAGGCTCGCCTAATCGATATGGTTCCAGAGAGGGGGCGCAGGAGGCGCATGAAGCGATAAGGCCCTCTGATGTCAAAATCCGCAGTAATCTGCTATCCGGTATGGAACCTGATGCTGAGCGGCTCTACGACCTTATCTGGAGACAGTTCGTCGCATGTCAGATGACGCCCGCGCGTTATCTCTCGACGACGCTGATTGTCTCGGCTGCGGATTGTCGCCTGACCGCAAAGGGAAGAGTAGTCGAATTTGACGGTTTTACTCGGGTTCAGCCGCCAGCTGCGAGGAAGGGTGACGAAGCGGTGCTCCCGCCATTGGCGGCAGGGGACGCGCTTGAGGCTAAAGATTTTCTGCCAAAGCAACACTTTACCAAGCCTCCGGCACGTTATGGTGAGGCCAGCTTGGTAAGAGAGATGGAGAAGCGGGGGATCGGACGACCCTCCACTTATGCCGCGATCATCTCCACCATTCAGGATCGTGGCTACGTCCGGTTAGAGAATCGGCGTTTTTACGCGGAAAAAATGGGTGATATTGTCACCGAGCGGCTTCAGGTAAGTTTCAGTGACTTGCTTGATTATGGTTTCACCGCATTGATGGAGGAGCGCCTCGATGAGGTGGCGAAGGGTGAGCTGCCCTGGACTGATTTGTTGAATCAGTTTTACGCCGACTTCAGTGGCAAATTGGCTCAGGCGGCAAACCCGGGCCCAGATAGCATGCAGCCTAATGACCCGACTCCTACGGGCATTCCCTGTGATGACTGCGGTCGCCCTATGCAGATCAGGACGGCCAGCACCGGTGTTTTTCTCGGCTGCTCTGGTTATAACCTGCCCCCCAAGGAGCGTTGCAAGGAGACGGTAAACCTGATTCCCGGTGATGAGGCCATCAGTATTGATGCCGATGATGAAGCCGAGTCGCGATTGCTCCTGAGCAAGCGGCGGTGCGGGCAATGCCACACTGCGATGGACAGCTATCTGATTGATGAGGCCCGCAAGCTTCATGTTTGCGGCAACAATCCCGACTGCTCAGGGTATGAAGTGGAGCAGGGTCAGTTTCGCATCAAAGGCTACGATGGCCCTATCATCGAGTGTGATAAGTGCGGCGCAGATATGCAGTTACGAACTGGCCGATTCGGAAAATATTTTGGCTGTAGTGAATCAAAGTGCACCAACACCCGAAAATTATTACGCAATGGCGAGGTAGCGCCTCCGAAAATGGATCCGGTCCCCATGCCAGAATTGGCGTGCGTCAAAGTTGAAGACCACTATGTGCTTCGCGATGGAGCGTCGGGGATTTTTTTGGCCGCCAGCCAGTTTCCTAAACACCGTGAGACGCGACCGCCATTTGTCGATGAGCTACTACCACATCAGGCCGAGATCGATCCGAAATATCATTATCTGTTTGATGCGCCACTCGCTGATGATGTGGGAAGTCGATCACAGATCCGGTATAGCCGAAAAAGCAAAGAGCAATACGTCATGTCTGAGCGAGACGGTAAGCCCAGTGGTTGGCGGGCGCTTTTTGTTGACGGGCGTTGGGTCGAGGACGGCACTGCAAAAAAACCGAAGGCGAAGAAAAAAGCTAAAGCGAAAACCAAAGCAAAACCCAAGGCAAAGTCGCGCGCCAAGGCAAGCGTTAGTGCTACCGAGGCGGTGGATTGAGCCAGTCCCTGGCCTTTGCCAATCAGAGTATTTATCACGGTAAGATTCTGCTCACGGGCTGGCGTTACATGATCGATGGAGAATCAGAGCCGAGGGAGCAGGTCGGTTTGGCTTTTGCACCGGCGGTGAGGCGACATTTTCTGGATGCCTATGGTTGGTTGCTGCTAGCTGCCTGTCGGGTAAACCAAGTCCCGGAGCAGCCCCCGCACTCTGTTAATGATCTGCCACCGTTGCCCGCTGGCCTCGTTCGTCCTGCTGAGGTTAACGCTTGCGCCGCTTTAGAGAATGACGGTTGGGTAGCGGCCCTCAAACAGCCCATTACTCGCGCGTCGCTATCGGTTGCCCCCGGGCACCTCGCATCAGATGTGCGCGGTTTTGACGCCCGGCACTTCGAAGTGTGGCTGCAGCAGCTGATGGAGCTAGCGGATCTGATTGCAGGCGCCGTCGACGAATCATAGCGTGTTGTTTTTTAACATCTTGGCGGCTCAGTGGCAGATGTGTGATGAGAGTGTTAACGTGGAGTATCCCTTAGTTGTGTTACTGGGGGATCAATAAAAGAGAGGACATTGAGTGTCTACATCCTTGCTTGAAATTGTGGATCTAGGTGATGGAGAGGTGGTGTTGCAGCGCGTCGAAGACGACTCAGAGCCACTGCTCAGCATCCAGTTTTCCGATGAGGCAAATGCTTACCTGATGGGAAATAATTTGGAAATTGCCCGAGTTATGATTCAGGCTGGCATAGAAGCGGCGGCGAGACTGTCTGAGGTTAACAACCTCGAAGTCGATACTGCTGACATGTCAGAGAGACGAACGTTGCACTAATTCCGCGCTAGCGTTGCGTTACAGCGGGGCAATACGCTTCGTTATCTTCTCCGGGAGCTGCAAATGAAAGCTTCAGATACTGCTCCCCCCAAAATACCGACCCCACGTGCAGCGAGTTGGCCAAGGCATGCCATTAAGCGACTGCCTCAACGGGATGGTTAGCAGGTCCCTTCTGCATGGTCGGCCCGCGTTGAGCCTTTAAGACCTATTGCGTCACATTTGCTGACGAATGATACCCACACTGATGCCCTCTATCGCCACTTCTGTTTGGCGAAGATCCACCACGATTGGGTCATAGTCGGGGTTCTCCGGCAGTAATTTAAGCATATGCTGCCCCGATCGCTTGAGCCGCTTGACAGTCACTTCATCCTCGATGCGCGCCACGACGATCTGACCATCCTTGGCTGTTTGTGTGTTGTGCACTGCGAGCAGATCACCATCGAAGATGCCCGCATCTTTCATGCTGTCCCCGGTTACCCTGAGAAGATAGTCAGCGCCGGGCGAGAAAAATCCGGACGCTAGTTCGCAGTAGTCTTCTATATGCTCTGTTGCCAACACCGGAGAACCTGCAGCAACCCGTCCGATAATCGGGAGTCCGGTGCTTTCAGTTAAACGGATGCCACGAGAAGTGCCGGCTATCATCTCTATTGCCCCTTTTCTCGCGAGGGCGCGGAGATGTTCCTCTGCTGCATTAGCAGACTTAAACCCTAACTCGTGGGCGATATCAGCCCGAGTCGGGGGGTAGCCCGTATCGGCTACATATTGGCGGATAACCTCAAGTACTTGCTGTTGTCTGGCGGTCAGCTTCATGGTGATAGCTCCAGTTTATGGGCTGATGATATATACAGTCTGTGTTTTTGTACAGTCTGCTCTGGTGCCGGGCGGCGGTAGCTGGGTTACGATAGATCCCCAATTTACGGAGCGGTGTTGTTGATGTTGTTTTTAAGAGATCTGCTGGAGCCCATTGCTGGGGTTTTGCACGTGCCGACAGACAGCGTGGTGTTCACGGCTTTGCTACTGGTTGGGATAACTGGGCACTACACAATATATCGAGTGGTCAAAGGGCTGACTATCGCGGCTGATCGCACTGACACGCGCTGGGATGACGTTTTCCTATATTCGGTCTTCCCACCCATCCAATGGGTCATGTGGGTCATTCTGGGGCTGTTGTCCCTGTCGCTTTTCAATGTGCTCGACGGGATTCGTGAGGCCTTATTGCGACTGTCAGATACGGCGATACTGTCGCTGGTGGGTTGGCTGGCGCATCGTTTGAGTCGAGGGATTGAAGAGGAGTTGCTGAGTGAACACCGGGGAGCGCTGGAGTCTGGTGAGCGCGCCACGATTAACGCAGTGGCGCGCCTCAGCCGCATTGTGATTTGGGCCATCGCGGGCATTATGATTCTTCAGTCCTTGGGTGTTTCGGTATCGGGCTTGCTCGCATTTGGAGGAGTGGGCGGGATTGCAGTGGGTTTTGCCGCCAAAGATTTACTCGCCAATTTTTTGGGTGGACTCAGTATTTTCCTCGACCGTCCATTCGCGGTAGGCGATTGGATTAGGTCACCTGACCGAGAAGTCGAGGGAACCGTAGAGAATGTTGGCTGGCGCATAACCCGCATCAGAACCTTCGACCAGCGGCCCCTTTACGTTCCCAACTCTGTCTTTTCTACTGTGGCAATTGAAAATCCGTCGCGGATGCGGAATCGGCGAATCTACGAAACCATCGGTGTCCGCTATAGTGATTCGGCGGTGATGGCAGAGATTGTTTCGGAGGTGGAGGCCATGCTGCGAGGACACGGGGAGATCGATCAATCGCGCACCCTAATTGTTAATTTTGTCTCTTTTGGTTCATCTTCCTTGGATTTCTTTATCTACACTTTCACCCGGACTACAGATTGGGTGACATACCACGGCGTGAAGCAGGAGATTCTGCTCAATATTCTGGAAATTATCGAACGCATGGGTGCAGATATTGCCTTCCCTACCCGCACGGTGTTGCTGGATCCGGGTGGTCCGCGGTTAGGTGCAGACGACAGAGATGCTTAGCGTAAAGCGTGCAAGAGACAGTGCCTAATCAGCCGGCCGGGCGTACTCAGCCTCTCTCAGCATGGCGCCTCGCAGGTATAATTCATACCAACTGAGCTCTCGCCAAATTGCCAAAACTTTAATCACTGGGTGGTCGTAGTAGCGCAACCGGTTCTCGGTCAAGGGTACGGTGTCTGCAACGTGAATAACGTGACGCCAATTCCAATCGGGAGGCGGCGGGGCGCTGTCGACCGCAGCCACGCCGGACTCAAGGTCGCCCTCACCAAATTGCTCGGTGCCCTCGAAGCGCTGATTCGCTCCTCCACCTTGCGCATACTCCTTGTCGATCATGGTCCCGTCATTCAGCCGTGTTGTTGAAGTAGCGCTGAGTGTCCCGGACATTTGAGGAGATCCCGTGACGTGTCCCGGCACTATCGTCGTGCGCGGTGGAGAGGGTGGCGGTGGATCCATTGTGAAGACATCAGGTAGATACTGGCCTTGTGTATTAGCCCAAATATTCAGCCCAAGACGCCAGCCGTTTGCTCGTGGCAAAAGTTGAATAAATCCCTGTGCAAGGGGGTATCGGTCACTGCTTTCGGGTTCAATCACAATCGGGAGATTTTCGTTCCCGGGTCCCTGAAGCCATGAGGTGGCTGCGATAATCTCGTCGTTGTTGCTCCGACGGTAACGCTCAAGCCCCGGCGCCAGCTTGGACAAAGGGAGTCGCTCGAATGTCGCGGGCAGGGGAATAGATTTTGCCGCTACCTCGATTGGGAGGAGCTCTGCTCGCTGCTCCGGGCGCGCAAAAGGTACACTGACCTCTTGCGATAAGTTTGCGGGCGCGCCCTCCAACACCAGAGATTCCAGCGAGAGCAGTGGAACGGGGCCGGCCTCCGGTTCATATGCCTCAAATGGGAGGATTGGGTTGGAGGTGGGCGCTTCTATCTGTTCGGAAGACGCTGACTCGGTAGGTGTTAATGATGCTTCGCGATCTTCTCGGGACGACCCCAGCCCCAAGTCAATTAGTTCATTGATCAAGGCAAGATCGCCCTCGGTCATTAGGGCGTTGGTTGGCAACCAGGGTGCCGGCGCGATTTCCGGCTCGTAAATCATAGTATGCCCTGACAGGCTCTGATGAATGCGAGCATCCTTAACCATGTCAGATTCTGGAGGGGGTGTCGTTTTATCCATGAGCCATCGCCACCGGCTCGGATAACCTGGCTGGGGCAGTAGTGGCCAAGTCTGACTCTCCAATACCTCTGCCTCGGAATTGATCAGAATGACGACTTCAAATTCATACCAGCCAGAGTGATCGAATCCGCCTGGCAGTGGGGCGGCAGATAAGCTGGCGGTTAGCATCCCAGATAAAAATAAAATGGCGCTTTGACGCATCATGCTGCCTCGAGCCAAGGGTTTATCAGGTTTTCTACAAATTCGGCTCTTGAGAGCAGAGTGGGTAGTGCTTTTTTTACCCGCAGCTTGCCTTTTGCGCTCAGGCTATAGCAGAGCGGTTCTGTTTGAATCAATTTTACGATCGCGGCGGGCTCTACCGCCGTAGATGCCTTAAATTCGATGCTCCCACCTTCGTCAGTCATATCGATCTCGCTGATACCCAATTTTTGCGCCGTCACTCGCAGTTGTGCGCAGGTAAATAAATTTTTGACGGGGTCGGGCAGCAAGCCAAAGCGATCGATCATCTCCACCTGAATGTCTCGAAGCGCGCTGTCGCTATGGGCTTGTGCGATCCTCTTATAGAGTACCAGTCGGGTTGTGATGTCTGGCAGGTATGACTCAGGGATCAATGCAGGAACATGCAGCTTGACTTCCGTGCCACTGTCGAGAGGTTGATCAATATCGGGTATGTCCCCCCGCCGCAAAGCAGACACCGCGCTGTCCAGCATTTCGAGATAGAGGGAAAAACCAACCTGATGTATTTGCCCGGATTGCTCAGCACCTAGCAGTTCACCGGCACCACGGATTTCCATGTCATGTGAGGCCAGTTGATAACCTGCGCCAAGATCTCCTGCGGCTTCGATCGCATCGAGTCTTTTCTGCGCATCTGAAGTGATGACGCTTCGGGGCGGGCTGAGGAGGTAGGCGTAAGCCTGATGATGTGATCTGCCAACGCGTCCCCGCAGCTGATGCAGTTGTGCTAATCCGAATCGGTCAGCTCGCTCTATGATGATGGTGTTGGCATTGGGGATGTCGATCCCCGTCTCAATGATGGTAGAGCACACCAGTATATGATGCTGCTGGTGATAGAATTCCCTCATGACGCGCTCAATAGCCTGCTCACGCAATTGACCATGAGCGACGCCTATGGACAGTTCAGGGAGCAAGTCGCGTAGCTTACGCGCACTCTCCTCAATAGTTTTGACCTCGTTATGCAGGTAGAAAACCTGGCCGCCTCGCAGCGTCTCTCTCAGTACGGCCTCCTTGACCAGTGCAATACTGTGCTCTCTGACAAAGGTTTTGATCGACAGACGTCGTGCGGGAGGAGTGGCGATGATAGAGAGGTCGCGGAGGCCGCCCAGCGCCATGTTCAACGTTCGTGGAATCGGTGTGGCAGTCATGGTCAGGATGTCTACTTCGGCGCGCAATGCCTTGATCGCTTCCTTTTGCTTGACCCCAAAGCGATGCTCTTCGTCGATGATCAAAAGGCCTAGGTCTTTAAAGCCAAAATCACTTTGGAGAAGTTTGTGGGTGCCCACCAGAATATCGATATCTCCAGACTGCACTCGTTCGACAATATTTTTGAGATCTTTGGTCGACTTGAAGCGGGAGACCACCTCTACCGTGTAAGGCCAGTTGGCAAAACGATCGCGAAAGTTGGCGTGATGCTGATTAGCCAGTAATGTCGTAGGCACCAGCACGGCCGTTTGCCGTCCATTCTGGGCGGCGATAAAGGCTGCGCGCATGGCGACTTCGGTTTTGCCAAAACCGACATCGCCACATATCAGCCGGTCCATCACTTTGGGTGCGCACATATCTGCTTGCACCGCTTCAATAGCGGCAGCCTGATCGGGCGTCTCCTCAAAAGGGAAATCCTCGCAGAAGTTCAGCCATTTTTGCGCATCGAGAGTGTGCGCATGTCCCTGCCGCGACTCTCTTCTGGCGTAGACCTCGAGCAGCTGCGCCGCGACATCCGCTGCTCGCTCCTGTGCTTTTTTTCGCGCCTTCTCCCACTGATCGCTGCCCAAACGATGGAGCGGGGCAGTATCAGGGTCTCCGGCGGTATAGCGACTAATCAGGTGCAACGAGCCTACTGGCACATACAATTTGTTATTTTCAGCGTACTCCAGCAGCAGAAACTCGGCGTCATCTGCCTCTATCTGCAGCACCTGCAGTCCGAGATATCTGCCTACACCGTGTTCTATATGGACAACAGGTAAACCCACGCGGAGTTCGGTAAGGTCCCGGATAATCGCATCAGTGTCCGTCTCGTCACGTGTTGTCCGCCTTCGGCGTTGTGCGACACGTTGGCCGAATAATTGCGATTCACAGACGAGTGTCGGGGCGCCCGGGCCGGCGTAGAATCCGCGATCGACGGGGGCGACGGTAATGCCAAAATGTATTTGCCTTGCTAAGAAGTCAGGCCAATCCGACACGGGCTCCGGATTGAGATCCGCTTTTGCCAGTGTTTCCAGCAAAATTTCTCTGCGACCTGCGCTCTCAGCGCACAACAAAACCGGACCGTTATGGTCGACAACGAATCTGCGTAACAGGTCCTGATAGCCATTTTCTCCTGCGGGCCTAGTGAGCATGGGAGGCGGCTTGAAGGGCATGGTCACATGGACAGGCGCTTCCGCGGAGGTCTTAAGCTCGAGCACTGCATGTTCGGCCAGTTTTGCATACAGCTCTTCTACCGGCAGGAAGCTTCGCGCGGGCGGGAGCAAGGGGCGTCTGGGGTCTATACCGTACTCCTCGAAACGTCCCGTTACTTCACCCCAGTAACGCTGGGCTGCTGAGTGATGCTCGCCCATCACGGCGATAGCAGCATTCGCGGGCAAGTAGTCAAAAACCGAGCCGCATTGATCAAAAAACAGCGGCAGGTAGTACTCGGCACCACCAGGAATCCGGCCGGCAGTCACTTCGTTAAAGGTGGGGCAGAGGTCCGCGTCGCCATCAAACGTGTCATACCATGACATCTGGAAACGGCGAATTGCATCCGAGTTGACGGGAAATTCCCGTGCGGGCATGAGTTTAATATGCGACACCTGGTTAACGGTCCGTTGTGTTTCAGGGTCAAAGGTACGAAGTGTCTCGACCTCGTTGTCGAATAGATCAATGCGATAGGGTGACTCGCTTCCCATTGGAAAGACGTCGAGGAGGGCGCCCCGCACAGCAAATTCTCCATGCTCCATTACGGTCTCGACCGCATGGTATCCGTTGAGTGTTAGTCCGGTTGTGAAGCGCTCCAGATCGAACTGGTCACCAGCGCTCAAGTCCAGCGTGTTGCCTTCAATGAAATATTTCGGTGGGGTACGCAGCATCGCTGTGGTGATTGGGAGTATGACGAGTCCCTGAGCGAGATTGGGTAGTTCGTAAAATGTCCTCAGGCGTTGTGACACGATGTCTTGATGAGGAGAAAAATGGTCGTAGGGCAGAGTTTCCCAGTCAGGCAGTGTGAGCACCGGAATATCGGATTGCAGGAACAACGGCAGTTCACGCGCGAGGACCAGCGCGTCGGTAGAACTCGGGACCAGCACGATGAGTGGTCTGTCTGCCGCTGCAAGTTCGGCAATCGCCGCTGAGCCCGCTGAGCCCAGCAATGGGCCTATCGCTGTTCGCGATCCCACTGAATTGGGCCAAGGCGTGTCTGCAAGGCGATCTTTAAGCATTGTGGAGGTCTGGCATTTCCCGCCTATTGTAGGGGTCGTGGCGCACAACGGCCATGGCAATAGTGCTTTTAAGGTTGCCTAGTGGCAGTCGCGAATCGATAATGGCGCGCGGCCACACTGTCGTCTTGCAAGTACGCCGAGTGCTTTTAGGGTGTCAGAGGGTGATTTCTCGTTGTCCGATCATGCCAAGGAGCTCCAGTGACTGAAGAACGCAAACGATCCAGACCCGATGACTACTTTGCCGATTGGAAAGAGCGTGAGGCGCTTTCTGAGTCCATGATACCGGTGGTGGGTCGCTTGTCTCGCGAACGCAACGTCAAGAGCTACATATACGGTCGGTCTCTCGTTAACCAGTCGGTACTGGATATTATGAAAAGCCATCGCTGGGTCAGACAAATGGAGGACAACGAGTTATCGGAGTTCGAAACGACACCTGTTCTCAATGCGGTGCATTCGCTTGATCTTGGGCCCTGTCATTTAGATATCGGACGCTTGGCTGTCGCTTATTTTGACAAAGGAGCGGGCGCGGGCCTCTCGGTTGAGGAGTATGTGGCTCAGGAGCTTGATTATCTTATCGGTTCGATTCAGAAACCTGTGGATGCGCCCGTTGACGTCGTGTTGTACGGCTTTGGACGTATTGGACGCCTCATGGCGCGAATCCTCATCGCTAAAACTGACGGTGGGGATAGCCTGCGTCTAAGAGCGGTGGTGGTGCGCCGTGGCAATGCGGAAGATGACTTATTGAAGCGTGCGAGTCTTCTGCGCCGAGACTCCGTTCATGGAGTGTTTCAGGGAACGATTCGGGTGGATAAGGAGCGACAGTCTTTTGTTGCCAACGGCAATGAGGTAAAGGTCATTTATGCCGATTCGCCTGAGGATATTGACTACACCGACTACGGCATTGACCGATGCATCGTGGTCGATAACACAGGGGTTTGGCGAGACAAGGAGGGGTTGGCGAGACATCTGCAGGCCAAGGGCGTTGCGAAAGTGATTCTGACCGCGCCGGGCAAAGGGGACGTCAAAAATATTGTAGCGGGCATCAATGATCACGAAATAGTCGATTCCGATCAGATTCTCTCGGCGGCGTCGTGCACGACCAACGCGATCGTGCCGGTGCTCAAGGCCGCCGATGATCATTATGGGATCGTCGCGGGGCACGTCGAAACCGTTCACGCTTACACCAATGACCAGAACCTGATCGATAATTATCACAAGGCCGAGCGACGGGGCCGCAGTGCACCGTTAAATATGGTGCTGACCGAGACAGGGGCGGCCAAGGCGGTATCCAAGGTTTTGCCCGGGTTGGAGGGGAAGCTAACCGGTAACGCGATCCGGGTTCCCACACCCAATGTCTCCATGGCAATCCTTAACCTGACGCTTTCCCAGCAGACGACCCGGGAAGCGCTTAATGAATATATGCGGGAGACAGCACTCCATTCGAAAATGAAAAAGCAGATCGATTACTCCAATTCGCCAGAAGTCGTCTCCAGCGACTTTGTCGGCTCGCGGTCCGCCTGTGTCTTTGATGCAAAAGCCACCATCGTCAATGGCAATCAAGCGGTGCTATACCTCTGGTATGACAATGAGTACGGTTACAGCTGTCAGGTCTATCGTGTATTGGAGCGTATGGCCGGCATCTGCTACCAAACCTACCCTGCTAACGGGGTATTTCCTGCGTAGCTGAAACCTCATGCGGCACGGGTTGGCCTTGGTCGGCCAAGTCGAATAGAATACGCGCGACCGATGAGAGCCCGCTGGGCCCGGCCATTAGAAGCCCCCGGTCCTGTATTAGACGTACCATCGTCTGGGGGGGCTTACCCCGTAATGACATAAGTAAGAGTCGCCCTCGTTACGGTGACCCATGGGCTTGTGGCATGTTCTGGCCCACAGTTCGGTAAGGCAGATGAGCATTGAGATGATAAAAATCAAACGCGGTATGACGCTGCCACTGGCGGGAAAGCCCGCGGCAGAGATCGACACGTCCTCAAACTGTCGCGCGGTTGCACTGGTAGGCCCAGACTATCATGGCATGAAGCCCACAATGGCCGTTCAGGTGGGCGATAGCGTCAAACGCGGCGAACTGTTGTTCACTGACAAAAAGTGTGAGGGCGTCCGCTATACCGCCCCCGCAGGTGGTCGCGTAACAGCCATAAATAGAGGTGCCAAACGGGCGTTTCAGTCGATTGTTATAGACATTGAAGACGATGAGGCGGCGGCTTTCCAGCGGCACACAGCCGAACAGGCCAGGTCCTTGTCTGCAGAACTAATAAGGGATCAGCTCCTGCTCTCTGGCCAATGGACTGCCCTGCGAGCAAGGCCATTCAGCCGCGTTGCGGATCCAGCAACTGCCCCCGCTGGATTATTTATTACCGCTATCGATACGCATCCCCATGCGCCGGAGCCGGCTCAGGTGATTGCTCGGGAGGCCGAGGCATTTTTACTGGGGCAAGAGTTGCTGGCCAAAATAGTGGCTTGCCCGGTCTATTTGTGTGCAGCGCCAGACGCCGAGATTCCGCAGAGCGGCCACGAGCGTATCACTCGTCATGATTTCGCAGGCCCCCATCCTGCTGGTTTGGCGGGAACACACGTGCATTTCCTCATGGGAGCGTCGCTGTCGCGCATCGCCTGGACCATTGGTTATCAAGATGTGATTGCCGTAGGTCGCCTGTTTCTCGATGGCGCGCTGTTCACCGATCGGATTGTGGCCCTCGCGGGACCGTCGGTAACGCGCCCTAGGTGGGTATTGAGCCGTTTGGGTGCTGATCTTCAGGCATTGGTCGCGGGTGAACACGATGCTGGTGAGACTAGATTGATATCAGGTTCGGTTTTGGGAGGCAGGGGCGTTCAGACCGACACAGCGTATTTGGGGAGATATCACCAGCAGGTATCCGTGTTGCCAGAGGGCCGACAGCGTGTCCTTTTCGGCTGGCTCTCTCCGGGAATGAGCAAGCACTCCGTAATGGGGATTTACCTTTCCAAATGGTTCGGACTCAAGCCGCTGGCCATGTCTACCACTACCAATGGATCCGAGCGGGCAATGGTGCCGGTAGGCGCCTATGAAAAAGTGATGCCTCTGGATATTTTGCCGACGCAATTGCTACGTGCGTTGCTGGTGGGCGATACGGAGACCGCACAAGCATTGGGCTGTTTAGAGCTGGACGAGGAAGATCTGGCGCTTTGCACCTATGTTTGTCCCGGCAAATATGAATACGGCGAAATTCTGAGGGATAACCTCACTCGAATTGAGAAGGAAGGCTGAGACATGGGATTGCGACAACAGCTAGACACCATGGAACCGCATTTTAAGCCTGGCGGTCGCTTTGAGAAGTGGTACGCGCTGTACGAGGCGGTTGACACGATTTTTTATTCCCCTTCCAGCGTGACACGAGCGAATGCGCATGTCCGAGACGGCGTAGATCTAAAGCGCATCATGATCACCGTCTGGTTCGCGACGTTCCCTGCGATATTTTACGGCATGTACAACATCGGGTTCCAAGCCAACGATGTGCTGGCGCTTTCAGGCGGCTCACTGGAAGGATGGCGTGGCGGTGTCGTGGCTGCTTTAGGGGGCCATGATGCCAATAATGGCTGGCACAATTTGCTGTATGGCTTGGTACATTTTTTACCGCTATACCTGGTGACTTTCGTTGCCGGTGGGTTCTGGGAAGTGCTGTTTGCGATGCGGCGAGGACATGAAGTTAACGAAGGCTTTTTTGTTACCTCAATTCTATTCACGCTCACCCTGCCTCCGGATCTGCCCTTGTGGCAGGCGGCAATGGGTATCAGTTTCGGTATTGTGATTGGCAAGGAAGTTTTTGGCGGCACCGGTAAGAATTTTCTGAATCCAGCGCTGACAGGACGCGCTTTTCTCTACTTCGCGTATCCCGCACAAATTTCTGGTGATGCAGTATGGACCGCTGTCGACGGATACTCAGGCGCGACCCCTCTGGGGATCGTGGCTTCGGAGGGTATGTCTGGCCTCGCTGAGGCCTACACCTGGTGGGATGCATTCGTGGGCGCGATCCCCGGGTCTATTGGTGAGACCTCAACACTGATGATTATGATCGGCGGGGTTTTTCTTCTCATTCAGGGCATTGCTTCTTGGCGGGTAGTGGCGGGCTGCTTCGTGGGCATGATCGCCTTCAGTCTGCTGCTAAACGCCGTCGGCTCTGACTCTAATCCAGCATTTGCAATGCCATGGCACTGGCACATGGTGGTTGGCGGTTTTGCATTTGGTGCCTTTTTTATGGCGACCGATCCGGTGTCGGCGGCGATGACTCATTCCGGTCGTTGGGCATACGGTATTTTAATCGGTGTCATGTGTGTGTTGATCAGAGTAGTGAATCCCGCGTTCCCCGAGGGCATGATGTTGGCAATTCTATTTGCCAACTTGTTTGCCCCGCTTTTCGATTACTTTGCGGTTAGCGCTAACATTAAGAGGAGGCTAGCACGTGTCAGCTAATGGAGAGGGTCTTGGGCGGGTCCTGACCGTTGCCCTTGGGTTGTGTTTGGTGTGCTCGGTTGTCGTGTCTACGGCAGCGGTGGTGCTGAAGCCGGCGCAAGAGGCCAATAAAACTCGGGATTTGAAGCGCAACATATTACTGGCGGCAGGCCTCCTTGACCCCTCTCTCTCTGTGGAAGAGCAGTTTGAGCAGGTCGAGACGCGAGTGGTGGATCTGGACGCCGGAGAATTCGTCGATGAAATTGATCCAGCGACATTTGATCAGCGAGAAGCGGCGAAAGACCCCCAGCTTTCGCGTGCCATCGCTGGTGAGGGCGACCCGGCAAAACTGGTGCGAAGAGAGAACCAGGCGCTGGTTTATCTCGTTCGCGGCGAGGCAGGTGATCTCGATAAAATCATCTTACCCATTCGCGGCTATGGGCTATGGTCAACACTGTATGGATTTATGGCGCTGCAAGCCGACGGCAACACCATTGCGGGGCTGGGCTTCTACGAGCATGGAGAGACGCCGGGGCTGGGAGGTGAAGTGGACAATCCAAAGTGGAAAGCTATTTGGTCGGGTAAGCAGGTCTACCGCGCTGATCAGGTCGCGATTCAGGTCCTGAAGGGTTCCGTATCTGCGGGGTCTGATCAGGAGCAGTGGCAGGTAGATGGGCTCTCCGGCGCGACCCTGACGACAAAGGGCGTGAATAATCTCGTGCGTTACTGGCTGGGAGATCAGGGGTTTAAGCCCCTCTTGGATAACTTGCGGCAGGGAGAAGTCTGATGAGCATGCGCGACACCCTCGCAGACCCCATTTTCAAAGATAACCCCATCGCTTTGCAGATCTTGGGTATTTGCTCTGCATTGGCAGTGACCACGTCTCTCAGAGTCACCGTGGTGATGTGCGTTGCTCTGACCCTGGTAACTGCGTTCTCAAGTTTCTTCATTTCAAGTATTCGGCAATTTATCCCCTCGAGTATCCGAATTATTGTCCAAATGACGATTATTGCCTCGCTGGTGATTGTGGTTGATCAGGTACTTAAGGCGGTAGCGTATGACATCTCCAAGCAGCTGTCGGTATTTGTTGGATTAATCATTACCAATTGCATCGTGATGGGGCGTGCAGAAGCCTATGCGATGAAAAATCCTCCCGTCCCCAGTTTTATCGACGGCATTGGCAATGGGTTGGGTTATTCATTTGTCCTGCTGGCGGTAGCTACCGTGCGCGAGCTGTTTGGCACGGGCAAATTATTTGGCATCGAAATTTTACCCCTAGTAACTGAGGGTGGCTGGTATCAAGCCAATGGCCTGTTGCTCTTGCCACCCAGCGCGTTCTTTTTGATTGGGTTACTGATCTGGGCTATCAGGTCTTTTAACACCGAGCAGGTAGAGGCGCCCGAGTTCAAGATCGCCCACCATAACCCTGCGGAGGAGCGCGCCTGATGGAGCACTATCTCAGTCTTTTTGTCAGAGCGATTTTCATCGAAAATATGGCGCTCTCATTTTTCTTGGGAATGTGTACCTTTTTGGCTGTTTCCAAGAAAATCCAGACCGCCGCTGGTTTGGGTGTTGCCGTCATAGTCGTGCTGTCGATAACGGTACCGGTTAACAATCTGATCTATCAAAACTTGCTATCCGATGGTGCATTGACCTGGGCTGGTCTGCCCGAGGTGGATCTGAGTTTCCTTGGATTGTTGAGCTACATTGCGGTGATTGCAGCACTTGTTCAGATTCTTGAAATGTTCCTCGATAAGTACGTGCCCGCGCTATATGCCACCTTGGGAGTATTTCTACCCCTGATTACCGTCAATTGCGCGATATTGGGGGCTTCGCTGTTAATGGTTGAGCGGAGTTTGACTTTTGCTGAGAGTGCGGTGTTTGGCGCAGGGTCAGGTGTTGGTTGGGCATTGGCTATAGTGGCGCTGGCAGGGATTCGTGAAAAGTTGAAGTACAGTGACGTGCCGGATGGACTGCAGGGTCTGGGGATCACGTTTATTACTGTTGGTTTGATGTCGCTGGGCTTCATGTCCTTTGGCGGCATTGATATCTAGACCGGAATGAGATTAAGAGAGTAGCCCGAATGGATATGACGATCTTTTATGGCACTGGCATGTTTACGGCGATTATCCTCGCCCTCGTAATGATCATTATTGCTGCCCGTAGCCGTTTGGTTTCAAGTGGCAATATCAGTATCGAAATCAATGGCGAGCGCACGATTGAAGTGCCTGCGGGCGGTAAACTTTTGCAAACGCTTGCCGACGCTAACCTGTTTTTGGCGAGCGCATGCGGCGGTGGCGGTACCTGCGCACAATGTAAATGTGTGGTTCAAGAGGGGGGCGGCGCCATGTTGCCCACAGAAGAGTCGCACTTTACGCGCCGCGAAGCGGGCGAAGGTTGGCGGTTGTCGTGCCAGACGCCAGTCAAGCAAGATCTTAAAATTCAGGTGCCTGACGAGGTCTTTGGTGTCAAACAGTGGGAGTGCACTGTTGTATCAAATGAGAATGTTGCGACCTTTATCAAGGAGTTGGTGCTGAAGTTACCCGAAGGAGAGAGCGTTGACTTTCGGGCGGGTGGCTATGTGCAGTTGGAATGCCCACCCCACTCAGTGAAGTACAGTGACTTCCATGTGGAGGAGGAGTATCTCGGCGACTGGGATCGATTTGGGTTCTTTAATATCGAATCTGCTTGCACCGACACCACCATTAGAGCCTACTCGATGGCCAACTACCCTGAGGAAAAAGGGGTCGTTAAGTTCAATATCCGGATTGCATCCCCGCCGCCGGGCAGTGAGGGTATTCCTGCCGGGATCATGTCGAGTTGGACGTTCAACCTTAAACCCGGAGACAAAGTGAAGGTTTACGGGCCCTTCGGTGAATTCTTTGCCAAGGAGACCGAGAACGAAATGGTGTTTATTGGTGGCGGTGCCGGGATGGCACCCATGCGCTCCCACCTGTTTGATCAGCTCAAAAGGCTCGAGACCAAGCGCAAAATCAGCTTTTGGTACGGGGCGAGATCGCTTCGCGAGATGTTCTACGTAGAAGACTACGACAGCTTGGACGCCGAGAACGACAACTTTGAGTGGCACGTGGCGCTATCAGACCCACAGCCTGAGGACAATTGGGATGGGCTCACGGGGTTCATTCACAATGTGCTTTATGAGCAGTACCTCAAGGATCATCCTGCACCGGAAGACTGTGAGTACTACATGTGTGGTCCGCCTATGATGAATACCGCGGTTATTAATATGCTGTTGGACCTTGGCGTCGAGCGGGAAAACATTTTCCTGGACGACTTCGGAGGGTGACGCCGGCGTGGTACAGAGCCGTGATGAGGCCAGCACTTGTGCTGGCCTTTTGCTGTATAGCTGCTTGCGGCGACAGTGACCGCCCTGTTCAAGCAGGCGGCAGTGTTTTTGGCACGAGCTGGTCGCTTACCTATCTTAACGCTCCCGATCACGTGACAGACGCCGACGTGCATTCGGCGGTGGAAGCCGCGTTTGCAACCGTTAACGAAAGCATGAATCACTATGATCCAAACAGCCTGATCAGCCTTTTCAACGAGCTTTCTGCTAAGACGCCTGTGGAGGTGGACTGGGATTTTGCCTATGTTCTCTCAGCTGCTTTGGATTTGGCCGAGGTCACTCAAGGTGCCTACGATGTTACCGTAAACCCACTGTCTGATCTGTGGGGTTTTGGGCCGGCCGGTCCGACGCAATTTCCCAGCGATGACGACATTAGGGCAGCATTGGAGAGTGTCGGTTCCGAACATCTTGAGTGGCAATCCGATATCAGGCGCTTAAGTAAATTGACGCCCGGTGTCGAGTTGGATTTCTCGTCTCTGGCAAAGGGCTACGCAGTTGATCTCGCGGCAGATGCCCTTGATGGAATGGGGGTTGCTCGCTATATGCTGGAGATCGGCGGAGAGGTGCGTGTTCGCGGCAGAAGCCCGAGAGGTGATGCATGGCGAATAGCCATTGAGCGTCCGGAGCCGGGGCTCCGCGGTGGCGTTCATGCCGCCCTCTCTTTAGTTGATACTGGCGTTGCCACCTCGGGAGATTATCGCAACTTTTTCGAACACGAGGGAATCCGTTACTCGCACCTGATTGATCCGCGTATCGGTTATCCTGTTCGGCATGATGTGGTTTCCGTGACAGTTGTGCATGGCTCTGCGATGATGGCGGACGCTTGGGCCACGGCATTGACGGTGATGGGATCGACCGAGGCGCTGGCTATGGCAGAGGCGCGAGACTTGGCTATCTATCTCATTACTCAGTCGGGCGACAGCACTCAGGCTATTGCCAGTCGCGGCATGCAGCGATATTTGCTCGACAATCCCCAATGACTGTTAATCGAGAGCGAGGAAAGCAATGACATTTTTAGTGACCCTGGTTGTTTTCGTGTTGACCATCGCTGCAATGTCTGTTGGTGTGATTTTTGGCCGGTCACCGATCACTGGCTCTTGTGGCGGACTAGGCGCGGTCGGTATCGACCAGGAATGCAAGATTTGTGGCGGCAACCCACAGCGTTGTGAGGGTGTTTCCGAGCGTGCGGTGATTAACGAATATGATCCGAAGGCCTCAAAGCGTTGATGTCGCGCCTGCTATTACGGGGTAGCGTTCGGCAATTCTTGCGGTAACGACTGTGTCTCTCTCTTGGGAACTTATGCTTCGCTTCACCCTGGGGGGCGGGCAGCGCCGGTTCACTCGGGTTGTAGCGTTGGCATCGCTGTTGGGCATGATGCTTGGGGTCGCAGCGTTGGTTGTCGTGCTCTCGGTAATGAATGGCTTTGCTTCGGAACTGCGCCAACGGTTATTGTCTATTGCACCTGATCTCGTATTGGAGACGGGGTCGATATCTTATTCGTCCTTACTTGCGCTTTCTGAGCAAGCGGCAGCGCACCCTGATATTGTGGCGGCAAGTGTCATGCAGCGGGGCACGGTTCTCATGCGCCGCGGTGAGCGCAATAGGGGCATCAAACTCACTGGCGCTTCCGAGTCAGGCCTTAAGCATGTCCTATCCTTAAATGAGCACTTGGTTGCGGGTAGCGTTGAAGCGATTTTTCAGCAGCGATTTTCCGTGATCCTGGGCGCGGATGTGGCGCGTTTGCTTGGAGTAGGGATTAATGACGAGGTGGAAGTGGTGTTGCCAAGGCTGACCATGACTCCGTTGGGTGTTTTTCCCGCGGCACGAACGCTGCGCGTTGCGGGGATTTTTGAGGTCGGTGCTCAGCCGGATGCATTTGAGGGCTTTGTGTCTTTCAATACTGCAGAACGGCTATTTGCCGATGCCGCGCAGCGTGGCGTGCAAGCCCGCTTGGCAGACAGAGAACATATTGAGGAGGCCAAGACGTTTCTAGCATCAATGAGTCCGATGCACGACAACGTAACCGATTGGAGAGCTTCACAAGGCTCTCTCTTCACCGCGATTAAGATGGAAAAAATGACGGTTGGCGTGCTGTTGGCCTCGGTGATTCTTGTGGCCGCGTTTAATTTGATTTCCATGCTAACGATGTCGGTAACCGAGAAGAGAGCTGACATTGCGATTTTGCAGGTGCTGGGATTGTCGCAGCGAAGCGTGCTGGGGGTATTCTTAGGGCATGGATTGATACTCGCGATGGTCGGTATCTCCTTGGGTGCCGCGCTGGGCATCTGGCTAGCCCTCTCAGTATCTGAGCTATCAACGTGGATCGAACAGACCCTCGGTTGGGTGCTGTTTGACCCAGCGGTTTACTACATTGGTGGATTGCCATCGCAACTCATATGGAGTGACGTGTTGGCCGTGATGGTGACTGCATTGTTACTGAGTGCTGCTGCAAGCGTATATCCGGCATGGCGAGCATCCCGCATCCCTGCGGCGGAGGCCCTTAACTATGGTTGAAACTCCCGTGCTTTCAGCGCGCGGCGTTGTCAAGTGCTATAACGATGGACGACACCCTATTGAGGTGCTGTCCGGGCTGAATTTGACGGTGATGTCGGGCGACTGGCTGGCAATTGTGGGTGCCTCGGGTTCTGGCAAATCTACGTTGCTGAATTTACTGGGTGGGTTGGACGCTCCCGATGTTGGTGAGGTGGTCGTATCGGGCCGCCTTCTTACTGATATGAGCGAACGCGAGCGCAGCCTATGGCGTAATCAAAATTTGGGCTTTGTTTTTCAGATGCATCACCTGTTGCCCGAGTTTTCCGCATTGGAGAACGTTGCGATGCCAGCTCGGATAGGCGGCGTAACAAAGACCGCTGCAGAAGAACGAGCTCTACATCTGCTGGATCAATTGAACTTGTCGGCGCGAGCCACTCATCGACCTGCAGCGCTGTCTGGCGGAGAGCGTCAGCGAGTCGCTATTGCGCGAGCGCTGATAAATGAACCTTCTTGTGTCCTAATGGATGAGCCCACCGGAAACTTGGACCCTGCGACAGCTGAACAAGTCTTAGTGGCAATGCAGGCCTTTCACCGCTATGAAACGGCCTTTGTTGTGGTAACTCATGATCCCGATATTGCCAATCGTATGGATCGAAAGTTGACGCTGGCCTCCGGGCGTCTAGAGGGTCAGTAATGCCCTGGCGATTACGGTTGATGATCGCGCTGAGGCAAGCCTTGGATCCAGGGAAGGGGTTGTCTGCTTTTTTATCCAGAGTATCCATTGCTGGGATGGCTTTAGCGATCGCACTGCTCCTGACAGTGCAATCGGTCATGAACGGTTTTGATCAAGAGATGCGCGAGCGAATTCTCTCCTTGGTGCCCCATATTCTTATTACCGGATCGGCTGAGGATGAACAGTGGTCCGCGCTAATCGATGCCATATCGCAACAGCCCGGGGTAGCGAGCGTCAGGCGTTTTAAGGCGGTGGATGGGTTGTTGATGCGCGGGCGCGCGGTTTTCGCTTCGAAGTTGATGGTAATGAGTGATGATGCCTTAGATCATTATGCGCATTTGCTAGAACCTGCTCTGACCTCGATTGCCGAGCAGGATTTGATTCTCGGTAAATCGTTAGCTTCGCGTCTTGGTCTGCAAATTGGAAACACCGTAACTTTTATCCTTCCTGCACAAGCTGACAAACAATATATATCTATGAATGTGACCCTTCGGGGCCTTCTCCATTCTGGTACCGAGCTAGATGAG
>Ga0233432_10000353_pt1 | contig 44596 bp, 63 predicted proteins | sample SI_122_August201_6_FD_179870 | JGI IMG/M metagenome (GOLD analysis project Ga0233432, IMG submission 179870) | Seawater microbial communities from Saanich Inlet, British Columbia, Canada - SI_122_August2016_10_MG | ecosystem: Environmental > Aquatic > Marine > Inlet | place: Canada: British... | reverse complement strand
AAAAAGGAGGAACCTTATGAAAATAAGTATTATGATAAATATGATAAATTAGAATGTATTGAATTAGAAGAAGATTATGTAAAAGGATTAAAAAAAAACATAATTATTGAAAAAACACCGAAAGGAAATATATTAATGTATTATGATTTTGATAAAGAATCATTTATTTATTATAGTGATACTAAAGATATAAGTTATTTATTTTTAGAGACAGTAGCAAGGAAGTATGCTATTCAATATAATTGTAAAAAAATAGTAGTTGATATAAAAAAGGAGTTAGAAGAAGCGAAAAAAGAAAAACCAAAAGAAGAAATAAAGAAAAAGGAAATTAAAAATGAATTATTTGCGTCTTTTAAAAATTATAATAGAAAGGGTTCAGGTGGGGCAAAAACAATAAATAAAACATTTATTCTAAGACAAAATGCAAATAGATATTCATATAGAGGTAAATTAAATGATTATGAATATTTACAAAGTGATTCTTACAAGAAAGAAAAGAAAGAGGATTTTGAAACTTTAGATTTTGCTAGTTTTAAGAGATTACAAGAAAAAAAGAAAGAAAAAAAGTAACAATAGAATATATATATATGGCAAATTTGTTTGATTTATCTCCAGAACAACAAAAAGAAAAAATTAAATCAATAGTAAATGAAGCAGTAAAAAAGAATAATGAACAAATACAACTATTAGAAAAAGAAAAAAGTTCATTAAAAAACCAAGAAGAGGAAGACAAATATTATATGGGATTAGGTGGAGATCCAGAATTATCAATAGATTACTTAGGAGGATCAATAATTAGTTTATTAAGTGATATTTTGGATGGTTTTGGGGAAGTAACAAAAAGATTAAAAGAAGATTTGGCAAAAAAACCCCAAACAGGTGGAGCATCAGAAAAAGAGGAAGAATCAGCAGAGCAAAAAATTCAGAAACAAGCAGATAACTTAAATCAATTAATTGGAGAAGCGCAAAGACAAATAGAGAAATTAAAAACAGATGTAGTAAGTTCTAAGTCTTTAGGTTCAGGAACTATGGAAGGAGAATTTAAAAAAGGGTTGGGTAAAGCAAAAAATATGGGAATATCGGCATTTAAGACAGGAGTAAAATGGAGTGAGGAATTTATAAATGATATGATAGATTTATCAATGGAATTATCTGGTCAGGGGAAAATATTAGAAACTCCTTTAGATAAGCTAAGTCCTGAATTAAATAAGAAATTATTAGTAATAGCTGGTGTTTTAAAGGAATTATCAACTAATCCAGCAACAAAAGAAGCAGTAAGAGAGATAGCAAAAGCGATAGGAATAAGTATGATAGAAATAATGGAACAAATCAAACCTGAATTAGATAAAGTAACAGATGAAGCATTATCAATGATAGACCAAGTAGCAGAAAAATCCGCTAGAGGAACAATGGCAACAGGAGTGTCTGTAGCTCAAGCATTTTTAGCAGAAATACCATGGGTAGGAGGAATAATTGATTTCTTTTTAGCTATAGGGAAAGGGTTTAATTCTTTAATGGAAGTAGCAAAAACTTTTTCAGACAAAGGAGGTGATTTAGCAGTAAAGAATGCAAAATTAGCAAAAGGAACAGAAGAATCACTTAAAGCAGGTATAGACCGAATAGAAACAGCAGTAGATAAAGCAAAAAATACTTTAAATGAAGTTCAACAAAAAAAAGAGATACAAACTACAGGAGATATTAAAACATTACCAACAACATCAGATACTCAAATAGATAATAGAGGACAAAATGGAGGAAATAAAAGAGAATATATACCAAATAAGAAGGTAAGAAATAACATCCAAAAAGCAGGAAAAAGGTTGAGAAAAACATTAAAATTATTTAATAAAACTCTTCCAAAAATGAATTATTCATTAAAACAAAATAATAAAAGAAATGCTAAAAAAAGCCAAAAAAATAAGAAAAAATATACACGCAAACATATTGTTTAGTGCCTTTTTCTCAGTTCCTTTTTTAAAGTTACTTTTTTTGATTATTTTTCCATGTAATATAACCAATACTCCTCCTAATATTAAAGGATGTTCCTAAATGATCCTTAGCAATTTCTAATGTTTTTCTCTCTTGTTCATTTAAACTTTTTAAATATTGTTCAATTGATTTATTTTCAGTATCCATTGTTTTTATTGAATTCATATATATTTATAAATGAATTCAATTTTTTATTATTTAACCTAATATTTTATTATACATATTAATTCACCATTCATTTTCACATTTGTTTTTTGAAATACTTTTGTTATACTTTGATCTATTGTGTATCCATTATTTATTAAAAATTCAAATAAATTTGGTAAATCATCTATACATAAAAATCCACAACTATTAGTATCATCCTTTATTGCTATTATACAATTCGGTTTCCTACATAAATTTGTATTTGCTTCAAATGGCGATAATTTGTTTTGTCTTATCTGTTTACATATATCTCTTAATGGACCATCTGGCATTTTATTTAATATTAATATATTCGTATATTCTTGCATAATTGAATTATAGTAAGGAATACTACTTAGAGAATATAGTTCCATTTTTATTTATTAGTATATTAAAAAATTGAAGTTTTAATTTTTATTATTATTAAAGTATTATAATAATGGATACTGAAAATACTATTTTCCGCTTTAAATTCTCAACTGAATTTAATAATCAACTCTTATCATTTTCCAAACTTCATCAACATGATGATAGACATACATATAAAGAAAATTGGACATTGTGGTTACAAGCTAATGATGAAATAGTTGACCAAGAATTTCAAAAGTTAAGACAACAAGGTTATGATGGAAATATTATAGATAAAATGTATAAGAGTGGTAGATATTATTATCGTAAAAAGACTCCTAAGAAAGAACCTAGACAAAGAAGAAAATATATTTCTATTGAAACCGATGTAATTGAACAAATGGATAAACATATTGCTGATAATTTTGATTCTCCTACTTTTAAACCATCATCCGCATTTGAGTTATTTACAAATGAATTTAAAGATTTAATTCAAGATGAAACAAATAGATTAGTTGAAAAAGAATTATCCAAAGACGACATTAAATTGAAATTTAAAAAAACATACAAAAATAGATACTTCATATTTACAAAGCAAAAGTCAAATGATAATAATTCTATTGTTTCGGAAGATTAACTTAAAAATTATATATAAATTAATATAATGAGTTTACTAGTTAATGAATCGTTTTCCATTAATAATTCTATATCTATTTCAAATAAAATTAAAAATATTCCTTTTTTTTTTCTTTATTATAACCCAATTAATAGCTTTAAAAATTTAGACCAAGATAGGAACATTTTACCTATTTCTTCTTCTAATTCTATACTATCCAAAATTAAATTTAAATTAATTCAACATTACCACTCTAAGTTAACTCCATTTAATTTTACCGATAATTTTTCAAAATCTCTCTATCATTCTTTTATTTCTTCTTCTCTACTTCAAGATATTTCTATTTGTTATATAGTTTCTCCAACACCTTTTATTACATCAAATCAGTTACCTTTATTAAACGATTTTTCTTTTTCTTTAGATTTAAAAAAAATAAACTATTCAACCTTAAAATCCTATTTTTCTATTGATTTTCTCTCTAATCCTTTTATATCAATAGATATTTATCTTATTTGTTATCTTATTCATAATAATTTATCAACATTAGATACTCAACATCTCAATATCATTTTGAATGATTATACAACCAATAGAGAGAAAATACAGATATATTCCATTCTACCTATTTTACAATATTTTCTTAATTACGATTCTACACAGATTATAAAATACCTATTACAATTTAAACATACATGGTCTTACTATTCACTTTGTTATTTTTTTATTCAATATTATTCTGATTTATTAAAAGAATATTTACTATATGAAACCTTTATAGAATATATACAATCTCCTCCCAAAGAGAGAAATAAAAATATAATTAATATTATTAATAATATTTTATTTCTTATTTAATTTATTTCTTTCCAGATCTTCTTCTTCTTCTGGCTGATTTCTTTCCATGCTTCTTCTTTCTTGCTTTCTTAGCAGTCTTCTTAGGATGGACCATATGTTTTACTGAAGTTCCCTTCTTATAAGTAACTTTTGCCTTCTTTAATACATCCTTTAACATAACTGTGGTTCCCTTAGGAGCAGCTTTTTTCATCTCCTCCATGGTTTTCTTAACATGAGCACGCCATTCGTTTGCCATAATATATATATGCGAATATTTAAAAAAATTGAAATATTTATTAATTATTTCTTTTTAATTAGTAAATATGTCTAAAGTGATTTTAACGCGTTATTTATATATATTTGATGAAGTCGCATTGGCTTTTATTGAATCTATTTTAAAAAAATCTTCTCTTAGTGAAGCTTATTTTTGGATTTCTGAATTATATTTATCAGGATTTCATAAACAGTCTTGGGAATTATTATGGTTTATTTATTTTGACTTTTATTTCATTCATAATCCACAATTTCTCTCTTTCTTTCAAAAAAAATATAATCATAATTCTTTTAATTCATTACTTACTATTGTAAAAAATTTATTTAAATTATCTTCATCTCATCAGATATTTATTACACGCCAATATAATTCTCAAATTAAAAAAATAGATTATATATTTCGTGGTAAAAAACCAAACTGGCTTAAAAATGGATATCCTTCAAAATTTCATGGTCTTTTTAGATTTTTAGATAAAAAATTATATCATTTTGCTGTTTCTTCATTACCAGAACAAGTAGACAATTCTTTATGGGATTGTATATATTTATATTACAATATTGATTCTAATAACCAAACTCTATTAAATGAATTTTATAATTGTTCTTATGAAAATACTATACATAAAGTATGGGCAATTATTTGTTTATTGGAATTCAATAAAGATTATAATATTAGTAAAAAAAAAATGTATATTTCTATATCAAATCCAGAATTAGAAGATATTTTTAATATTCATAATGCTCCAATTCCTTTGACACAATATAATAATTTACAAATTTATAAAACACTTTCTTATAAAAGAATGTTTTCAATACCGAAAAGTATTTCAGCATTTTATTTAACAAGGGAACATGTAGAAAATATTAATGAATTAATATGGCATCATTGGGAATATCATTCTTATGACTGTCCCTTATGGAAGGAAAGATTTAATAAATATAAAATAAAGATTGATCATGATAAACAAAAAATTGAATTCGAAGATGATGATGAAATGGAAGACTTTTATAGCCAATGGGGATATGAACCTGATGAACAATCAAGTGAAACAATAAATAAAAGAATGTATCAAATAGAACAAACGAATTGGAAAAAATGGCATGAAAATATATTTGAAAAGGAATCTATTTATGAATTACCCTCTGATTTTAGATTTTCATATTAAAAAAAATTGAAGTATTTAATAATTTATATTTTTTTATTATTATACAAGACAAAATGGTCAAGAACGCAAAAGGAGGTAATAAAAGTAAGAAAATGGGACGAAAGTTCCTAGGCGCACCTGTCCAAAAACAGGTTCGTTTAGCTGATCCAAATGAACCTTTAGAAATCTATGGAGTCGTAGATAAACTATTTGGGCATGGACGGTTTCAAATTAAAGATCATACTGGTAAACAAAGACTAGTAATTATTCCTAATAAATTTAGAGGAAGAGGTAAGAGAGATAATACAGTTGTTCTAGGAGGATGGGTTTTGGTTGGTATTCGTGAGTATGAATCATCGGAAAATGCTAAGTGTGATTTATTAGAAGTATATACTGATGCTGAAAAACAAAAATTAAAAAAATCAAGTAATCCTATTTTCAATCAATTAAAAAGTGATCACGATAAAGATATTGTTGATGATGGAGAATTTGAATTTTCAATGGGCAATGAAAGTAATGAAAAATATGAAGAAATTATTCAAAATACAGAAACTAATAATCAAAATACTATTAAATTTGGTGATGATGAAGAAGAAGTGGATATTGATGATATTTAATTATTCCCAGAATTATCTTTTAAACTATTTAAAATAGCTTCATTTAACATTTCTTCTTCACTTCTAAATGGAGGTGGTCTATTTATATAAGAATGAGGAATTGTATTAAAAATTTGATTCCTTCCAAACGGATGAATAATATTTTCTACTGAATTTATTGAATTTAAAAAATTATTTCTACCTTCATTTATATTTTCCTCTTCTTTATAATCCTCATTTTTTATTTCTTTACTTTCAAATTTAAATCTACATACTGGACATTCACTACTTTGCTTAGTTAACCAATTTTCAATATATTCTGTTTTAAAACCATGTTTACAAGGAAGTATTGTTATTTCCTCATCATTTTCAAATTTTTCTTGACTTATTGGACAAGTATCATTTACACATTCTTCAGTGTTATAATTTATTTTTTTTAATAATTCTTTAGCTTCATCAGATATCACATATTTATATTTAACATCTGTATTAAATGACCTTTCTAATACATCTGAATTATTTTGATTTCCCAATAAAAAATTTCCAAATAATACTCTCTCCATTAACATTTCAAATCTATTTTCTAATCTTCTATTCATCTCATTCATTTCAATATCATTTAAACTTATATCTATACCCGGTATTCCTACAAATGAATTTATATTAGTATTTAAATTATTACTCAAATCTATATTAAAAATATTCATTAATATAACTAATTAATATTTTTTTAAACATATTTTTTTATTCAATTAATTCACTCAATTTATTATATCTTTCTTTATCCAATGTTTTAATTAAAACATTCCAAGGAGTAAAATTTTGTAGACCATTTAATCCGTCTTCTGAAAATTCATTCAAAGCTGTAGCACTATACCCTGCCATCATGGCATAACCATCATGATAAGACAATACTGGAAACCCTTCTGTTACCCTTAGATTCCAGAAAATGATCTTTGGAACTTTGTATGGCTTATTACAAATCTTTATTCCTGCGTCATGATATTTCTTCTCTAAAATTTCTCTTACTGTGTTACTTCCAAATTTTTCTTCAGATGCCATTCTATTTTCAGCAGCATCAAATTGCATATCAGAAAAGACAGCAAGAATTAAATTTTCTACCTCTTCAGATGGAAGTTTTAGTTCAACAATAGTATCTAAAATCAAATCCATGGCTTTATGGAAATTTGTATTCATACCCCAAGGAATTTTTTTAATTTTTTGAACATCGGCTACAAAATCCTCTTTATCATCTAACTTTATCCATTCTGGCTTAGCATTAAAAGTCATTACTCTTTTTCCTAACTTACTCTTCTCTGCCACTCTTAGACCTAAACCAATCGCACTTAGTAGAGGTTTCATTTCATCTATCTCCATTGAACCTGAAGTATCTACTAGCGGAACGATTTCTCCCAACTTACTAGTTTCTTTACTATTACTTTTCCATTGTTCATTTAGAATATCTTTATCCTTCTCATCATCGCAATTAAGAGCTTGTTTTACAAAATCAATCATTCCAACATTTTTTCCCTTCATCTTCTTTTTTCCACTCTTCACATCTTCCATGTATTTCTCCAAGTTATTTTTACATTGAATTCTATCTTCACTATCTACATTCTTCTTATTCATAAAAGCTCCTCTCTGTCTATTCATTGTTACTGATGTTACTCGGTTAAAGTCAATATCACCCCAATGTTTTTCACATTGCTTTATCTGAGTGGTATCCAAAGAACGATTCTTAGCAGAAATTTTCTTTCTCAATTGTGTCTTAGCTTTATTAATACCCTTACTATTCCAATCATATTTTCCAAATTCAGCAAAATAACACTTAGCTATTTCCTCAAAAATCCAGCCAAATTTTCTACTTTTTTCACGAGGACTCCATTTCCATACTAAGCTATTTTTATCACTTGATTCTTCCAATCTCATCTGATCTACATATAAATCAACTAATTTTACAGATCGATCTTTTCTAATATTCATAAAATATTTCAAATCTTTCCAGCTTCCAAAAGGCTTATCTTCACTTTTAAATCCTACAAATCTTTTTAACATCTCTTTTCCTACTTTTTCGTCTATATTCATTAATTCATCAAGTAGCTCTAGACTTAATGTATATTCGCCTTTTCCTTCATCAATATCACGAGTATTTGCTAACATTTTTAACAACAATACCTTCTTCTCTCTATCTCCCTCTTCATAAATTTTTCTATATACACTTTTCAATTTTTTTATTTGTTTTACATCGTTAGTTCTTACTAATTGAAAATATAATTGACATATTTGTTCTTGCTGTTCCTCCGACCAACTATATTCAATATGATTGTTCTCCCCATATTGAATAGAATTCTTAATGTCTAGTGCGGATACGAGTGCTGCCATTGTGTATGTGTATTTTATATACATGTCTTTAAGCTTGTTTGTTATTTATTTAACAGACACTTTCTATTTTAAATTTTTTTTTTCCTTGTTTTTCCTTTTTGAATATTAAATCTTACTCTTTTTGTATTAGGAATATTGTTTTTTTCCAAGGCATTAAAAACTATATATATGTTATTTAAATTATGAAAATAACTTAACGAAGACTCAAATGTATAATCATCTATATTTTTTAAATTTGTTAATAAATTAAACTCTTGATTATCTTTTAAAAAATTTTTTAATTCATTATTTTCCAAATTAAAATTGTATATTAATATTGATATTAATTTATATTTTGTTTTGTCTATTTTATCATTTTCTCTAATTAGTTTCACTAGTTCCTCTTTTTCTATTTTATTGCCTTTGTTTAAATTTATTTCTTTTTCAGTTATTTTTTCTAACTCATTTTTTTTATTAATATATAAACAATTTACTTTTAAGTATTTCACTTCTTCTGGATAAAATATTTCATATTTTTTTTCTTCATTTTCGTATTTATTTATCCAATCATCATCAAATTGTTCACTATCACTATCCATTATTAATTATTTATATTTATTCTTATTATTTTTAACTAATCTTCTTCCTCTTCTAAATATTCTTCTTCTTTTTCCTCTTCTGCTAATGCCTTCTCTGCTTCTTCCCATTCTTTTTCAAGAGCAGCACAATATTTTTCATATTTTTCATGTTCTATCTCTGCCCACATAAATGAATCTATTTCTCCTGTTTCCCAATAATTTCTTTCCGACTCTTCTCTTCGTTTCTCATGTAATTCCATATTTCTAATTCTAAATTTTTCCATTTCCTTTTCCCATTTATAATCTTCAATTGCTTGTAAATGTTCAGGACTAAATGTTTCATCATAACTATTATACCAATTTAATCCGTCTCTACTCCATTTTGTTTTTAAATTAGGAATTATTATACTTGATGATAATTTATTAGCATCATCTATGTATTTTGTCCATTTTTCTCCTATTTTATCTCCTTTTAAATAAATAGGACCATTCCATATCGGACCATCCCAATATATTGGATTATTTATATCTGTTAATGGTATGGTTTTTTCCTCTGTCTTTTTTATTCTTTTTATCCATTCTGATTCTTTTTTTGGTTCTTCCACTTGTATCTGTTCCACTTGTATCTGTTCCACTTGTATCTGTTTCGCTTGTATCTGTTCCACTTTTTTTTCTTTTTTTATAATTTCTCTCTTATTTACTTGTTCGTTTCTATCATATTTAACTTTATCTAGATTATTTTCTAGGTTTTCCATTTTAAACCGTTCTGGTATCTCTTTTTTAATTTTACTTTCTTTTTCTCTCTTATTATTCCTTTTTTTATTGTTTTTTTCATTATTAGAATTAAAATGATTATCCTTTAATGAATCAAATCTACCCATTATTCTACTTTGCTACTACTATAGTTATATACTACTATAATGAAGTTATTTTTATATTTTTTAAAAATATATATTAAAAGTCTTGTAATTTTAAATACTATACTGAAACTATTTAAAAAAATATATATAATTATATACTGGGAAAGGGAGTGCCCTAATAGACTCCCGCTTGTTTCCTAACAGCCACTATCTTCCTTTTAGTTTATTATAGTATATAAAAAATAAAAATATATAATTTCGTATATATATATTACAGGAAACAGTATTTATTGAGTTTTTATATATTCTCATACCAATTGATTTAAAATTAAAAATTGAATATGATAATTAACATATAATTATATAATATTCAATATGACTACAATTAATCCTATTAAAAATCCTTCAATATGTATTCCAAGGGTGTATTCTTCTATTAATAAAAATTTTATTAAAGATATTATACAGACCAAGCTCAATCTTGGGATTATAAAAAAAATAGATATGATTAATACAAATGATAAAAAGTTTAGAAAAATATTTATTCATTTTGATTCTTGGAATGACAATGATGAGGAAATTAATCTTATTAAAGATAAATTCTTATTAGGTAAAGTTGTTAAAATAGTATATGATTTTCCTTGGTTTTGGAAATGTTCTTTATACAAAGCATCATTATAAAATACTTAATATAATATAAAAAAAATTTTTTATATTATATATGAATTTTGGTTCTATTACTGTTGAAAAAATAGATAATAATTATTCTTTTAAAAATAATGATTCCCCTTTTTTCCCCATTTTCATAGAATCACTCCAACTTCCTTTTAAAACTTATTTTTATGCTAATAGTGTTGTTTCGTTAAAAGATTTTATTTTATCCAATCACTTTTCTATTTATATTGCCCAAAAACTATTAATTTCTCTCTATAATCAATTACACATTCTTGAACAATATTCATTATCCATTTCTTATTTAGATTTATCTGATATTTTAGTTATTGATGATAAGTCTTTTTTTATCTGTAATTTTAATAAATATTATAAAATTGACCATTTAAACAATATATTAGTTTCTGATGTATACGATAAAAATAATCCTTATTTATCACCTTTATTTATAAAAAATAAATCTATTCCATTTTTATCTCATAAAAACGATTTCTTTTTTAATTTAGCCTTAATTGTTTTAGATTGTTTCCGTAAAACTAATTATTTATTAGTTAATCTCTCTGATGAAGATATTTTAGATTACTACAAATATACAAAAATTTATAAAACATTAAAACTATGTTTAAATCCAGATATTTCAAATCGCTTATTTATTATTTTTTAATTTCTAATGCTATTTTATATGTCTCTTCAAACTCTTAAAAAAAAATCTCGTAATAACAGAAGATTTGCTCCTATTTCAGGACGAGGAATTAATGGATTTTCTTTAAATGGTGGATATAGAAATATAGGTGGTATTGGTCAATTTAGAATGATTTCTAATACTACACGAACACCATATAAAGGTGCTGTCGCTAAAGGAAATGGTGGTAAACTTGGCAAATATTATAAAACATCTAATCAAGGAGGTGGTTTAAATTCTGGAAGTTGTTGCACTAATGATAATCAAATTATTAAAAAATCATCACTTAATAATGCTGGTATGATTGATACTAAATACAAATGGATAAATGGCACATATCCTAATTTTTGGGTTCAAGAAGACGATTCTCAATCTAGATCTGGCACTAGAGACCAATCTATTTATATTGAAAATTTAACTAAAAAATATGGTTCTTGTGTATTTACAAATGTTCAATCATCAGGTAATTGTGCTACCACTTTACCTATAGATAATGATCCTCCTGGTATGAGTGGTACTTGTAACGGAGGAATAGCTTGTAGTTATTTTATAGGAACCAAAAAATACATCAGAATGCCATATGCTAAAAACTTTAATCAACCTGCTATGTCACAAGGTCAATATATTACTACTGGAGGTGTTTCAAAAAATAATTGCTTACCTACTCCTGCGAATAAACAACCTTTCCCTATGAAACTTAATCATAATACCAGTCAACCTTCTAACAAAACTGTAAATACAGCAACCAAAACTAGTGCTTCTATTGGAATCGGTTGTCAAACTAATTATTTGACATGGCAAGAAGCACAAGCAGACGGATCATTACCAGCTGATTGGACCCCAGGAACTTCTACTCCTGGTAATTATTCAGACTTAGTCCAAAGAAGTTCCAATTATCCAAATCCTAATCCTAATGGTATCACCCCTAACACATAAAAAAATATTTATTTTATTTTTGTTATTTCATTATATTTTACAAAAATAACTATTTCTGTCTAAAAATCGATTCCCTTGACTAATATGATCCGTCTCATAGTCTTTTACCTTACATTTTACCATATTTCCTTTTCCATCGCTCCATATTACTTTTTTTATTTTTAGAGACTTCATAAATTCTCCACATCTCTTACAAGGAGCAGAATCTTTATACCCAATATCGTTCCCGTTTTTTCTTACGACATACAGGGTTATCTTTCCATAAAAAGCACGACCTTCTCCTCTGTGTTAAGAACGACGACGACTTCTTACTCAATCTCTTCTCCAATTTTCTCATTACATCAATTTCCGCATGACAACTACAAGTATTTTTCAAAAAACCATCTGATGATTGTGTTCTATCAGAATTATATCCACGAGCAATTATTTGTCCTCCCAATACTGCTATACAGCCATGTTGGTGGTGTCTCATATTAGATTTATTAGCCTCTTCTAGAGCAAATCGGGCAAAACGCTCATCACGGTTATTCAACGAAATTGACGACGACAATGACATTTTAAATATAACGAATAATTACTGGTTTTATTCTTTTATTAAAAACTTCTTCAATTTTATTTTTAATAAACTCATATAAAGCTTATTTTATCAATTATTTATAATGATTGAATTATCCATGCTTACTCTTTTTATTTATGTTCCTAATGATAATGTCGAACTTAAACAATTTTATCTTAATCGTGCTGAAGATCATAATAATAAAGCTCCTGGTAAATATGCTGATTCGGGATTTGATTTAGGAATGCCTGATCATAAAATAGTTTCTAATAGAGATTTTAGTGTTAAACTCCCTCTTAATGTTCATTGTTCTATGTATCGACCTGATGGAACTCCTCAAGCTTATTATTTATATCCTCGATCTAGTATTATTAAAACTCCTTTGCGTTTATCTAACTCTGTAGGAATTATTGATAGAGGATATAGAGGGGTAATTACTGCTGTAGTAGACAAAATTGGAGGGGAAGATGAATTCAGACTTGAAAAATTAAATCGTTATTTTCAAATTTGTCATCCTACTTTAGAACCATTTAAAGTTATTGTTGTTAATTCAAAGGAAGAACTTGGTTTAACTGAAAGAAATGAAGGTGGGTTTGGATCCACTGGACTCTAATTTAGCAATATTTTTATTATCTATTCGATATATATATAATGGCCTATACTAGAGGAGCTAAAAGAAGAAGTTTATCTCGTAAGAGATCTTATGCTAGACGCGTTCGTAGATCACACTGTCGTGGAAAGGGACCTGCTGCTTGCAGAGGAACCTCTGGATGCAAATACAGTTCTGGAAGAAAGAGATCTTTCTGCCGTAAAAATAAAAATACCAAGAGAATGAGAGGTGGTAACACTACTCATGGAAGAGCCGGAGGAAACTCAACTCACGGACAACCTGGAGGAAATACCACCCATGGTTCTGACCATAGAGGTATGATGCTTGCCAGTTCTCAATCTTCATCTGGTTCTTCATCTGGTTCTGGATTAGGCTCTAGAATGAGTCAATAAATATTTAAATTTTATATATAATATTATTTTTAATATTATTATATATATTGCCCTATACTCGTGGAGCTAAAAGAAGAAGTTTATCTCGCACGCTAGACGCGTTCGCAAATCTCCTTGTTGTAGAGGATACAAATATGCCTCTGGTAGAAAGAGATTTTTTCTGTCGCAAAAATAAAAATGCCAGCCTGTTCATAACTAATAGAAATCAAAGATATAAATATTAAACATAGAAGACATTAAATTAATTAAATAATATGTGTATCCAAACTTAAAAGTTATTTTAGAATAATAAAACAAATGAATAAATTTATTTATTATTATAATTTATATGTATAATTATAATGAGAAGGATTGTATAAATAATTTAATTAAGTATTATAAATATAATTATGCTGCTTCAGGTATATTATTTACATGTTGTATATTAATTACCTTTTATTCTGATAAAAAATATTTTAAAGGACTATTAAGTTTATTAATTGTTTCTTGGGTTACATGGTACGGTCATTACGCATTACATAAATATCCTAATACTCCTATGGCTAAGTTCCATAAATTAACACATCATAGTCCATTTGGAAAAACATTTTGGGGTAAATTTTTAGAATATACTATTAATGAGATTTGGACTTTTGGGGGAGGTATTTTATGGTTACTAGTTTTATTACTTAAAAAAATTACCGGGGTTTATTGGTTAAATCCATGGGTTATAATGTGGTGGACAATATCGGTTCCATTAGTTCATGAAGTTTATTATCATCAAACTACAACACCTAATATACATGATATACATCATAAACATCATTTAACAAGTTTACACCCAGATATTTGGGATATTATTTTAAAAACCAAAAAAGATAATACACCTATAGAAGATGAAACTTCAATTGCTATGGTTATGTTAGTCTGGTGTATAATTTATTTGTTTATTATGAAATTACTTAAGAAGAGATTTTAAGAATCCATTTGTTTTCATAGAAATAAATAATAAAATAACTAATATTTTAAGTATTACTAATAATAAACTTGTCCATAATAATTCTAATGTATATAAAGATCTATCATTTTTAGTATATCGTTCTCCGAATATATTAATCGTATGATTAGCCATCATATCTATCATACTACTAAATTCATTTTTATTATATTTATCTTCAATTAAGGTAATAGGACAATCGCAAAATAAATAATTGGATAGTATTATTAAAAATATTATTAAAGATGTTACAGCTAACACAATAATATTGTTTGAAAATAAAATAATTAAGGCAAAAAATAATGGCAATAAAGAATGAATAAATGTAATAAGAATTGATTGAATTTTATTAAAAATCATAATTTATATATTATATTATGATTTTTATTTTATTTTACAACTGCGTAGTAATTTAAATGCTGATATAACAATAAAAAACGCACAAATAAAACATAAAAGACAATCATTTTGGTGTTGTGTTATTTTTCTATTAATTATTGTTTCAATTATCGGTTTGGAAAAATTATTAACATCTTTATTATACTCATCTTTGGGACTTAACCAATTTAAAGGACATCCATCAAAATATATCCAAATCATTATATAAATTATTGGATACCAGAATACATTAATTAATATCTTATTTGGTAATAAAGGTAACAACAATATTGATAAAGGTGTTAACCAATGTAATAACCATATTATATTCATTTTACTATATATAAACATAATATTTAATTTATCGTCGACCTACATGTTTGTATCCATATTTTTTTAAAATTTTTTTTGCTTTTCTTTCAATATTTTTATATGTTTTTCTAGAATGTCTTGGTTTTGAGGTTTTATATGTTGATCTTGGTTTTCCCCATTCTCTAGCACGGATATAAGCAGAATAAACACCCTTAGGGTTCACTTTACATGTTCCTTTATTACATATTGGAAAACTTTTATTTGGTCCTAAAAAGCATTTTTTTCCGCATTTTTTAAGCATTATTGTTCTAGCATGAGTTCCTGGGCTTAATTTAGACCAACCTTTAGTTGGTTGTCCTTTACGATTTTTACGAGTATAAGTCATTATACATTATTTAACGAAAAAAAAAATATAATTTATTGATAATATGAGCGTAGATATTTCAAATAATTTACAAATAGTTATTGAAAGAAGAGAAGAAGCTGAAATTTTAAAAATGGCTACACAACTGGCAAAAGCAGGAAATTCAGCTGAAACAAGTGCCAGTTTAAATAAAGAGACATGGGAACTTGGAGATTTTTTAGGATTGGAAGATTCTGAAGATGAAGGTTCACATAATACAACAGAAGACAAAAATAAGAAAGATAAAGATGATAGTAAAGTAATGACCAAAATGGGTCCACCTATTCACAGAATAGTTGATCCAAAAATAGATAATTTAAAAAATGAATTTAGGAGGACAAGTTATCATTCGGATAGTGATAGTGGAGATGAATGTAATAATATAAAAAATGATTTAGAACAATTATTAAATGATAATGAAATAGCAGATATATATAGAATAAATAATAACAAACAAAGTTTAATTAAAATTAATGGAAATGAAACGGAAGAAGATTCAAATACTAATGAATCCAGTAATAGTGAAAATAAAGATATAAACAATACATTTATTAATAGAGAGTTACTTCATAACATTAATACTAATATAACGAAAACTGAACTTATAGGAATATTATCTAAACTTGAAATTGATTGGCATGACATGGATACTATTAAAAAATCTCTTAATGATACTTTTTCATCTAATTTAGTATCCCTAAGTTCTACCCATTTAGATATTATTTGTAGTTATTTGAATAGTCAAAAAAGTATATATACAGAGGCTAGTTATTATACATCTACATGGCTTAATTATTTAATGATTCCTACAATTATTATAAGTGCTGGTGCTTCAGTTATTAGTGGAGCAGAAGAATCGATTCCTCATGCTTCATTAATTATATCCTGTATAACAGCTTTTAGTGCATTTTTATTATCAGTTATTAATTATTTAAAATTAGATGCTGCTTCCGAAGCACATAAAATTTCAGCACACCAATATGATAAACTCCAGAGTCATATAATGTTTTTTTCAGGAAAAACTTTATTATTTAGTCAATCGGCATTTAATTCTTATACGAGATCAGAAAGAGAAAGTAAAAGAATGTTACAAAAAAAACAAAAAGTAAGAAATATTATAAAAGAACAACAAGAGAAAAACTTAACAGACTTGGAAAAAATAAAAGAAAATTATAAAAAAGATAAAAAGGAACTTGAAATGGAAATAAATGTAAAATCCGATGAATTACTAAAAGTTAATATGGAATTGGATTTATTATTGATTAATCAAAATACTTTAAATAAAGATGAATTTAAAAAAAAAAAAGCTGATATAGATATGTTACAGACTAGGATACAATCTGAAAGGGAAAGATCGTCAGAACAATTATCACAAATATATGAACAATTTAAAGAAAATAAATGTGATAAAAAAAATAGATTAAAAAATTTTATGAAAAATTTTAAACGATTTCGTAACGAAGCTATAGATGCAGGAATAATTGAATTAAATAACGAGGATACAGAGCAACAACAAAAATTAATGGCAACCATTTTGGAAGAAATTGATGATGTTCAAAAAAAAATTAAAGAAATAAAAGAAACAAATCAATTTGAAGTTCCTAGAACAATCAGAAATAGATATCCTACTGCTTATAATATTAATGTTTTCTCTCTAATAAAAATGATTGAAGATTATAAAATTATATTAACAATTAAATTATGGATTTGTAGAAATAATTTGAGACAATATAGGACTTGGATTAACTATTGTTCTGAATTGATATCAAATGGAAATTTATCTGAAAACTCGAGAGAAATGATAGAAAATCAAATAGAAAAATTTAATAAAGTAAAAATTAAATGTGCTGAAAAAAAAAATATTATATATGAATCTATTGTTGCTTTATCTGTTGCCTATATTGAAATTGATGCTATTTTAGAAGATGAATTAAAACTAGGTGAATTAAAAAAAACATTAGGTTGTTTTTATCATATTTGTCCTTGTTTGGTTAAATTATTTCATGATTCCAGTTGGGTTGAAAATAGTTTTATTAATCATATTTATGAAAGTGCTGGTAAAAATGTAAAAAAATTACAAGACATTGATAAAATCTCTAAAAATAAAGGTTGGATTAATAAAAATCTAGATGAAGATGATTTTATAGGAGATTTAATGGTTTAAATTTATTAGTATTAGTATTATTATTTAAAAACTTTTCATTTTAGATTTTATAATGGATAAAAGATCCAAGAAGAAAACTACTCTTTCTCCTTTGAATTTAGACCAAATTAAACTTCAATGTCCTCCTCCTTTGAATGTACCGCCTATTAGACATCCTATTTTTAATTCTTCCCCATATTTGGTTAAAGATGGAATGGTATTTGGACTTGGAACTTCATTAGGAAAAGAATTAGTCAATCTACAGAGAGAAAACCCAAAAAAAAATAAATGTGAATTATTGAAACAACAAATCCAAAATTGTATGGAAACTGATTTTTTTTGTAATCATTTGTTTGAGTCTTATTTAACACAATGTTCCTTATAAGAATAATATTAAAAACTGGTTAATATTATTCTCGGTTACTGGATTCGAACCAGTGACAATCCGATTACGGACAGATTACTACTACAGTCAGATGCTCTACCCCTGAGCTAAACCGAGAGAAAATAGTAGAAAATTTATTCTACTTATTTATTTATATTTCTCTTTTTAAGTATTTTAACCCATTTAAAATATATAAGAATAAATTATATCTATTAATTCTTTGGGAATATTTTTTTTAATATATATTTCTGGAATTATTTTTAATCTCTCTATGTCAATATGTTCATAATCATAATACCATTCATTAATTATAAATAAATCATCTATTTCACCTTCTTCAGGACTGAATACATGAAAATGAGTTCCAAACTGGACTTCTGTAGATCCTTCATTATGATCATAATGAAATTTATAATATAATTGTCCTATAATACCTTTATCTAAAATATAATAATTTCCTACTTTCATTTCGCTAACATTATGGATTTCCATTCCTATATAAAAAAAATTTATTTATTTAAATTTTAATTAAACTATAAATAAACTAACAACTACTAATTTGCTTCTCCATTTCTCTCTTGTTTACTTGGACTTGCTCTGAATACATTTCAATGTTACTTCCTTCTTCGTGGTATGGCGACATTACAAATCTGAACACTTCTACCTTCTTGGTCTGTCCTATTCTATGACATCTTGCTATGGCTTGTTGTTCTGTCTGGGGATTCCAATCTGGTGTAACAAAGTAGACCTCGTTATAATTTTGTAGGTTTAGTCCCTCGCTCCCAGTTTTGATTTGAATGACCAGAACATCTACTATATTTCCCAGTATTGCTTTTCTTTGACGCTTACTTACACGACCATCGATATATTCGACTATTAACCCCTCCTTGGTTAGACTATTTTTCAAATAGTCAATCTCGCCATGGAAATTAGAGAATACAATCTTTTTATTTCCATTGTCTTTTCTCTCTACTAGTTTCTGGATCACTGAATCCATTTTGCTATGGCCTTTGGTGCCTTCAAAGTTTTGATTTCTAATTAGTCCTAACTTCTGGATTTTTTTGATGCTCGGAATCACTGTATTTGGTAATACACACATCATTCTTTCATAAAGCATCATTGCCAACATCATTTTCTTGTCGCTTTGAATATTCTCATGGACATCTTCAGTCAATAGTTTTTCTTCTGGATTAGTCCATTCGGTTTCAATCCGAGTTTCTACTAGATCCGGTAAATTAATACCAACTTGAGTTTTAGTTCTCTTAAGAACAATAGTATCTACAAGTTCCCTTAGTATCTCAGATTTCATGAATTCTTTTTTGTCAATTTTTAAAATTTCAAACAACGAATATATATCGTTGATATGATTTTGGATGGGGGTTCCTGTGATTAGCCAGGTGATTTCTGATTTTAATTCACGAACGACTTTCGTCACTTTTGTTTGACGGTTTCGAAGGTGATGAGCTTCATCAAAGATGATTCGTTTCCACTCCACCCCAAATAGATTTTTATTTTTTTTGTAATCAGAAAGCAAGGTGCCATATGTAGTCAAAATGATTGGGATATGTTGTAGACGACTTGCTGTGAACATTTTTGTATTCGTTCCATGATAAATAAATGGAATATGTCCGGTAGTTTTGATGAACTGTTCTTTCCATTGCTCTACGAGAACAACCGGAAGAACGATCAAGTTAGGCATACAAAAGTTTTGAATTAAATTTCCAATCATCATGATTGTTTTTCCTAGACCCATCTCATCCGCTATGATTCCTCCTTTACAAAATTTTTCTCCTTTTTCTCTTTCGGTGATCCAACTTACCCCATCCTCTTGGTATTGCTTGTGTCCCAGTTTGCTGTGTTGTAAAAAGTTTTTGAATTCCATTTTCTTTAGAAAACCCTAAGTATTTAATAAGATACCCACAATTTGAAAAAACCCCTTCAACTTTTTTTTAAACTTAATTTCATGTTTTTGCAAAATAATCGATACAATCTTCAAAATTATATTCATTATTCATTGACCATATACAATCTTTATAAATTGGTTCATAACCTTCATTAATTAGAATTAAATAATATATATTTTTAACAAAACAAATAAATAATCCTAATATTAAAATCATACAGGATATTGTATCCATATTAAGTAAATATATATAATTTAAATACTTACTTAAACAATATAATAGTGTCAAAACTACAATAATTAAATAAATTGACTCCATTATTTTTTTGTGCCCGTTTTAGTAAATGACACTTCAACTTTTTTCTCATGAGGAGAGGAACTATGTTCTTTTTTAAAATTTTTAATTATACCTAAAACTGATAAAATTCCAAATATGTATAAGAACAATTTTGTATGTCCATCAACACATACTTGACCTTTAGTGTGTGGAAAAAATAAAATCATCATAAGAATACCCATTGAAATAATAAACAAATGCTCCATTTTGTCTTGGAAATTTTCATATTTTTGTGTTTGAGATTGTGTTCCCTTATGAGACGCATATAAAGCTAATAACATTGATATTAGGAACAAAATTTTTACAATTAAAATAAAGTAAAGGAATGCTTCAAAGAGAGGAGATTCTTGAACCGACATATATATTTTAAGGAGATATTTTAATGAGATATTTAAAACTTATTTTAATATTAAATTATATAATTTAAAGGCATCTTACTATTCTACATTGTAATAGGAGATGGGACTTTATTAGTGTATACAGCAATTCAAAATTAAATTAATTATTAAAATTTAATCTGCACTTAGCAAGGGTAGTCCAATATTTATATTTTCTCCGTTTTTCGTTTATTTTTTAATTATTAAATAAAAGGTAAGTTTAGCTAATTATAAATTATTTATTTCTCGTTTTTTGTTAATTCATTATGTATCGAATTTTTACTAACCTATTTTTTCAAAACAAACATAGGCCTTGCTCTTTTAGCTCAGTTGGTTAGAGCATTCGCTTAGTAAGCGAAAGGTCGTGAGTTCGAATCTCATAAAGAGCTTAGGTTAGTTCATGTAGCTCAGTTGGTTAGAGCATCGGTCTTATGAGCCGAAGGTCTGCGGTTCGAGCCCGCACCTGAACAAATGGATTTTCATATTGTTCCATTAAACAATATTTAGGCTCAGATGGCCGAGTGGTCTAAGGCGGCAGACTTAAGATCTGCTATCTTCGGATGCGTGGGTTCGAACCCCACTCTGAGCATTATTGGCTTTATATATTGTGCCTTAAACAATATACATTCCTACAAACAGCAAATTAATATTAATCAATAGATAAGAATAAATACGATTTATTCATTAATGTTTACATACAGCAATTTTTCAAATTAAATATTATATAATTAAAACTTGTAAACAGCAAGTAGGAAGCAGATGCTCTTATAGTGTAGTGGTTATCACTCAGGACTTTGAATCCTGAAACCTGGGTTCGAATCCCAGTAGGAGCTTACTTAACTCGGTTAGCTCAGTCGGTAGAGCGCACGCCTTTTAAGCGTGTGGTCCAGGGTTCAAGTCCCTGATCTTAGGAAAGGGAGGATGCCTTTAAAGAACTCCCAACGGGAAATGGAGAGACATAACCCCAAAAAAAACGGTGTCTCACAGTCTTAAGCGTGAAGTAGGGGAGAAGGGGGGCTTAAGACATGGGTAGATAGGACGCGTGGAAATGGAGAAACATATTCCAATATTGGTGCTGATTATTTAACAAAATTAAACCTCTGAGCAATGTGACAAGTTTTGAGTTAAATAACAGAAGTGTAGTGTTTCACAGTATTAAGCGAGGTGTGGGGCTTATTACATATAAATTTATATTAGATTATGGGTGTGTATATATGACCTGAATATGTCATTAAACTGTTTAAATCTCTGATAGCTCAGTTGGTTAGAGCATCCGACTGTTAATCGGGAGGCCGCAGGTTCGAACCCTGCTCGGAGAGAGTTCTATAAAGTTTATTTAAATACTTAATATATATGTTTAATTATCATATTTTATTAATATCGCTGATTTCAACAATTATATTCGGTGTCATAGATGCTACTATTTTTTTAATTGGTGAGGAGACTTTACAAAAAATATTAAGACAATCATTTAATTTTGATATAGCAATGGCAGAGTTGGCTACGGGTGGTTTTGCTGCTGCTGTTTCTATTTTTATTGCTACATTTGTATCTGAATCTATAGAATCTAAATATAAAACAATAGATCATCCATTAATAGATGCGATGGGAATAATTTTAGGAACAATATTTATTATTCTTATTTATAAATTTTTTTTAAAAAATAATAACACTTAATCACGAGCCATAAAATTTATTATTTTATTTTTTGGCCCGTCTGGCGCAATCGGATAGCGCGTGAGACTTCTAATCTCAAGGTTGTAGGTTCAAGTCCTGCGTCGGGTGCTCATTAATTATATTACTTTATAACTAATATAATTAATAAAATTATTTAAAGTTTTAACTACTATATATCATAAGCGTGTAAAGAATGAATGAAATGTTTTATAATGAGTGTAAAAATATTCTTATGCCTTTAAAAGAAAAAGGATGGCAATTTTTAAAACTAGACACAAATGAAATTTTAATGAGAAAAAATTTCGAACAATTAGAGGAAATTAAAATCAATCCTTTTGGAGAATCTATAGAATTTATTCTTCCTATGGAAAACCCATCTTTTAGTTTTTATAAAAGAATGAAAAATGATTCCCAGAGTATTGATTTTTTTAAAAATTATATTACATCAATATTATATGTATAGATTTCTTTCTATTGATGAAATTGATGGTTCCTTTCAAATTGGTAATATTAATCATAAATCAAAAATATTTATTACTCCTTGGACTATCGCTCATCTTATTTATGGTTATGTTTTTATCTTTTAGGTTTCAATTACTTATGGGGGTTTATTATTCATAGTTTATATGAATATATTACTTTAACAAATAAAACTGTCCAAGAAAAATGGAAACATGTTTATGATGGTTTTAAAAAGGATTCACATTTAAATACAATAGGCGATACTGTATTTTTTATGTTAGGCATGTTTTTAGCCAAACATTACAATAATATTTATTTATTAATATTAATTATTTTAATTGGTATTTGGTTTTTCTATCCAACATATCAAAATTATTTGCTTAATGAAAGAATGAAATACTGGGAAAATAAATATCCAGAATTAAAAAATACATCTAATAAAGATTATAATAATCAAAATTATTTTTTTTGGTATATATGGATTTTAATTAGTGTAATCATAATTATTAGATTAAAACTAAAAAAACAAATATAAATTTAATATATAATGGCTTCTAATTCTACAGAATCAAATTCTACTACTGTTGACTTAACTCTCTCACCTGAACAAATTAACCTTGTTGATGTTGTCAAAGAAGAGGCGTTAAATTTACTTAAGGAAAAAATTATTTCTGAAATTGGAGATAAACCAGTCGATAAACAACTTCTTATGAAATTATTAGTTATTGGTATGGAAAATATAGAAAAAACAAAAGTTAAAGGTAAAGATCAAAAAGATATTGTCAAAGAAGCATTGATTCAAGTTATTAAATTAGAATCAATCAAAGTTCCACAAGAAGAAGGTTTAATTAAATTTTTAGAAAATGATCTCGATGATGTTATTGATTTAGTAGTTGATGCTTCAAAGGGTAAAATTGATATTAACAAAGCTGAAAAGCAAGCTGTATCTTTAGTAAAATGTATATTTACTTGTTTAAAGAAAAATGAACAAAAATAAATATACATATTTGACAAATGTATCAAATAAACAAACAACAAAATAAAAAATTATTATTATTTGTAGAAGAAAAATTAAAAATTATATCAAATAATAATAAATTAAATGGATTTTTTATATTTATTTTACATTTATTATTTCAATTAGTAAGCATTTATATACTCTTTTTTTATCCTATTTCTAATTTATTTTATTTTACATTGTTTATATGGATTATTATACTCATTTCTAATCATATATTTAGAGGATGTATTTTAACTAAACTAGAGAGATATTTATGGCAAAATAATGATTGGTTTGGACCTTATTACATTTGTTGTAATTTAAATACTTGGTCTTCCAATAAAATTAAAAATATGTATATTTGTCAAATTACATTTTTAATTACATTACTCTTTATTAGAATATTATTCAAGATCTAGTTTTTTAAAAATACGATAATTTTTTATTAATTTCCCATATCCTCCACCACCTTCTATAAAATATTTAGCTTTTGATAATAATATAAAATCTTCATCTGGATTTCCTCCTATCTTAAATTCAACTTTAAATCCATATTTCTCTAGTTGAATTTTGTATAATTTTAATATTTCCATTGATTCCTCTATTCCCTTATTTTTACGATGACATCCTCCTACTATTTTTATTATTTTTGGTGCTCCATTTTTTACTAGCTTTTTTAGTTTCTCAAAATAATGACTCCAAGGATAAAAATAATACATTTCATTAATTCCATATTTCAACAATAACCCATTTATACATATCTCTCTTGGTGATAGTTTTCTTTTAAATCTTACATCATTATCAGCTAATACTACATCTCCTAAACGCAAATGTATATATATTTCATCTCCTATATCTATTTTAAATTCCTGATTTTCAATTACTTTATCTAATAATTTTAACTCTGTTCCTTCCTCAGTACAGTTTTCTATATTTAATTTTGATATATATATACTTACTATTGATTTTGGATATTCATGTAAATACCTTTCGTATTCATTTTGATATTTATTGTTTATGCTTTTTCCATATCTTACCATAGGAACATTTAACATATCAGATAATCTATATGCTTCCCAATTTGTATATAAATTGTAACTTGAATCCATATTTTAATAATATAATTTATTACTTATTTTTAAACAATTATATTATTAATTAAAAATTAATTTATGCGCGTCTTGCAGCAGCAGCGGCACTGGCAGCAGCACCGGCAGCGGCACCAGCAGCGCGTCCCATAGCGGCAGCACGACCAGCAGCTTTGGAAGCAGCAGCGGCGGCTCCAGCAGCCTTGGCAGCAGAAGCACCACGGGCAGCACCAGCAGCACGACCGGCAGCCTTGGAGGCAGCCTTAGCAGCAGCAGCAGCAGCCTTGGCAGCCTTGGCGGCTCCCTTGGCGGCAGCCTTCTTCATTGATTTTGCTCTGCGAGCAGCAGCTCCAGCAGCAGCAGATTTTCCTCTGCTAGCACCTTTACCTCTTGAGGCGGATCTTCTTCTTGACATGTTGGCCATTATATATAATAGGAACAAAAAAATATAAACTCACTTAAATTTTCTTTTTTTTTCCTAAACTACCAAATATTTTACCAAATTGTATCAGTATTTTCCCACCACATCCCATCCCCTTTCTTTACATTATATAATTCCCTAAAGATTTGTAAACGCGACAATGGACAATTACATCTATATTTCTCTAAAGGATGTGGATTCTGTTTTAATTGTGCTGGTATTGCTTTATCAAATATCTGTTGTCTTGCTGATATTGCAGTAAATATATAAAATTGCTTTAATGATAAGTCTTTTACAAGTGGTATTTGATTATTAATTAACTGATGGATAAATAAATATTCTTCTGCTAAAGCTAATCCTGATATGTCTGCTAAAGATTCTCCTACACCTGTACTAGCATCAAATTCTATTCCATCTTTAGCTGCCACCTCTTCATATTGCTTTACAACATTATCTATTTTCTTTTGATATTTCTTTCTATCTATATCAGTCCACCAATTATTCATATTTCCATTTTCATCAAACTTACTTCCCATATCATCTAAACTATGACTTAACTCATGACCTAATGTATATCCCATATACGCTAAATTATATTCTATTCCATAATTCTCTAAATCCAAAAATGGTTTCTGTAAAAAAGCTTGTGGCACATATATAGAATTACTTGTTGGTCTATAATAAGCGTTTACCATATATGCTTGCGTTCCTACTAATTTAAACTCATTCCAATCTACATCTGGAATATCTATTACATGTTTCCCTTCTAAATCAATAAATCTTTTTCTTTTCCAACTTGATAATATTTTTAAATTATGATATGGATTATCATCTACATAATCCAACAATGGATCTGGTTGTAATGCTTGGTGTTTTGTTTGTGCTGTTTTAGAATCTGGTGTTCCTATTACCACTTCTAGCTTTTTTAATTTATTTATTGCTGCTCGTCTTGTTGAATCTGACAACCATGTATTTCTTTTCAGTTTTCTTATAAATACCTCTTTCAAATCATTTACTACATTATATACATAAACCGTATTTATTGGATTAAAATTCTCTTTTACATATAATTCTGTTAATAATGTATTATAAGTTACTGATAACATAAATATTGGGTATAATTCTTTTGGAAATCTTACTGGTTGACCTGTTACAAATTTCCCATAAAAATCAAAATATACTTCATTCCAATCCCATTCAAATCTTATTAATTGTTTATAATTGATAAATAAATACCATGTTTTCCATTCTTTTGTTGTCCATTTCTCTTTCATTAATTCCATTATACATTTTAATGAATTTAGACTTGATACGATTATTTTATTTGGTATCTTATCTTTTGAATAACCTTGTTTTATACAAAATTCTGTCCAATTTAATCCATACTCTTCTTCTACTTGTTTCTTAGTTAATACATTATAATAATTCGGATCTTCTTTCTTTACTTTTATACATCCCATCGCATCTAATAATTGACATTCTACATTCCATACATCCATAGGATCATAATCCTTATATTCCTTCGGTAAACATATTTTAAAAACATTTCTAATAAATTCTAAATATTTTTTCTTAAAAGTTGATTTGAATTGTTTTGTTTTTGGACTATCCTTTGGATCTTCTATATAAACAAAATAATCATAAATTCCTAATTGAGGTGGACTTAAATGACTTCTATAAGTCTTTACATCTTTCTCGTCTGGCATTACATACCAAACTATCGGTGATTGCCATGACATTACTTCATCTCTATTTAAAAATACAAGCATATCTGTTACTGTTTTATTATTAGTTATATCTTCTACATCATTTTTTATCTTTCTTACTGCTTCATATGCTTTTTCTTTAGTATTATTCATTATACATTTATAAATTGCTTCTACACCTCTCGCTTTTTTTGTTTTTGGCTCTTCTTTTATAAATTCTTTTAATTTCCCTATTAATTCTCTGTATACCTCATCTTGTTTCATTCTAAAATCATCTATTTCTACATAGTATTTCGGATCCTTCTTTAATATTTGTGTTTGTTCTTTAAGCCATCCATAATTCGTATATGTATAATAATCTTGATTAGGAGCATATTTACTTTTTGATGTTTTTTCTAATTCCTTTTTTAGTAGTTCATGGTATTGTGTATATGATTTCTGTTCTTTTGGTAATTTATCAAATCTTTCCATATTTTCTTTACTAAATAATCTTTGAAGCACTGGTCGATTTGTTTGAATTAACATTTCCTCGAACTCTTCTCCTGCTATTTTAAATATTTTTTCAGATGGTTCTATATTCTTGTTTCTTAATGGAAAATTCATTTTTTCAACTTTTATTTCTGCTATTTTTTTATCTTGTGATGTTGATCCGAATATCTTTTTCACATTAAAATGTTTCTTTTTCAATCTATTACTCTTATTCCTTTTTTTATAAGCATTTTTTTTTATACTTCCTTTCATTTATACTATTTATTCAGAATAAAAAATATCTTTCTTAAATATTAAAATTAAAACTTAACTCTACTTAAAACTTATCTACCATGCACTATTGTCTTCATAGTCATCTTCTTCTTCATCTGAAGAAGACTCATCCGCCCAATTCAAAATTCTCTTCACGCGTATAGGCTCAGGCTCAGGCTCAGGCTCTTGAATGGCTTCTCCTTCTTGGCATCCTTCCTTGTCGTAGCTACTCCATCCTCTAGGTAACCCTTCTTTTTTAGCTTTTGGTAGACAAGGTGGCTTAGCAGCTATAGCTGCCCATCCTGTTAACTCTGGTGACTTCGCTGGAACCTCTTCTTCTTCATCAGAATCGTCAGCAAAAGCTTCGAACACATTCTTAGCTTTGTATTCAACTGGCTTCTTTGTCTTCTCCATTCTCATGTCTCTTTTTCTTTCCCGTTCTTCACGCTCACGCATTTTTTCTACATTTTTTAATTTTTCACAAAACTTAATTGTATGTCCTGCTTCCTTACAATAACGACATTCAGTCGCTAAAAGACGAGGACATACTACCTTACCTCCTGGCCCAGCCTTGTCTCGAACAAAGTGGGACTTATATTTCTCCTCTGGTTCTCCAGCATCGAAGCACACTTTACAAAAGCAAGTGTTCTTCTTCAAGTTATTGGTTCTCTTAATTGACGACATTGTATATTGAAAGTTTGATACTTGATTCACTAATTTATAAGATACATCTCTTTGTAAAAAAATACTTCAATTTTTTTTTCATTAACTTATCTTTTGTGTTATTTTCAAATTCCAATTTAAAAGCATACTCATATATTATAATTATGCCCATTTCAAAATTTAAATCATTTCTTAAAAATAATTTCCCCATTTCTTCCTACCTATTTAGAAATAAAAATCAAATTTTAAATTTAGGTAGATGGGGTGTTGAATGTGACAAAGGTAAGGGTATTATAGCTGATAATGCTAATGTTGATCATTGTGGTCCTTGTGGAACTACTGATGTAAAAAAAAAATATGAAGAAATCGATAGAAATATACAGCTTTATAAAAATAGAAAAAAATCTATTTAATTATTTTAAAAGTCTTAAATTAACTACACTACTCTAACTACATTACTCTTCTTCATCCTCCGAATCTTCTACTTCCCATTCTTCTTCATCATTTTGGAAGTTTATGATACTCCTTACTAGTCTCACACTAAACAGTTTTAACATATTTTTTAGTGCGGATTGGGGAGTATCAAAATGCATCATCGCGTCCAAGTGGTCCCTCCACTCAAACATCTCTATCTCATCTTTGGCAACCTCTATTACCTCTTCAAATACCAAATTCTTACCTGTTTTTGGTTTCTCTTCTTCGATGTTCTGTCTACATAACGGACAAGTGTTATTGTCCTTCAATGCCCGCATCAAACATGTCAAACAAAACGCATGTTTACAATTCGTTGTCGCAAAATTTTTGCTGGAATCTAATTTTTCCATACAAATTGCGCAATCTCCATAGGTCTCTTTTTTCACATCCTTTTTTTCCGTAGAAATTACCTGGCAACAATCGCTTGAAATTTTCTGAATTGAACTCATGATTCTATTAAGTTTTTTAAATACCTTAAACCTTTTTTACAAAACTTACTTCAATTTTTTTTAATTTTTGTTTTTTTTCAAATTTAACGGAACTTTTTTAACGGAACTTTTTTAACGGAACTTTTTTAACGGAACTTTTTTAACGGAACTTTTATGATATATATATATATATGTCTGGTTTCCCTGGTGGTCAAAGAAGATTAATATTTACTGGAAATACAAATACTAATTTATACAGTAAATCTTGATTTAACTGGTATACAAGCAGTAGAAAATTATTTAAATAATAAATGGTTTAATGTTTAAAATATTGATAAGGTATTACACATTTAAATTCAGCATTACTTTTAAATCCTAAATAACATCCTACACTAAACGCGCTTAATGAAGCACTTATTATTTTTCCATTAAAAATGCGATCCCAATAAAATTGTTTTTCTAAATCACCATAAATTAATAAACTATACAGAGAAATGCCTGATGTCAATCCACATCCATAACTAAATATTATTTTAGAGAGATAATGATACATATAAATATATTCATTTTATAATTAAATTAATATATTTAAGAATTATATATAATGCCTGCTCGCTCATATAGTCGTTCAAAAAAAGGAGGAGCCATTGCTCCAGAGGTTAATGCTTTAGAAAATGCATTACAAAATATACAATCTGATGTTGAAACTGCTATGACAAAATTAAAAGAGCTTCAAGATAAAAGTCAAGAAATTCAAGAACAATCTCTAGAAAAACAAACTGAAACTGAAACTCCTGCTCCTTTAGAAACAGAAAAAACTAATACTGATAATGATACTGATAGTGAAGAGGAAAATGAAGAAGAAGAAGAAGAGGAAGATAAAGATAAAGATAAAGATGAAAAGGAAGAAATTAAATTAGATGACCAATCTATTTCTATTAATGGTTTTGATGGAACAGTTAAACAATTAAAAGATTCAATGAAAAAAAAAGCAAGTCAATTATCAAAAAATAAAAGATATAAGGATAAAGCTGATAGTATTAATAAAACATTGAAAGATGTCAATGAAAACGCCAAAAATACTAATGATGTAGAAGAAATAGTTAAAAGCAATACTTCTTTGACATTCAAAAATAATAATTTAATGGGAGGAAAAAAAACAGTTAGTCATAAAAAAAGAAAGGCTAGAAGGTCTAGAAAAACACATTAAAAAATATTAAATTAATATTTAATTTTATAAATTAATTTAATGTCTCATTTCTCTCGTTGTGTAAGGGATATTTATAAAATTATTCGTTAATTCTTGTTCACCATTTCTATTTTCAATATAATGTATATAATTTAAAATATTTTCTTGACTTAATATTTCACTCTGATTAAAAGGAATAAAATCTTCATCTACATCAATTAAATCTGGCAAATCATCATACTCATTTTCTTCTAGAGGCTCTCTACACAATGGACAACTATTTTTCTTTTTATAACTTTTAAGTAAACATTCTAAACAAAATCTATGTCCACATTTACTAACACAGTTGTTTATTTTCCCAATTGATTCCATACATACTGGACATTCTGTATTTTCTGTATTATTTATTCTATTTAATGATTCAATTGTATTTTTCATTTTTTCTCTCTCTTCTTCCTTTTCTTTTTTATTTGTAAGCCATAATTTTTTAAATATTAATACATATTGTATCTTACTTAAACTTACTTTTATACCCCTTAACGAAGCTATTCTTTTTAATGTCTTTATAGTTAATGAATTAAATTCTGGTTCCTCACTAGATTCTAATATTTTATCAATACATTTATCATAAGGACAATCGGTTATCATATGACCGCTTTGTTCGCAATAAGAACACTTCATTATATTTTCTATATGATTACTTTGTGTTTTAATTACAGGTTTTCTTCCTCTACCTTGGTTATTTAAACTTGCTAAGTTGTTGAATGATAATCGATACATTATATAATATATTATATAATAACTTCAATTTTTATTTTTCATGTATCATTATATAGGTAATTCCATTACATATCTTATTACTAATGTAAAAAGTAATATATGAATTATTAAACCTAAAATTGTTGGACATCCTTTTATTTCTGTTTTTCCTATTATTTTTCCAAAAATTAAATTACTCACTTTATAAGTCAATGGATTAAATATGATAAATAAAATTATTGATGTATACAATGTGTATTTCCATTTATTATAATTACTTAGATTTTCTTCCTTCGCACATTTACAACTCATTATAAAATATATTTATATTATATAATCATGAATTCCATTTTTAAATATATTTTATCTATTTTTATTGGTTCTCTTATTGGTTTCCTAGGAGGTTTCCAAGGTATTGCTGGAGGATTTTATATTTCTTTATTACTAATGATTACTGGTATTGCTCCTAATCAAAGAAAGGCAGCAGGCACTACTCTTTTAGCTATCTTATTCCCTTTATCTATTGGAGCTGTATACGAATATTGGAAGTCTGGAGATATTGATATTCCTGTCGCAATTATCATTACTTTAACTTACATGATATTTGCCTTTTTTGGAGCAAAAGCTAATGAAAAAGTGGATGAATATATTCCTCTTTTATCTTTATCATTTTTAATGTTTTTAACATCTATTTATTTTGGATACAAAGGTTTTAAATCTTTAAAAAAACTTAAAAAGTGAATACTATTATAATGTAGTATATGAAATCCACTATTATTCCTATATATGAGTCTGATTATTCTAGTGATGATAATAATAATATCCATTCAGATATTAATCCTTCATGTATAATTAAAAATTACGATACTAATTATGAAACTGCTTCCGATGACACTGGTTATGATGAAAATATAGATTATAAAGTTATCTCTATGAGAAAACCATCTTTTATTAGAAAAACTTTAACTAAATTTCGTAAATCTGTAGATGAACAAACTAATTTTAACTCAACTATGATTGGTTCTACTTTAATTCCTATTTCAACACCTTCTTTCTTCCAACGATTAAAAAAAAGAATTTATATTCCCATTGCTATTTCTATTGGAATTATTTTAACTGGAGTTATTCTGGCTACTGCTTAAATTTTATATGAATATAATATAGATGACTATTCATATAATAACTGTAGCTACACATAAAGAAGGTAAGCTTCAAGAATTAATTGATAATAAATTTAACACTAATATAATAGTGTTGGGTATGGGTAAAAAATGGACAGGTTTTAGAATGAAAAACGAGCTAGCATTAGAGTATATAAATAAATTACAAGATGATGATATTATTATTTTTTTAGATGGATTTGATTCTGAAATTAAACTCGATCCTAATTTAGCAGTAGAGAGATTTAAAAAAAATAATTATAAATTGTTATTTTCTTATGAACCTGGTTCTAATTTACTTAAATTAGATAGATGGTTGTGGCCCTCTTGTAAGAAAAATGAACCATTAAATATGGGACTTTGGATGGGTTATGTTAAATATTTAAAAATATTTCTTGCCGAATCTTTAAAAGCTAAATGTAAAGATGACCAAGTTATCGGAAATAGTCTTTGTAAAAAATTGGAATTTATAGAAGTAGATAAAAATCAACAAATATTTCAAAATTTAAAATTCGCTAATGGTTTTAATTATAATGGGCAAGCTGTTTTTGTCAGTTATCCCGGAACTTTCTCATTCAAAAGAGCCTTTCGCTATATATTTGAATATATTCAATTTGTTCTTATTCCAGTTTTTATTTTATATTTAATTGTAGTTTATTTTTTACTTAAAATAAAAAAGAGGAAATATATTTATATTTCTTCATTTTCTTTTATTTTATTATTAATTTTATTATATTCAGATTTCAGTTGTATTGATTATTCCGTGGGTTTAAAATACTTTATAAATCAATAATATGCCATTCATTTGGGTTATCGCTACATATATTAACTAAATGAATATTACATTTTATTAATTTATTTGAACTTAATTTTTCTATATTCAAATTTGATTCTTCATCTTCATATTGAATAGAAGTATGTGGTTGTTGAGAGAAATTACATTTATAATTATCTGTAATTTTTCTTATTGAATTCCAATTTAAAATAGTTCCTTTATATCCCCACGAACAAATATTATTATCATCATCTTCATATATATTTTCAAAAATAACAGGATTTTCACAATTTACATTTATCATATTACTTTTTCCCATTTTACTTAATAATTCAATATATAATCTTCTGGCATCTTCTTTTTCCATAAAACAACTCACAGTAAAATGTCCTATATGTTTTGTAGTAAAACTGTCTTTTGGATACACATACCATACTCCATATTTGTATCCCATTACTATATAAATATATTCTTTATTTTTATATAGTGCCTTTTTCTCAGTTCCTTTTTTTCAGCTATTTTTAACAAATATAAACGCTATTTTATACATCACAATATTACTTCCATTTTATTTTATTTATTATATTTGTTGAGAGAAATGGATATATAAATGTATAAAATCCTTTTATTAATGTGTTCCCATTTAATATTTGTATTTCGCATAATGAATCATTGTATTTTGATAATATATTTATTATTCCGATTGCTGTTCCTATTTCTAAAGAATGTTTTACATCAAACCCTTTACTATCAAATATCCAACACCATTTATTATTGTTATTTTTTTCTAAAACTTCTCTATAATGATTTAATATTCCCTCTGTATCCCAGTATTTACTCGCATCTGCCGGACAGGTATAATACATATACACGCCTTCTTTTGTTTTCCCATAAAATTCAAAGGAGTGACTTCCTGGTTCTTTATCACATATTAAACACATTTATAAATCAATATATATTTATAAATAACTTCCATCGCAATATTAATCTCTAGCCTTGGGGTAGTAGTCCAATACTAGCCTTGGGGGTAGTAGTCTAATACTGTGATATTGTAATACTGTGATATTGTAATACTGTGATACTGTGATATTGTAATACTGTGATACTGTGATACTGTGATACTGTCCAACGGAACTATACAACGGAACCCTTCCCCCCTACGGCTACCCCACTTTACCCCCTATATAACCCCTATACCCACTAACCAGAAATCGGTTACATAACGGGAAATCGGTTACATAACCATTTTTCGGTTATATCAAAAAAAGTTGATGTGGATTTTTCGTAATTTGAAAAGGCATATCAACTCAGAACGAGTCTTGAACTAACTTCAACTTCAACTTCAAAATGGAATCTTGTTTAATTTGCTGCGAGGACTTCAACCAGTCCAATCACAAACAGGTGTCGTGTCCTTGGTGTCAGTTCGCAGCATGTCGCTCTTGCTGCCAAACCTACATCTTGGACCAAGACGAAACCGTTTGTATGAACAAAGGTAAAAAACCAGACGGCACTTTCATCTGTCAAAAAATCTGGACTAGAAAATTTGTAACGGATACTTTCCCTAAGACATGGGTCAATAGAGAGTGGAAGGCCATGAACTCCCGAGTCGCTGTTGAGCGTGAAAAGGCATTGTTACCGGCTACTGTATCGGTTGTAGAGAACAGAAAAGAAATTGAACGCATGAAAGCGGAGGTAGAACAAATTACTGTGGAAATGAGAAGACTTACTAACCGACGATGGGCCTTGCAACAACAGATTCAGGCTGGTGGAAGCGTCATCACCACTGAAGTCAAATCGTTTGGTCATAAGTGTCCTGATGAAGAGTGTCGTGGCTTCCTCTCTACTCAATGGAAGTGTGGTATGTGTGATAAATGGACCTGCCCAGATTGTCATGTCATCAAAGGCAGCAGTCGTGACGCAGAACATACATGCGATCCCGATGTCAAAGCCACCGCTCAGTTCTTAGCTAAGGACACAAAACCATGTCCTAAGTGCTCTACTCCCATTCATAAAATCGAAGGATGTGATCAGATGTGGTGTACGCAATGTCATACTGCTTTTAGCTGGCGTAGAGGCACGATTGAAACTCGCATTCACAACCCACACTATTATGAGTGGCAAAGACAGCAGAGTGGTGGAGCCGCTCCCAGGAACCTTGGTGATTTTGAGTGTGGACGAGACCTAGCTGATCAACAAGCTAACCGTTTCATCCACGACATTCTTTCAAGAGTCGGTGTTATGGATAGTTTGAGCTCTATTCAACAATGTAAGATGCAAACCTTAACTAGAGATATCCCTCTAATCATTCGTAAGACAATTCATCTTCAATTGCATGATGGTGATCGGTTTAGAACGGATAATGTGGTAGACAACTTGGAGGTTAGAGTCCGTTACTTAAAGAAGGATATTAATGATAAGCAGTTTGCTTCCAAGGTGCATGCCGCTTACAAAGCTCATGAAAAAAAGAAGGACATTGCTGATGTCATCCAACTTCAAGTTCAAGGTGTAACGGATATTGTCTACCGGATTGCAGACTTTTTGAAAACGACAATTGCTCCTAAAAAGAATGACCTTGGACAACTTTGTTACATTAAAATGAAACCTGAATGGGCTGACAAAGTATGTGAAATATATAGCGAGATAAAACAGCTAACGGACTATTCCAACGGAATCCTAAAAGAGCATGCAAACACCTATGGCTGTAAGACCTGGAAAATAGCCTACAAAGAAAACTCATGGAAGGTTCTTATATAGATTGTTTTGTAACCCTTAATTAATTAAATAAAATTGAACTTTTTTTTACAAAAGTTTTTTTATACAAATGATAGCCCGTTCTTTAGCAAAAGTATTAGAAAACAGAGAAATGAATGTAACAGGAAATACATGGACCTTTTTAGCGATACAAAAGAGAGCAACAAAGTATCCTAGCAGTTATTTTAAACCCATAGAGAAAAAAAAGTCGGTACAAAAAAACATATGGATAGTTGCCAACCAACCTTCAACTTCAACTTGGGGCACAAATGTAGAAATGAGTAGTTTTTAGAAATTTTTAAAAAAACTTAAAAAAAAGATGAACAAAAATCAACTTTTTTTTTGAAAAAAACTCTTCAAAAAAAAAAATTGAAGTCAATTTCTTCAAATACTTAATTGTATCAAATAACTCAAAGAGTTTCTAAGACTTTCTAAAAAACTTTCAAACATGTCCGCAAACACTAAGATGCCCACTTTCATGAAGGCTATGGCTAATGTAGCCGCCGAAAATAAAGTTTCATCTAAGGTGATTAAGGCGAAGATGGCTGCCAAAGCCAAACGCGCCAAAGAGGTAAGTAAGGAAAGAGCTGAACAGCTCGCTGAGGAGAAGAAGGCTGCTAAGGAGCTATCCAAACTTCAGAAAATCGCTGATAAGGAGGCTGCTAAGCAATCCAAAGCTGAGGCTAAAGAGGCTGCCAAGCTTGAAAAAGCTAAGGCTGCTGCTGAAGCCAAAGAGGCTAAGGCTGCTGAGAAGCTTGTTGCCAAGGAGCTTGCCAAGGAGGCTAAGGCTGCTGAAAAGCAACAGGCCAAGGAGGCTAAGGCTGCTGAAAAGCAACAGGCCAAGGAGGCTAAGGCTGCTGAAAAGCAACAGGCCAAGGAGGCTAAGGCTGCTGAAAAGCTTGCTGCCAAGGAGGCTAAGGCTGCTGAAAAGCAACAGGCCAAGGAGGCAAAGGCACTCGAGAAGCAACAGGCTAAGGAAGCCGCCAAGGCTGAGAAGAAGCTCGCCAAGGAAGCCGCCAAGGCTGAGAAGAAGCTCGCCAAGGAAGCCGCCAATAAGACCGAGAAGGCTGAGGTTGAGAAGGCTGAGGTTAAGAAAGCAGCTAAGAACAAGAAGGCTGAGGCTAAGCTTGACCGCCAAGACCTTATCCAGGAGATTGTAGAGAAGCTTAGTGGAGAACAAACAACTGTAGAAGCATAGATAGATTATAATTTGTAACCGTTAACTAATTAAAAAAAGAAGAGGCTTAGTGCCTTTTTTTATGTGAAGAAAAGAGAAAATAAAAAAAATTAAAAAAATTGAAGTAATTTTTCTCAAATACTTATCCACATAAATAACTCAAAGAGTTCCTCAAGACTTTAAAAACTTCAAAAACTTCAACTATGCCGTGTACTTTATGTGGAATGGAAGGCCACAACCGACGAACATGCCAACAATGGACTATTATTGAGGCAGCCAGGAGAGAAAGTGAAATTATTCGTAATGAGTCAGCCAGGAGAGAAAGAGAACAAATTAATGATGAGATGTCACTCTATACATCTCCAACGGCCTCGGTTCCTGGTTCACCACCACCAGCACCATCTAGAGGTGGTCAAGGGAGAGTTACTAGAGTAGTAACTATCAGTTATCAAGATACAGCACCAAGAAGAATGGTCACTGTAAATCATGTAGACAATATAGAGAGAAATCTTTTGAGAGAATTTGATTTAGCTACTTTGGATCCACCTACATTTCCAGCACCTCTTACCCAAAAAAAAACACTTGCTACTCAATGTGAACAACCATATGAAGCAACTGATTGTGGTATTTGTATGGAAGAATTAAAAAACACAAACAAATTTATTACTAGATGTGGTCATCAATTTTGTGGATGTTGTATGATTACACATATGAGAACGCAAGACTTTTGTCCAACATGCAGAGGAATCTTGGTCGGCTGACGGCTATAAGAGTTATAGCGGCTGCGCCGCGGTTTGTTTTTACGGGGCTAGCGCCCCGGATGCCGATCCACTTTAAATACTTTACATTTATTCTTTTGTTAATTAATTAAATAAACTTCTTTTTTTCTGGATTTTCTCTCTACTCATTCATTTCTCATTTCTCTGTATACAAAATAAAGAAAAGTGAATAGTCTATCATTTTAAAATAATCTATGATACTCTTTCATTTTCATCCTATAGAGAGAAAATAGAGAGATTAATTAAATTCTCTTTTTTATTCCGTTCCATTTCTTTTTACTGGATTTTCTCTCTACTTGTTCCATATTCATTTCTCTGTATACAAAATAAAGAAAAGTGAATAGTCTATCATTTTAAAATAATCTATGATACTCTTTCATTTTCATCCTATAGAGAGAAAATAGAGAGATTAATTTAATTCTTTTTTTATTCCGTTCTATTCTATTATTTAAGTATTTCATTACTAACCAGATATCGGTTACATAACCAGATATCGGTTATATTTTTTTATATCATTATTTATTATAATGGCTGAATATTTAAGAACTTTTTTAATTGGTGGTGGTATTATTAGTTTATCTAAATATGTTTCTTCACATTTCAATCCTGCCTATTCTGGTTTACTTGGTGCTGCACCTGTTTCTCTTATTACTTCCTTCTTTTTAATTAATGATAAAGTTAAAGAAAAATACTTTAGAGGTGCTTTATTATCCGATAGTTTAATATTTTTATCTATCTTTATTATCTTAACTATTAGACATTTTAATGAATCTATACCTATTAATTATATTGCCACTTTAGGACTTTTTATTTGGGGAATTATCGGTTATTTAATTGTTAGATTTTTTATTATACCTTACACCAAAAATAAATAAAACTATCGTTGTCTCTCTTTTTATTACTACGCTTAAATACACTCTTTCATTTTCACTCTATAGAGACATTAATTAAATTCCATTCTATTTTTTAACTTTTTCATTACTACGCTTAAATACACTCTTTCATTTTCACTCTATAGAGACATTAATTAAATTCCATTCTATTTTTTAACTTTTTCATTACTATTACTACGCTTCATAGTAACCAGAAATCGGTTACATAACCAGATATCGGTTACAAAAATATATCGCCCATACGGTTGTTTCTATCCCCGACAACCTTTAAACCCTTTTATATATATTATATTTGCACTCTATTATTATATTTACTCCTATCTATACTCCTTATTATAACCCTCCAAACCCTACTTATGCTATTACTCGTTTACCTTATAATACTAACCAGAATTCGGTTACATAACCAGATATCAGTTATAAAAAAAATAAACTTTATTTAATTAATTAATTCAAAAATCTAGCTACAATATCTAATCTTCATCTTCATCTGGTATTTCTTCAATCTTTTTTGTTTCATCATTCCATAATCCTATAGCATCATGTGACTCCATATCATATAACACATTATCTTCTGATTTCAAATATGTTTTCCCTTCAATATCAAATTTGATTACTTTTGTTTCATCTTCATCCTCCTCTTCTACTTCTTCTTCAATTAATTCTTCCTCTTCCTTTCCTTTAGTGTCTGCTCCGCTTGTATTTTCTTGTTCTAATAGAGAAGCTATTAGGTCTTCACCCGCATTATTGCTTACAACTTCTTTGTTTTTTTTTGGTCGACCTCGCTTCTTTTTTTCTCCTTCTGAGCATTCGCTAGCAGTATCTTCAGCACTAGTATCTTTCGCCTTTGATGGTCTTCCTCTTTTTCCTTTTTTTTCTTCAAAATGGCATTCTGGAATCGTCCAACCTAATTTTTCTGCTTCTTTTAATGCTTCTTCTTTACTTATATTTAATTTTTTCATTACATTAGCGAATGGTATTGTTGCTTTTCCTTTTGGATCAATATAATCCAATATATCACATTTTAAACGATCATCTACACTTCCATAAGGTAGACTTCCACCATTCTTTTCCATTAATTTTACACAACTCATACAATAATCTTTTTCACCACGACTACGATTACATTGTGTATGTAGTCCATTATTCAGTTTTAAACCTCTACAGCATTCTTCTATTACAAATCCGCACCAAGGTAATACACTGCTTCCTAATACTTTCGAACAACCATCCATCGATCCACCACCACCATCCAATACTTTCGAACAACCATCCAATACTTCCTCCCTCTCCTCCAATAACAAACCCATTAAACTTTCCTTACTTACTCCCAACCCTACACTCAAACGACCTACTACATCACTACACACCTCCTTATATAAACTCTTCTGAATACTTTTACTTAACATCTTTCAACACTTCCCACAACCCTATTCTACATTACACACTTCAACTTTTTTTTCTGTCTGCCGACGGCTGTAGTTTTTTAGCGACTCCGTCGCGTTTATATATACTCACAAACATATCTACATAAATCACCATTTAAATATCTATTTAATACTAATATAATCTTTTCACCATACCTATGATCATATTTTTCCAATGTTTTTATAGTTAACTCTAAATACCTTTTTTCTTTTTTATTAATCCTCTTATCTGAATCTAATGCTGTTCTTATACAATCTAATAAATATATCCTTTTATTTAACAATACATTCCAATATCTATATACATCAGGACTAAATGAAAATACTGTTGATTTAGTTCTATTAATAAATAAAAAGTAACTTCTTACTAATTGAACTTTTTTTAAATTAATTTTTCCAACAGGGTAATTAGCAGGAGGTTTACAATGATTTATTCTATTTAGTTTTTTTTTACATAACTTAACCCATTCACTAGGCATTGTGTTAGATTCTTCAATTTCCATTTTTTATTAATAATAATTTATTTAACTATTATTAATAAAATTCAATTTTTATTATAATACAATATCTAATATAATTGGAAAATGATCCGAATCTATTCTTTCACAATCTTCATAATATCCATGATAAATTGACACATTGGATATTTTATCATACAATCCTTTACTTAATAATATATGATCTATTAATACTAACTCGTCATTAGTCGAATAACAGTTATTATTTTTATCCCACCAATTACTATATCTATATTTTTGCTCAACTAATTCATTTACATTATACAATGTAAATTTATCATTATGATTTCCTTTTATTATATCAATTACTTGTGATATAGGAACATCATTATTTAAATCTAAAATATTAGGATCATAATCATTAAAATCTCCAATTACAATTATTTCATAATTTCTCTCTACATAACTTTCAATTATCTCCTCAGCTACCTTTGCTTGTGCTTCTCTTTCTACACATCTATCTTCTCTACTTGGAAAAGCTAATAAATGAAGAGATATCATTACTATATTTACATCATTCAACACAAATTCAGATATAAAATGCTTACTTATTCCTTCAGAGCCAGAACCATCATAAGTGCATTTTGTCCCATCAATAGGATAATCATATCTATTATCATTTCTATATAAATCTGAAATAGGATTTATTTTACTTATCATACCAACATTTTGACCAGTAGCAGTATCAGAACCCTTTATCATGAACGATTCATAAGTATTTGAACTTAATTTATCTTTTAAACTATTTAATTCGTCACATCCTTCAACTTCACATAAGTTAATTATATCAGGATTAAATTTATTAATTACATTAGCTACTTCTTGTAAATGTTCTTTAGCGTGAGTTTCATTCTTCCATGTACAACCATTACCAGGACAATCTGCTGCTTTATAATAGTCCAAAAACAACCATTCAACATTATATTGCATAATTCTTAAATTATTTTTATTTTCTCTCCTATCATACCCTTTATTATTTACTATAGGACAATAGGTCTCAGATTTTCCAAGAGCAAATAAACAACATAATGCTAAACTACGAATTAAACCGAGCATTTAAATTATAATTATAAAAAATAAAAATTGAAGTTTTAAATTTATAAGTTTTTTAATCATAATTGTATCTAAAATGTCCTTTGTAATCGGTGTTAAAATTAACAATCTTCCTAATGGATATCAACCTATTTTGGATTATTATAATTCTAAGAGAGATCAATCTACACCTCCTTTGGAAAAACTACCACGTTGTGAAGGTGGATTTATGATAAAATTTGAAAATTACGACCAAATTAAAGATTTTGAAATAAATAATAAAATACAACAACTTAGATGGAGTAAAAAACAACTAGTAAGTGATATTTATATTGGTTTTAATGATATACAATTAGAATTATTATATGAAGCTCTTATTCATTCATTGGGAGAAGATAATGTTTATAAATATGATAGATATACAATTAAATAAACTACAATACAAAGAACTTTATTGTTAAAACATAAATAAAATTATAATTTTTATTTTAAAATTTAAAAATTTTTTATATACAAATATTTTATAATGAGTGAACACGAAATAATAAAAACTGACGATGTTGAATTAGGAACAGAAAAAATAATTTCAACATCTAATTCCCAAAAACGACCTTCTATTATCGACCAAATTAAAGAAAAAACTAAAGACCAAGATTTCCAACAGAGAATGAATGTAGCCAGCACACTATTATTAGAAATTTATAGAGTATTAATGGGTGCTTTCTTAGTTATTTTTGTCCCTCAAAAATGTGGTGATAATATTTGTTCTCTAAGTGAAAATATTAACAGAGAAGATGGATTAGCAAAAACAGCCATCGGTTTTAATGCTATTACTATGTTTACATTCTTAATGTTATATTTTGTAGAAGTTAAGAGAGAAAATAAATTAATTAATTATTTAGAAGTAAATCGTTTTACACCCGTTGATAATGATTATGTTGGTGAAGCTCTACAAAAATTAGCTACAGAAAAGAAGCAATCTATTTGGAATTATGACGGATATTATCAAACGGCGGGATATATATCTACAGGTTCTTTTATATTAAACGCTATTTTTAGCTCAATTGTAATTATGAATCATTATTTTGATAGCAAAACAATAACAGTATTGTTAACAAATTTATTATTTATGGGGTTGAAAGTATCAGATGTATATTCCACTGTAAATACAAAGAAAAATGTTTTTTATAGTGCTTATTTAAAAAATAAAGTTCAATTTAATGATGTAGACCCAGATAAAATTATGTTAAAATCTACTCAAGTTGAAGAATTACACGAGGATATTGTTTCTATAGAAGATGGTAAAGAGCAAGAATCTACTCAAATTGAAGAATTACACGAGGATATTGTTTCTATAGAAGATGGTAAAGAGCAAGAATCTACTCATGTTGAAGAGAAAAAAGAACAAGAATCTACTCAAATTGAAGAATTACACGAGGACAATGTTTCTATAGAAGATGGTAAAGAACAAGAATCTACTCAAGTTGAAGAGAGAAAAGAACAAGAATCTACTCAAGTTGAAGAGAGAAAAGAACAAGAATCTACTCATGTTGAAGAGAGAAATGAAGAAGAAATTTTTGTTGAAGTAAATGACACAGAAACAAGTTCGAATAAAACCGAAGAAAATAAACCGTTAATTGAAGATCAAGAAGAAATAATATCGGTTGAAGAAGACTCTAAAGAAGAAACATTAGGACCAGAAGATTTAGTTTGATTAAGTTTTTCAATAATAAACATTCGCTTATAAATTTTTTTTCCATCTTTCGTATATCCACTACTTACTCTTTTGGGTGTCATTTTAAAATGACATGATTTTAAAACTTGTCTTACCAAATTAAGTAAAGGCCATTTCTGATTTTCTTCAGCAGTAGATTGAAGACTTGTTAAATAGGATGAATTAAATATCTGTTTAAGTATTGAAATTTCTTCTTTAACACTTTTATAAATTTCATTATCTAAAAATAATTCTCTTGGAATAAGCATACCATCTAATTCACCAAAAGTATTCACAGGTATTTTACATTTATTTAAAAATAATTTAATATGTTCAAATTGTTCATTATTCATTTGAATATATTAAATATAGTTCTTTTTTTTAAGTAATTATTTATCTTTTTGTATTTGGAACATTTAACGACTCTAATTCATATAACAATTCTAAATCATTTTGTTTGGCTGAACAATTATCAATACAACTACAATCACCTACTTTTTGATTAAAATTAGTTAATTCACATTTTATTTGTGTATAAAACTTCATTGGTGTAGTTTTATGATGAGGAATTACATATTCCATAATACATTTATTAATACATTCACAACTCTCAATATATACTAATTTATTTTTACCATAACAATATTTAAAAAGAGGAATTATTTTCTTAACTGTATTTAAATTCATCAAGATAATAAATTACAATAATAATATTTAAATTATTTAATCTAAATATTAATTTCCAAATAAAAAATACATTAATTAATAAATTTATAAAATTATATAATTAATTAAATAAAGACGGGATAGTATAAGTTTCACCATTTTGTTCATATTTGGCAATAATTCTAGGATTTTTTTTATTGGCGATAATATCTTCCGTATCATATACATTTCCATTATTATCTAAGTAG
>Ga0233432_10000351_pt1 | contig 44714 bp, 60 predicted proteins | sample SI_122_August201_6_FD_179870 | JGI IMG/M metagenome (GOLD analysis project Ga0233432, IMG submission 179870) | Seawater microbial communities from Saanich Inlet, British Columbia, Canada - SI_122_August2016_10_MG | ecosystem: Environmental > Aquatic > Marine > Inlet | place: Canada: British... | reverse complement strand
CAAGAGCAAGTTAATGTTCTAACTGCAAAAAACCAAGAAGCACAAAGAGAAGTTAATAAACTTAAAAACACTTTTGCAAAACATGATCTTGATAATCTTGCTTTAGCTAAACCGAAGCTAATAGAAAATATAGTTAATAAGGGAACAAAGAAAGTTAAAGAAGACCTTATAGCTTTAACCAACCCTAATCAGTTTGATGAAAAATCTAATAATAGTTAGTTTTACCTTATTCTACTTCACAGCGTGTTCTATGTTGCCAACGCAACCTAAGCCTGTAGAAGTTATAACAGTTGCAGAGCCATCCCCTATGTATCACCCGCCACTCCCAATAGAGTTATCTATGGCGGATATTGATTGGGAAATTTTAACCCCCCAAATAATGGAAGAGTACCTTTCAGATTTAGAAACAGGCTCTGCACCTGAAACAGCATATTATTCATTAACCACTAAAGATTATGAAAATCTATCAATGAACATGGCAGAAATAAAACGCTATATCAAAGAAACTTTACACATCATCAAGTTTTATAGAGATTATGATAAGCAAGATCAACCTGAAGAAAAGGTGTCAGACACAAGATAATCTGATACCATTTAGATTCATTCATTATAGGAGAGACTAATATGTTAGGAATGATAGGAGAATGGTTGGGTATTATTACAGGTGTCGTATGCGGAGCATCTATACTATGTGCTTTAACCCCAACCCCAAAAGATGATGCCATGATTGGAAAGCTCTATAAAATTTTAGAGTTGATGGCTTTAAACATCGGCAAGGCAAAGCAGTAAGCTATGTCTAAATCAGTCACACCATTTGTATACAACGCTATACTTGAAAGGGTAATAGATGGAGACACCATAGATGTGACTTTAGATTTAGGCTTTGATGTAAAGCTTCACAAACAAAGATGTAGACTTAATGGGATTGATACCCCTGAGTCACGAACTAGAAATTTAGAAGAAAAAGCACTTGGTCTTCAAGCAAAAGAAAGGCTAAAAGAATTATGTGCTGAAAAATTAGTAATACAATCACATGGTAAGGGAAAATATGGACGGATTCTTGCAACACCTTTTACAAAAGATGGGAAAGATATTTGCCAAGCCCTTGTTAAAGAAGGACACGCAGTTGAATACTGGGGTGGAACAAAAAAAGCAAAAGTTAAAAAAGACGGAACTTGGGGAGAATAATATGAAAATATCACAAGAAGGAATAGCACTTATAAAAGTATTTGAAGGTTGCAAATTAGAATCTTATAAATGTGCCGCAGATGTTTGGACAATAGGCTATGGTCATACTAAGTCTGTAGCAGAAGGGCAAGAGATAACACAGGAAGAAGCAGATAGTATATTACTAGCTGATCTAGAGATATATGAAGAAGCTGTTCTTAAAGCTGTAGAAGTACCACTGCATCAGCATCAATTTGATGCTTTAGTTTCATGGACTTTTAATCTTGGTGGTGCAAACCTAAATGCTTCAACGATGCTTAAAGTAATTAACAAAGCTGAATATGAAGATGTTCCTGCACAGATAAAGAGATGGAATAAAGCAGGTGGCAAGGTATTACAAGGTCTTATAAGACGTAGAGAAGCAGAAGCACTATTATTTGAAGGTAAAGATTGGGAAAATGGCACTAAGTAAAACACAGACTAAAAGATTGGGCGGAATATTAGCAATAATGTTTGGTGATGATATACCTAGTGAAAACCTAACTGCTTTGATTGCAGATGGTTTTATAAAAGTAGAGGGTCAAAAATATATTCTTACAGATAAAGGATTAGATGAAAAAAATCGTCTTTGTACTTTATGTGGTTTAAATATTAAATATAGTTCAGAAAATAAAACTAGTTAATAAAAACTTTTGACTCTAGTTGCTTATATCCCCACATCTTCTTAAATGTAAGTTGTGCATCATCAAAATCCATTTTCTGTTCTTTAAACATTTCTCTTTCAACACCTACAGCATGATACCATCTATTAAAATTAACGCTGTATGGTGCTTGATCATCGTATAAAAATTCATTCATTTTTTTCCCCCTTCGTTAATTCTTCAATATCTTCTTTAGTAATAGTATCAATAATTAAATGTTTTTCCATCCATTCTTTATTAATACCATCTTTTTCTAGTTTTTCTTTTAATAATTTTTCAAAGTCTTTCATCTTTTTTTTCCTCAATCATATTGTTGTGCATATTTAACCAGTCAATATCATCTTCTTGTTTTATATTAAATAAATGCAATATAGTTTCGTGTGTAATTCGCCACTGTTTGTCAAAAAACAAATCTAAAGTTTTTAAAAATTTCATTAATGCATTACTCCATCATCTAAAGGCATAAAAGCCATAAATGGCTCTTCTTTATATCCTTTTGGTTTCCATTCTATTATTTCTCTAACCTCATCAATATCTCTGTTAAAAGTTAAAGTGTTTCCATTATTATCAGTTCTTGCAATAACACAAGTACCTGCAAAAGTGGAACTAGGCAGATCTTTAAAATAAAAATATCTATTTTCTTGTGCAAGTAATCCCTCATCATCAACAAACATAATTACATCGCCCCCAAGTCTTACCATATCAATAGTTTCGCAGTTCATAATTTCTGTAAGTTCTTTTGGGTCTCCATTGTCATTAAAACTTTCCCATCTTACCTCTTCTTTATTAGGGTCAATGACCACTACATCTATTAACTTAAACATTGTGATTCATAAAATAGTTTTCAAGAAGTTTGCTTATTCTTGGATTTATTTCTGCATGTCCATTCTCAAATCTAGCTATCATGCTTCTATTTGGTTTTCCCTTGGTCATGTATCCAAGATATTCTGCTAATTCAACCTGTGTAGTTCCATACTCAGAACGTAGTTTTGCTAATTGCTTTCCGTCTATAAGTGCCATATTAATTTACTCCTAAATAATTAATGCTTTCTTTTACTTTATGTCCTTGTGACACAAGTTTGTTTTTTTTGATCTCTACCAGTTCTTTGTCTTTAGTGGTCAAATGTTTCCACCAAAAATCATTTTCTTCTAAATAAACCCATAGTTCATATTTCATTAGTTACTCCTTTTTAAATAATTTTCTTGTTCTTGTATATAATCTAAACACCTAGAGTATGCTTCGCTATAAGAATCACAAAAATGTGAGTCATAATAAATATCATTTTCAATAGGTCTTTTCTCCCATTCACTAAAGTTTCTGTTATAAACCCAAGTTGTATAAACATCTCCATCACCTAAAAATTCAACATCTAAATAATTATGCTTTTTAAGTAGGTAGCTTATTTTTTTTCTGTAACTATATTCAGAATTAACTTGTTCAGTAAGTTCTTTATATTCTTTTTTACAAGTAACATATTGGTCTATGTCATTTTGATATTTTTTTACAAGTTCTTTTAATTTTTTTCTTTTAACTTTAATTGTTTTGTCTAGTTTAGAAATTTCTGTAGAAGCTATCTTTTTCTTAATAGTTAATTCTTGTTTATAATTTTCAGCCTTACACAAACCCAACCTGTATAACTTTTCATAATTTATTGCATTCATTACTTACTCCTTTTTAAATAATTTTTTTTATTACGCTATTCTGTCTATCTGTTTAGCAACATCATCAAAGTTAGCATCCTCTAATGCTTCTGATGTTACGTTAAGGATTGCATCCAAGTCCCACTTAGTGAACTTGCTAACTACTAAACCAAGTGCTTCTGTATCACTTGCTTTGTAACCATTTACATATGCTTTTTCTTTGATTGCGTCTAATAAAGTAGGAAGTACTTGTTCAATCATTTGGTCTGTGCTTTTAGTTGTATCAATTTCAATGTTCATTGTTTTCTCCTTTTTAAATGTCATTGTTTCGTTGTTCATATGATTATTATAACAACATTAGTTATAAATACAACCCCATATGACTAAATAAATTAATTATTTCTAGAAGGGCAAATCATTGTCACATTCATCAATGTATATTGATCTCTTATAGATAGCTTCAGCATATTTTTGCCCTGCATCTTTTGGCATTCCGTAATGTTCAAAAAACTTAAACTCATTCCCATACTTTGTATGCAATTGTGCATGATGAAATTGACATAAAGGTATACATTCTGTGTCATGACTTTTAAGACCCCAACCTCTGTAGCCACTTACTGGTTTAAGCAGATGATGTGCTTGTATAAGACCATTACAAGATAAAAACCCTGCACGTTGTATAAAACAAGGCAGGGTTCTTACATATGCTAGATGTTTTTTATCTACTATCCTTTTTGCCATTAACTAGAAGGGTAGTTTTTCTTCTGTTTCCTTAACAAATATTTCATCATCTTTTTCAACCAACTGACATGAGGTAAAAGGCAATCCATCTTTAGCTTCTTTTTTACGACCATAAAATTTATAGACAGCTTCATCAATAGTTACATTACCACTTATATCAGGACTATCTTCTGAAAATTTATTTTCATTTACAAAAACAAGACCTACAGACATTAATAACTCTAGCTTTTTTTTGCCAAAATTATTTTCGCTTTCAACTAATGCAAAATATCTTTTCTCATCTTTGTTATCGTTTTCAGGTGATGCAGATTTCCACAGCATAGAACCCTTCCTTAAAATTTGGGCATTGTTGTCTACCCACAAAGCACCACTCTTTTCTTTTTGTTCAAATTTTTTTTCTTGTGACATATTTTTTCCTTATTTAATTATTAGTTTATATTTCCAACCACTACTATTGTTATAGTTTCTTTTTTTTTCTAACACCTCCCCTATGGGTAATTTATATTTTTCTCTGTATTCAGGTTTTCTAAAATCACGCATAGATGCAGTCAAACCACTTTCACTACAAGCTTTATTAAACTTATGTAAGATAAATTGTTTAAGCTCATGTGGTGCCCACCAATTACCTTGTGCCATTGCCATATATATACAGTCATGCAGTGTTGGTTTATTTTTGTGTTTCATTTTTAGCCTCATATAAAGCAATTAGTCTTTCATATGAATCTTTGATCTCACCCGTACTGGATTCTTTAGCTTTTTTAATTGTTTCAGAGTTAGCTTTGTATATTTTTTTGCTTAAAACATTATTAGCATCTTTCATCATTCTTCCGCAATCTTTAAGATATTCTTCTTCGCTATCACGAGACAAAACAACTTTTCCATTATGACCAATCATTTTATATTTGCCCTTATCTCTCTGCATAGCTGTCTCACCATCATCATCTGCTGAACCAATACCACAAGCCATAGATAAAGAATATCTTCTAGCATACGTTAAAGCACTACCAAAAGCCTGTGGGTCATGTTTATCTGCAGGTACAAAAACACTACCTGCACTTAGTTCAGCATCATGTCCATAGAACATGGTTTCACACACAGCACCAGTTTCGCTATGTTTACTATTTTGTTGGTAATATATCCCATTATTATTTAATGGTTCTTTTACTGTATTAATCACCTGTTCTAATGTTGCATATCCACTTTTAAAAAATGGATTATTAGCATCTTTAGTAGCGTGTGCAATTTCTTTTTGTGCTTGTAGTAAAGCTTGTATTAAGTTATTCATTCTAATTTCCTCAAGTATTCAAGTTAAATAATTCTGTGGCACCTTTTATTTCAGTGTCACTCCATTGGTTCATAAAATCTTCATTAGAGATATCAGGCTCTAGGCATGACATAGCACAGACTTCATGAATATCACTAGAAAATGACAGCAACTGCCACATTTTCATTGCAATTCTTCTTGCGTTTTTAATGTTCTCTTCTACATTAGGAACATCAAAGCTTATTAATTCTCTTTTGTATTTGGTTACATAAACATAGTCTACATATGGTTTTTTACTAGTAGCTAATGAATAGATGCTTAATTGGTTTTGATAGTCGGTTTTAACTGCTTTAGGCATTATTCCTGTTGTTTTAAGATCTCTTACAGAATCTTCATATAACAAATCAACTATTCCTTTAAATGGAATAGGTAAGTCTAAATATATTTCTACCCATTCCTGACATGCTATAGGTTTACCAAATTGTCTGTACATTGGTATTATCTTTTCTAATACTTCACCTACTGTAATTTGTTTTTCAAGACATTTAGCAAAATCATATTTAGCTTTTTCATCTTCAATCTTTTTATATATTCGGTCATACTCATTCATAGCAGAATCAATACACTCATTGATAGATGCAGAAGTCATTACACCCATTGTTATTCCTTGCTCAATTGCAATACCATAGGTCATAGCAGGTGAAAATATTGGGTCTCTATAACCTGCAATATTAACCAACCATTTAGCAGGGTTTTTTCTAAATTTATTTATTGCTGAAGGACTAAGGTATTTAATCCCATACTTTTCAAATGCTTTGTCGTTTGTTTTCATATTATCAAATTTCAATTAGTTGACTGTAATTATAAGGACAAACTGGGTTAATTGCAAATATTATGATAGACTAGACATTATGAAACTATCAGAATGGTTAAAAAAAGAAGGTTTAACACACGATGACTTTCTTGTTTATTTACAAAACAATGATGCTATTGTAAGCAAGGGTGCAATAGATAAATGGTGTAATGGTCAAAGAATACCTAGAAAAGATGACATGCGTAAAATTTGTACAGTTACAAATGGAGAAGTTTCAGCAAATGATTTTTATGATATTTAGGACTTGAAATTTTGTCCTAACTAGCCCAAAATGTCTGAATGTCAATTCAAGCGTTATCATGGTGTCTTAAAAAAGAAATACCAAACCCAACAGCAAAACTAGTTTTAATGATACTTTGTAATTATGCAAACGAGCATAGTGCAAGTTACCCTAGTGAAAAACATTTAGCAAAATTAGTCGGTGTAAGTGACAGGTCTATTCGTAGATGCACTTCACAATTATCAGAGTTAGGACTAATTAAAATAGAACAGAGATTAGGTACAAGTAATTTATATACTATTTTGATAGGGGTGGACACTGATGTCCAAACCCCTAGGACACCCACGACCTATAACACTAAAGAAGATACTAAAGTTAATATAAAAAAGAAGGGGGTGGACAAATATGACCAAGACTTTAAGGACTTTTGGGATTCATATCCTAGAAAAATAAATAAACATCTTGCACATCAAAAATGGATTATAGCTACTAAGGATTTTCCAACTAAAAAATTAACTGTTTGTGCAATTAGATTTTCTAATGAGATCAAAAATCAAAGGACTGAAGAAAAGTTTATTCCACATCCAAGTACATGGTTAAACCAAAAAAGATTCTTAGATTACGAAAACCAAAACATTGAAATTAAAAAACAATCATTGAACAACTTAGCGGGGTAAAAATGAACATTGAAAACGAATTAAGAAAACAAGGCATATCACCTAAAAATACAGAAGTGGGTACACAAAAAATAAAGTGTCCAAGCTGTCAACCACATAACCATAATCCAAGTGATAACCCATTAGCATTAACAATAGAAGCTACAGGACAGTGTGTATGGTTTTGTCATCATTGTGAATTCACTGGGGGTTGCAATCCAAATACAGGATGGAAGGGAGAATCAAAAGTAAATAGACCTGAAAAAATATATGTACCACCTGTAGTACCAAAAGAACCATCTAAACCATCTAAGATGTATTCCTTTTTTGCAACTAGACACATAAGTAAAGAAACAGTGGATGCCTTTGGCATATATATGGAAAACGATTATTGGATTGGTATGCCCTATCACAATCTAAATAAAGATGTTGTAAATATAAAATATAGAAGTGCTGATAAGAAATTTAAACAAACAAAAAATGGTAAAAAGTCTTTATACAACTATGAAAGAGTGCATAGTGAAGAAACAATAATCATTGTTGAGGGTGAGATGGATTGTCTTGCATTATATGAAGCAGGTTATACAAATGTAACTACCTTACCTGATGGTGCGCCAAAGAGTGCAAATCTTAAAGTTGATGATAAAAGATTTTTACCTTTAAAAAACTGCAATCTAGTAGCAACTAAAGTAATTTTGTTTGTTGATAATGATTCAGCAGGTAATAGTTTACATAAGGAGTTATTACATAGATTTGGCAAAGATATATGTTGGTTTGTAGAAAGACCCGATGATTGTAAAGATGCGAATGATGTTTTAATTAAACATGGTGTTGATAGGTTAAAACAAGTAATAACAAATGCAGTTCCATATCCAGTAGATGGTTTGTATAGAAGTGGTGATTACACTGGTGCTGTCATTGATTTATATAATGGCAACTACACAAAACCAGTAGAGATAGGTTACAGCAACCTAGACAAGATATACAAAATAATGAAGGGTACTTTCCATACTGTTACTGGTATACCCAATCATGGTAAAAGTTACTTCTTAGATATGATACTAATTAAGTTAGCAAAGACTTATGGTTGGAAGTTTGCATTGTTTTCACCTGAACACAGTACACAAATGCATTTAAGAAGAATGGTACAAATGATCGCTGAGAAGCCTTTTGATATTGGTGAAGATAACAGAATGTCAACCAGTGAATTAAGGGATGGTATGAAATTTCTTGATGACCATTTCTTTTTTATTGAAACTGCAGATGAAGTCCCAACAATTGAACACATATTAAACATAAGCAAAGGTGCAATATTAAAACATGGTTGTAATGGTGTAATAGTTGACCCATACAATGAAGTTAATGCTAGTCGTAGTGGAGGTAAAAGAGAAGATGAACATATAAGGGACTTTATATCCAAGTGCAAAAGATTTGCTAGAGTACACGATATTGTATTTTGGGTAGTTGCACATCCTACCAAGTTACAAAAAATGGGTGATGGTGGATATACACCACCAACTGCATATGACATAAGTGGAGCAAGTCACTGGAACAACCAATCAGATGTAATTCTTACAGTACATAGAGATTTTGATGATAATACTAGTGAAGTCATAACAAGAAAAATAAGAGAACAAGACTTATATGGTTCTATTGGTAGTGCTAAATTTAGTTTTAATTCTAAAAAAAGAATATTTGAACCTTTTGATGATTTTTATTCAGATATGGACATGCCACCGCACTGGGGTGACTAGGCTTGTCATGTGGTTGTTTTACATATAAGATAACCCAATATGGATATCATTTATAAAAAAACAGAAGATATTGTTCCTTACTTTCAAAACCCAAGAGTTATTTCACAAAGTGCAATTGATGAAGTTGCTAAATCATTACATAAACATGGTTTTCAACAGTCAATTGTAATAGATGAAAATAATGTAATAGTCGTAGGTCATACAAGACTATTAGCAGCAAAGAAACTTGGTATTGATGAAGTTCCTTGTACAGTTTACAAAGATAATGAAATAAATATTAATGCTTACAGATTAGCTGACAATAAAGTTGGTGAATTGACACAATGGGAAGATAAAATTCTTGAATTAGAGTTAGAAAAACTGCAAGGTATTGATGTTGCAGGTTTCCAACCAAAAGAAGTTGAATTTACGCCTTTTGACACAAGCTTTAGTGATGTTAAGATAGATGAACCTGAGGTTGGTTATAGTGCTTCTGATTTAACCACACAGCAACCAATTACATTTTATTTAGAAAAAGAAGATAGATCAGAGGTAATGAAAATTTTAGAAACAGTAAGGGATGAAAAAGACCTACAAACTAAAAACAACGCACTGCTTTACATAATGAGGAAACACAAATGATACTTATACCCAATCCACAACATGCAGATATAATAGACCAAAAAGATACCATGTATCCAACTGAAATGATCTCTATATCAGATGATTTTGTTATAGATGATACGGTAGGAAATATGTATGGGTTTTGCACTAAAGGTTCTTTTGCAATACATGGTGAGCAAACTTGGACAATAAATGCAGATGATTTTTTCACAATAAAAACACCTTTAAATGGTGAAACACCTATAGAAATGTTAGAAGAAGGTCAATTATTTGTAATTATTAGATATGGTTTTAGAGGCATAGATATGGTCGGTCACTCTGAAAAAAATGGGAGATTGTCTTATATTGATGGATGTACAGATTCTTTATTAGTTATGCCACCAAGATTAGGCGACCCATGTTTAAACTATTTACATTTTCCGATGGGGATAGACCAAACCCAACACTTACACCCAAGTATTAGAATGGGTATTGTCATAGGTGGCAAAGGTGAAGCATTTCAAAAACCTGAAGGTAAACGCGAAGGTTGGGAAGAAGATTTAACAAAAGGAATGATGTTTTGTTTAGAAGAAGGCGAGGTTCATAGCTTTAGAACTTCTGAATCATATATGGATATAATTGCATATCATCCTGATTCAGACTTTGGACCAACAGACACAAATCACCCAATGTTAAATAGAACGTACATAGATCATGGAAAAAGCTAGGTTGTAAGGTATTAACTTAGTACACAGAAGCCAGTCATGAGCCTTAGAGAAGGTTAAATTATGGGAATAGTATCAAAAAAACGTGATATAGAAAAAGATGTATACACATTAGCTTTAGAACGCATTAACAGAACATATGATATTTTTGACAATGTTGTTGTTATGTTCAGTGGTGGCAAAGACTCTACAGTTTGTTTAAATATGACATTACAAGTCGCAAAGGAAAGAAACAAATTACCACTGCATGTATATTTTTTTGATGAAGAAGCTATACCATATGAAACAATAGATTATGTAGAAAGGGTTGCTGATCTTCCTGAAATAAAAATGAACTGGTTATGCTTACCAGTGAAACATAGAAATGGTTGCAGTCGCAATCATCCCCATTGGTGGCCATGGGCACCTGAAGATAAAGATAAATGGTGCAGACCATATCCTACACATGAAAGTGTTATAGGTTTAGATGACATTCCTAACTTTCCGCGAAACATTGATGAAAGACCAACAGTACCTGAATGCAATGGGTTGCTTTTTCCACCACAGGAATGGGGCGAGGTAGGAATTATAATGGGCATTAGGTCAGAAGAAAGTCTTATGCGATACAGAACAATCTTACAAACAAGCGAAAAAAGATATGAAGATTATATGATAAATCTGAAATCTAAAACTGCATTAGCAAACTGTGTAAAAGTTTGTCCCATATATGACATGAAAACAGTTGATGTATGGAGTGGTCCAAAAAAGTTTGGTTGGGATTACAACACTACTTATGACATATTAGAAAAAGTTGGTCTTACACATCTACAACAAAGGTGCGCACCACCATATGGAGAAGAACCTATGCGTGGTCTGTGGCAGTACTCTATAGCTTTTCCAAAACTATGGGAAAAAATGCAAAACAGAGTGCCAGGCAGTGCAACTGCGGCAAGATATGCTAACACTGAGCTTTATGCTTTTGGTGGACTTCCTGATAAACCAAAAGATACTTCATGGGAAGAATTTATACAGTACTTTTTAAATAAACACCCTGAACCATATAGGTCTAAAATTGCAGAAGTCATCAACGGATTTGTAGGAATTCATTATAAAAAAACATCTGAACCAATGTTGGGAACACATCACCCTGAGTCAGGAATAGGTTGGAAGTTTTTATTGCGTATAGCTATGCGTGGTGATTTCAAAGGTCGTAAACAACCAATGTTTACTAGTAATAAAAAACAATATGCAGCACAAAAAAAAGCATATGAGGTAGAAAGACATGGTCAAAAAAGGTAAAAATAATCAACCAATCAATGCTATGCAGTGGGTAAAAAGGTCTAAGCTTAAGGCTAACCAGTACAACCCTAACAAAGTTGCACCAGTGGAGTTAGAACTGCTTAAAACAAGTATTAAATTAAGTGGGTGGACACAACCCATTGTAATTAGAAAGTCATATGAAATTGTTGATGGTTTCCATAGATGGACTGTTTCAGGAGATCAAGATATTTCTGATCTTACAAATGGTTATGTTCCTGTTGTCTTTTTAGATGATGTGGTTGATGAAGCACAACAAATGTGTGCAACCATTGTTCATAATAGAGCAAGAGGTAATCATGGAATATTACCCATGACTGGTATTGTTAGGAAGATGAAAGAGAAACATAATTATACAGATGAACAGCTTATTGAATTGTTAGGAATGGAGCAAGAGGAAATAGATAGGCTTTACGATTATCAACCAATGACAGAGAAAGGTTCACAAGAAGAATTTACGAAAGGTTGGGTTCCTGATGTTAAAGGTAGAGAGTTTGATTAGCAGGGCATGGTAGGAGAACACCACACCCTTTAAACATTACTTCCAAGACTTAGATTCGTATCTATAAATAGAATTATTTTCTTGTGCATGGAGAAGTGCATCATAAAGAAAATCTGTGTCTAGTTTGTTAGCAATATAACCATCAAGAATACAATTAAAATAACTTTGGTTTGGTTCGCCATAGTCTGCTCTATTCATTGCATAGAACATAACATCTGCATTATCACCAAAATCATGTGCAAGTTTTCCACCCATCTTAATTGTAAAATACTCTTTGCGATATAAATGGGGATAACCCTCAAAGATATCTAATGCTTGTTCACACTTATCAGTGATTTCCCAAAGCATACCCTCTACTGATTCATTGGCACAGTACTCAATATCAGCAACACCTTTAAATACTAGTTTGTAATTAGGCATAGAGAACTTAACTATAGGCTTGGCATTTGGGCATCTATACTTCATGTTTTCTAAATTAAGATTGGCACCATAGGCAAAATAAAACATTACGAACTCCTTATAATAAGACCATGTCTTGCAAGGTCATTAACAAAATCAGTTGGGTTGTTATAACTAATGTTGTACCCAAATTGTGTATTAATTCTAGTGCTAGTACCTTGCATCCAATTATCAAAACTGGAACTTGGTGCTAGTGATAACTCATATAATGAGTAAGCTATATCTTCTTTGGTGAAACCTCTAAGGATTCCACCACCTTTTACTGTATATTCTAGTTGCATAATGCTTTTCTCCTTTTTGTGAAAAATCTTTTTGTGCTTGATTCTATTAAAGAACCTTCTAATTTACTTAAACCTTTTAACATTAGGCTTATTTTATCTTTGTACTCACTAACATTATCAAATCTATTTACTTTGATTGCTCTGTTTGAATCAGCGGCTTGAACCATTGATAAACAAACCTTTAACCAGTTAGATATTTTGTCATTGTCAGTAGAACCTGCATGATGTCTAAACTCAACAGTTCCATGTTTCCAAAATGACTGTATGTTTAGCTTTGTGTATCTTGTACCTATTTGACTTGCTAATTGTCTAGCAGTACTACATGAGTTGATTGTTTCAAAAGCTTGTCCAAGTGTTTGACCAAAAGCTCTAACTGTAGAATTACAGTAGTCATTGTTACTCAATCTTCTACTTGAAGGCATAACTGAATCAATAGCTGTTTCAAACTTAGCGTATCTTTTGTAAAGATTTCTAAACTGCTTTATTCCCCAATCACTTACACCTACATGCACATGAAGACCACAAGTTCTGTTTATAGAAGCACCAGTGTTGTTTACTGCATCTAAAACCAACATAAGATCACTATAACCTGTATCACCTTGCAATACTGGAGATACAACCTCAAGACCAAACCCACTACCATTTACAGATGAATCAGTTTTTAGCCTCCATATAGTTGCATCAGTATCACTGTAGTATGCAGTGTGCATTCTAAAATCAGCACCTTGTCTCTCAAGGTATTGATTAATTTCTTCGTTAGTTGTTCTTTGATTGTTTTGACCAATGAACTCAATCTCTACTCCAAATGTTCTTTTATTATCAAATGTCATTTTTTTCTCCTTTTAAATATCATCTTGATGTAGTTATAATAACAACTATAGTTATAAATACAACCCTTTAGGACAAAATAATTAAAGTTTTTTTACGACCACCAAGTTGGCTTATCTCTTCCCTTCTCCCACTTAGCGTAATGTTTTTCTGCAATCATGTATTTGCGATATGCATCTATATGGTCATTAGGGTTTTTGTATTCTATTGGCATGGCTTGTGCGAATTCTGTGAGATCGCCTTCTTGTATATTCATTGGGAATATTTTTAAGCCACTCCACAACTTTGTCCATGAAGCATGATTTCTACCATATCTAAAATAGTATTCTTCACATAAGGTTATAAAGTGTAATAACAACCATCTGTAATTTTCATGTGACTTTCTTGCCCATATAGTACATGGATGATTGTAATAAGCTTTTTTATACAAACCTTTTTCAACACAGTATTTATCAGGTGACAAATATCTATGTGCAGTTGAAAGCATCTGTGCTGTTTCCAATGGCATCTTAACAATCAACTTATCAGGTAATGCTCTAGCTGATTCAATAGGGCATGTCTCTACTGCAAATATATTCATGTAATCACCTCACCAGTCTGTTTATCTACAACACATAAGACACCGTAATTATTTTTTAAAATCCATACAGTTTTCTTTTCTTCTGAAAGTTCTTCAAAAGGGTGTGAGTGTTCATTCATATAAGAACCCATATTATCTTGTATATAACAAGACCATTGATGGGAAGCTTGGGCAAATGTTTTAGCTTTCATTAGACATACTCCTTACTGCACCAGTATTCAAATCATGCCACTGCCACACCAACTCTTTACAATCATTCCATGTAGCACCAAAAAGATTTTCCATTTTTCTATCAGCATCTTCATATCCAAACTCTGCAACGAATTCAGGATAGTTATGCTTTATACAAGAAACGGTAAGGGAATTAATAATTCTGTTTTCAGTTTTTGTAATATTCATTGTTACTCCTTTTAAATATCAAATTTCAATAGTTGTAATTATAAACATAACTAAATGTATTTGCAAACCCATTTTGTATATTTCAATTTATATGTGTTAGACTTGTGAGATAAATAGAGATTTATTGGATAATTTTTGGTGACTAAAACAATTAAACTTACAAAAGAACTTGCAGAAAAGATAAGAACTGAATTTGTACAAGGTATAGATTTAGGCAGTACTGAACGCAAGTATCAAACTATAGATGCACTAGCGATCAAACATAAGGTAGCAAGAAGCACTCTATATAAATGGTCACAAAAAGAAAGTTGGAAATCCCAACAAGAACGATTTCATAATGAGTTTATGCAAAAGCTAGATGCAGAACGACAAAAAGAAATGGTTAAAGAATCAAAGACTTTAGATGACAACGCATTAACTATGGCAAAGTTTATGTTTAATGAGATAGGAATGATATTTACAGATAATTCAATGAAAAGACAACAAGGTTCGCCAACAATGACAACCCAAATGTTGAATCAAATAGCAGGTGCAAGTCTACAAGCACAAAAGTTAGGAAAACTAGCACTAGGTGAATCAACAGAAAACATGAAACTAAATGCAGAAGTCTCAGACACAGATGCCTTCAGAGAAGCTATGGAACTGCTTGACTCGGTTGCAAGAGCAAAGCGAGAAGAAAGCGATAGCTCTATACACTGAATGGTTAAAAACAGCTAGACCTAAACAGATACCACCACAAGAAAACTTTTTTATATGGTTGATTCTTGCAGGTCGCGGTTGGGGCAAAACAAAAACAGGTGCACAAGATATCGCTATATACGCTATTCGTAATCCAAATGTTATATGTGCTGTAGTTGCTCCTACTTTTGGTGATTTAAGAAGGGTTTGTTTTGGTGGTCCATCAGGTTTGTTATCTATAATACCAAATGAATGCACAGACAATACGTTTGGTACAAATGGTTTTGCAAGTTCAAACATGGAGATCAGATTAGCAAATGGCTCAAAGATTGTAGGATATGCGGCAGTAAGTCCTGAAAGGTTAAGGGGACCACAGTTTCATAGAGCATGGTGTGATGAGTTAGCTTCTTGGCAGTACCCTGATGCTTTTGACCAGTTGATGTTTGGTCTAAGATTAGGAGAAAATCCTCAATGTCTTATAACTACCACACCAAAACCAATAAAAATACTAAAAGATTTAGTAGTAAGGAATGATGTACATCTTACGAAAGGTAATACTTTTGAAAACAAAGAAAATCTAGCAGAAAGTGCCTTAGAAATGATGCGTGAAAGGTATGAAGGTACTGCTTTAGGTAGGCAAGAACTTTATGCAGAAATATTAGATGATGTTGAAGGTGCTTTGTGGAATAACGAAATGATTGAATCTACAAGATTACAAGCTGAAGATGAAAGGGAATTATCACAGATCATAGTAGCCGTAGACCCTGCTGTAACGACAGGAGAGAATAGTGATGAAACAGGTATTGTTGTAGTAGGCAAAGACAGAAATAACGAGTATTATGTACTGGAAGACTTATCAGGCAGACATACTGCTGATAGTTGGGGTAGAATAGTATTAAATGCTTACTATGAATGGGAAGCAGACAGAATTATAGCTGAAGTTAATAATGGTGGCGATTTAGTAGAAAAGGTTATTAGAGATAAAGATAATAATGTTTCTTACAGGTCAGTTAGAGCTACAAGAGGTAAGATGTTAAGAGCAGAACCTATTGCGGCTTTATACGAGCAGAAGCGTGTACATCATATGGGAATATTTGCAGAGTTAGAATCGCAAATGTGTTCATATGTAGGTCAGCTTAAACCAAGTCCTGATAGATTAGATGCATTGGTTTGGGGTTTGACTGAATTAAGCAAATCTAAAGGACAAGTAAACTGGAGAATAAGCTAATGACACAAAAAACATTTTTACAAAGGTTATTTAATGTACAACCTATAGAAGAACAAAAAAATTCAAACATGATGGGTTACTTTGGTGTAGGCACTGAAGAAGCCAAGACTTACAAATACCAAGACCTAGCCAAAGAAGGATATTTAAAAAACGCAATTGTATATAGGTGCGTAAACGAAATATCTAAAGGTGCAAGTGCTGTACCCTTTATTTTAAAGTCAGGAGATCAAATAATTGAACAACACCCACTTATTGACCTTCTTAACAGACCAAACCCTTTACAGTCCTACTCAGAGTTTTTTAATAGCCTTTTTGGTTATGTGCTTCTTAGTGGTAATGCTTACATCCTTAAAGTAGGTGGTGTGAATGGTGCGCCAAAAGAACTACATCAATTAAGACCTGATAGAATCAATATAAAAGGTAGTGGTAATGCTATTCCTGATAAATATGAATATGTTATTAATGGCAGAGTACAACAATCTTACATGATTGACCAAGAAAATGGATACAGTGAAGTTAAGCACGTTAAATTATGGAATCCTTTAGATGATTACTATGGTCTAAGTCCTATGAGTGCCGCGGCTGTAGAAGTTGATCAGTTTAATATGGCTAGTAAACACAATGTTAATTTATTGCAGAATGGTGCAAGACCAAGTGGTGCTGTTGTATTTAAACCACAAGATGATTCAGGATTTGCTGTAAACCTTTCAGAATCACAAAGACAACAATTGCTTACAGACCTAAACAATAGATTTAGCGGTGCAGGTAATGCAGGTAGACCTATGTTGCTTGAAGGGGACTTTGACTGGAAAGAAATGGGTCTTAGTCCTAAAGACATGGATTTTCATGCATTAAAGAACATGGCAACTACAGATATAGCTTTATGTTTTGGTGTACCCTCACAGCTTGTAGGAGTACCTGACAGCCAAACTTATAGTAATGTTGCAGAAGCAAGACTTGCTCTATATGAAGAAACAATTATCCCACATTTAAGAAAAATATCTTCTGATCTCAACGAATGGTTAGTTCCTATGTTTGGCGACAATTTAACACTTGAATTTGATGTTGATTCAATACCTGCATTAGCAGAAAGGAAACGCAAGACATATGAAAATGTTACTAGTGCTGTTCGTGAAGGAATAATGACTAGAAATGAAGCAAGAGGAATCATTGGTTTAGAGCCAGTAGATGGTGCAGATGACTTGTACATATCAGCTACTTTATTTCCTATAAGTGATGAAGGTGTAGATAAGCCTGAGAACCCAGTCAATGAAGAAGATTTAGAAGATTATGATAATGATGATGAAATAGATAAAGAGATACAGTTTTTATTGCAAGAAGAAAAAGCTTTATCTGATATAGATACTACACCTACAGATTCAATGGCAAAAGAAGCTAAAAGGGGTTTAGAAATGCGAAAAGAATTTAACAGGGGTGGTACAAGCGTTGGTGTAGCAAGAGCAAACCAGTTAATACGAAAGGACAAGCTATCTATATCAACAGTCAAAAGAATGTATAGCTTCTTTAGTAGGCATGAAGTAGACAAAAGAGCAGAAGGTTTTAGACAAGGCGAAGATGGATATCCAAGTGCAGGTAAGATTGCATGGTTACTGTGGGGTGGTGATTCAGGCTTTGCATGGTCAAAAAGAAAGCGTCAACAGATAATTACAGAAGAAGATAAAGAGTTTGCATTACAAGAACATATTGAAAGCAAAGAAGATGTAAAAGCTTTATCAGGTAAAGTTAAAACAGCATTACAAAAAAAAGTAGATGACCATAATGAAAAACATGGTGGCACAAAAACAAAAAGAGCAACACTTAGAATGCTAGAAGCTGTATTCAGAAGGGGTGTTGGTGCTTATAGAACTAACCCATCTAGCGTTAGACCTAGTGTAAGTAGTCCTGACCAGTGGGCATATGCAAGGGTTAATAGTTTTTTAAGGGCATTATCTACAGGTAAATTTAAAGGTGGCAAACATGACAATGATTTGTTTCCTAAAGGACACCCTTTATCTAGCAAGTAATCACAATAAAAAAAGGGGAACTTAATCCCCTTTGATATTTAAAAATTACTACACCCCTCTTTTTCTATAGATATCTTCTATATGATCTTGTGCGTCTTTGTTCATAGAACTGAAGTCTGCACATTTTCTATATTCTTTTTCGTATGTTAAAACATAGTCCATATCATCACAGTAACTACAACCAGTAACACCTTTGTCGCAATACTGGTTATCACTAGTAGCATCTTTACAGTTTTTCCAATCAATCATTATTTACCTCTCTTGTTAAATTTAATTACTGACTTAGCTGTTTCCATTACAAACCTTGCAAAGTTATCATCAGCTTCTATTAGAGATACATTCTCAGATCTAAATTGTTTGTGTGCTGTACCACCTTCCATTTTTTTATAAATTGAGTCATATGTTTCTTTAAGTTCGTTTGTCATTTTATTACCTTTTAAGTTATTGTTTATCATGTAGTTATTATAACAACCCTATAGATTATTGCAACTCATATGACATAATAATTTTATGAAACTTAATCAGAAAAGATTTAATACTTTAAGACAAGGCAAGATAGATGTAAGAAAAGAACTTAGAGATCAACTATCAATCAGGAACAATCTTGAAAAACAATTTAACAGAAACTTAAAAACTCTTTTTAGAAAGTTTGTTAATGTGCAAATGTTTCTTTATAAAGAATACGGCATATATCAACCAGAGACTGCCGCACAGACTTTGAATGAAGATTTTATACCCCTAGTAACCAATCACTACAGAAAAGTATTTAGAACAATATTTAAATACAACGAAGATAAATACTTTACAACAAAAGATATTGAATTATATGTCTTTGGCACAAGAATAGATTTTGAAAATCTAATTAGCACCTATTTTGCAACTAGACAATTACAGCTTTCAGGTATAAGCATAAGAATGGCAAACCAAATAAGCAGATTAATTGAAGATGGAAGATTAGGTGGTCTTGCATTAGAAAATATAGCTAATCTTGTAAGCAAGGAAATACAAACAATAAGCATTAGAAGATCATCACTTATAGCAAGAACAGAAACACATAATGCGGCAAGTTATGCACAAAATTCATATTTTGAAAATGCACAAAAACAACTTGGAATAAAAATGAAGAAACAGTGGGTTTCAACAAATGATGCAAGAACAAGACCTGCACACGCAAATGCTAATAGACAAACTGTAGATATGGATGAAGATTTTATGATTGATGGTGTTCCAATGAAATATGCAGGTGATTCTAGAGGTGGTGCAAAGAACGTGATTAATTGCAGATGTGTAATAGTTTATGCAGATGAACAAGATATTGTGCTAGACTAGTACCTGATGTACTATATATAGATAATATGCCTATTCCTAAACCAAAAATAGTAGAGTCTAGGCAAAATTTTATAACAAGATGTATGGGAGATGACACTATGGCGAGTGAATATACAGATTCCGAGCAAAGATTAGCTGTCTGTACTAGTCAGTACAATTCTAGTAAAGAAGATTCTATTGAGAATGATGAGAAACACATAAGAGCAGTTGAAGAAACAGATGATTCTTATATTATTGAGTTTGGTAAAAGCAAACCTGATACTGAAGAAACTGTTGATGAAATGGATTCTAAAGAAGTAGAAAAAGAATCTATTGAGATCAAATCAAGCATTAAAGCTTACAACGATGAAGATGAAAATAAGAACTATGGTACTTTTGAAGGATATGGTTCAGTCTTTGGTAATAAAGACTTAGGTAATGACGTCATTGAATCAGGTGCTTTTGCAAAATCCCTTAAAAAAAGAAAACCACAAAATGTAAAACTCTTATATCAACACAAGTCTGATATGCCTATAGGCGTGTTTGATGAGATAAAAGAAGATGAGCATGGTTTAGTTGTCAAGGGTAGACTTGCTCTTAAAACACAGGCAGGTGCAGAAGCTTACGAATTATTAAAAATGGGTGCTTTAGATGGTCTATCAATAGGCTTTAGAGTAAACCCTAAAGAAGTTTCATATGATAAGCGTGGTAATAAACGTATTATCAAAGAAGTAGATTTGATGGAAGTGTCGTTAGTAACCTTTCCTATGAACCCTCAGGCAACTGTTCGTTCAGTAAAAGGTGAAGAGATTTCTATTAGAGAGTGGGAAAATGGAATGCGTGATGCCTTCAGTCTTTCTCGTTCAGAAGCAAAGATGGCTGCAAAAGCAGTCACTGATGCATTCGGTCAACGTGATGTTGATACAAATGTTGAATTGGTAGATGCCATAAAAAACTTAACTTTAACCTTAAAATCTTAATAGGAGATTATTATGTCGGAAGATATAAAAAATGCTATACAGGACATGGGCAAAACTTTTGAAGAATTTAAAAAAGTTAATGACCAAAGACTAGACAGCATAGAAAAAGGCGAGAGTACAGCATATGTAGATGAGAAAATAGCTAGAATGGAAGCTAAGATGGATTCTTATGAAGACATTAATCAAAAACTAACAACTGCTGAACTTAACGCTGATAACATCAAAAGCCAAATTGATAAACTTGAAACAATCGTAACACGACCAAATTCAGGTTTTGAATCAAAGCAAGTAGATGAATACATGGGTGCATTTGACTCATACTGCAGAAAAGGCATAGAAGGTCTTGATGTAGCAGAAAAGAAAGCACTTACTGTAAGCAATGATTCAACTGGTGGTTATTTAGCACCACCTGAATATGTAAAAGAGCTAATTAAAGATATTACTGAAATATCACCAATTAGAAGTATTGCAAGAATTAGAAGCACTGGTAGTAGAAGTATCCAAATCCCAAAAAGAACTGGAACTTTTGCGGCACAGTGGGTAGCTGAAAGTGGAACTAGAAGTGAAACTACTGGATATCAAGTAGGACTTGAAGAATTACCTGCACATGAGCAATATGCTTTAGTAGATATTTCTGAGCAAGACTTAGAAGATTCAGTGTTTAACTTAGAAGCAGAAATGCAATCAGAATTTAGCGAACAATTTGCTAAAGCTGAAGGTGCTGCTTTTGTAAGTGGTAACGCTGTAGGAAAACCTGAAGGATTTATGACTAACAGTGATGTTGGTTCTATAGACTCAGGCTCTAACACAGCTATTACTGGTGATAACTTAATATCATTAGTACATAACATTAAGTCTGACTATGGTAGAAATGGTTCTTTTGTATTTAACAGAAGCACTTTAGCTGCTATTAGAAAACTTAAAGATACTGCAGGTCAGTATGTATTCCAAGCAGGGATGTCATTGCAAGGTGGTGTTACTAACACTATTCTTGGACAACCTTATGTGGAAGCTACAGACATGCCATCTATTGCACAAAATGCTTTCCCAGTTGCTTTTGGTGACTTTAGAAGAGCATACATGATTGTAGATAGAGTATCGTTAGCGGTTTTAAGAGACCCTTTCACCCAAGCTACTACTGGTAATGTAAGATACATTGCAAGAAGAAGAGTTGGTGGTCAGGTGATTCTTCCTGAAGCCATAAATAAACTTAAAGTAACAGCGTAAGCAAGGAGTAAATTATGAGAGATTTAGGAAATAATTTAACACCTGTAGTTTCAACAGCGGCACTAGTTGCAAGTGGAAATGCTACCACCACAGCAGGAGCAGAGATAGACCTAGCAGGTTTTGAAGGTGCTTTTGTTATGGTTAATTCAGGTGCTGAAGGTGACACTTTAGCAAGTAACTTAAAGTATGAGTTCAAACTGTATCATGGTGATACAAGTGGTTCTCTAGTTGCTGTAAGCAGTCAATTAGATGTTACTGATGCTTCTATCTCTTCAGATGGAACTTGGTTAACACTAGATGATAATGCTGAAACTCCACAAGCTAGTGGAATTGGCTATGTAGGTGGTAAACAGTATATAAGATTGGATATTGTCAGAACAGGCAATCATTCGTCTGGCACACCTATGTCAGCTACAGTTATCAAAGGATTCCCACGCCATGCAGGTGGTGCGAGTACTTATAACTTAGCGTAAGTGATTTGAATTTGAGGGGTGAAATTCCCCTCTCTATTTTAATAGGTAAATATTATGGCAAGAAAATATAAAATATTAGTTCCAAAACCTGCAATAGTAGACGAAAATTCTGCGGATATGGTTTTACATAAAGCAGATGATATTGTGATCTCTAAAGGCAAGTGGCAAGAAGAAATTATGGATACTTTTGTAGAGAATGGATGGGCTTTAGAAGTTAAAGTTGATGCAGTAGAAGAAACTGTTGAAGTAGAAGCTAAAGTTACACCAAAAAGAGCAAGAAACACAAAAGGTCAACTTAAAGCAGATGACCCATCTACACCTGATGTAAACGAAGCATGGGATGGTGGAGAAGCACCAAAAAAGACAACTAAAAAGAAAACTACTAAGAAAAAGTCTTAAGACTTATCATTGTATGTAAAGAATTAATGGCTTAGAATAGTTGAATGGCAGTCAAAATACCAAGCGATACTATAAGTAAGCTAGAAGCACATGAACGTGAATGTGCTATTAGATACGATAATATAGATAGAAGGTTAGAAAGTGGTTCAAAGAGATTTGATAGACTTGAAAATCTTATTTATGGACTCTATGGCTTAATTATCGCTTCAATGTTTGGGCTAATAATAGAAAGAATATTTTTTTAGGAGAATAATATGTCAGAAGACTTAAACTACGAATCACTATACAACACAGCACAACAAGAACTAGCTAATGCACAACATACTATTAGGGTATTAGTACAAAAGCTACAAGAAGCACAAGGTGGTGAAACTGTAGTAGGCGAACAACCAATAGTAGAAGAAGCAAAGGCTGATAAGAAAAAAGCTAATTAGGAGTGGTAAATGGCAGGTCTAGTTTTACATACAGCACCTGCATCAGAACCTATAACCCTTGCAGAAGCAAAGTCATATTTAAGAGTAGATAGTTCAGGGGATGATGCTTTAATAACATCATTGATCTCAACAGCAAGAAAGCTATGTGAAGAACACACGCAACGTGCTTTCATGACTCAAACATATGAACTGTTTCTAGATGCATTAGAAGATGTAGAAGATAGTCTATGGGAAGGTATGCGTACTGGTCCATACATTAACTATTACAAAAACTATATAGATTTACCCATGCCACCTGTTGTATCTATTAGTCATATAAAGACTTATGATGATAGTGACAATGCAACAACCTTTGCTAGTTCTAAATATTATGTAGACAATGCTAGACAACCTGCAAGGGTAGTTTTACGAACAGGTGAAACCTTTCCAACAGCATTACGAGTAGCAAACGCCATAGAAGTTAAATATGTTACAGGTTATTTATCAGCTAGTGCTGTACCTGAACCTATCAAATTCGCGATCTATCAAGTTCTTACATATTTGTACGAACACAGAGGTGATATGTATGAAGGTAAAACTTCACTACCTGCTACTGCAACTAAGCTTCTTGCTCCGTATGTAGTTTACAGTGGAATGGGTAGTTCAAAACTCATGTCATTAGGATAATGAGCCAAGTAGGTCAACTCCGACACAAAATTACCCTTCAAGGACAAGGCACTACTAGAGATAGTGGTGGGGGAATTAGTTCGGGGTGGTCTAGTATTGCTTCTGTGTATGCTGATATAAAGCCTAAAAGTGGGAAAGAGGTATATGCACAAGGTAAACTGGTTGGAAGCGTGTCACACGAGATTACAGTACGTTATAGGACTGATATTACTAACGCTTCTAGGATTAGTTTTGATAGTAAGTTATTTAATATTAGGGCTATTATCAATGTTGATGAAAGGGATAGATTTCTTAAACTGCTTTGTGAAGAAGGAATAGCAACATGAGTGTTGTATGGGTTAATTATGATGCTTTTAAGAAAAGATTAAATCAAAGATTAACAACCAATGTAAAAAAGAATTCTATAAAAGCAGTAACAAGAAGTGCATCTGTAGTTCAAGAAACTGCTGTTAAAAGTATTACTGGTGGCAACAAAAGTGGTGTAACAAGAACTTTATACAATCCAAGAAGAACACATACATCATCTGCACAAGGGGAAGCACCTGCAAGTGATACAGGTTTTTTAGTAAGCAATATAAATACAAAAGTCAAAACCTTTGGTTCTAGTGTTATAGGTCAAGTGCGATCAGAAGCACCATATAGTAAAGCATTAGAATTTGGTACTACAAAAATAATGGCTAGACCATTTTTGCAACCTGCATTACAGAAAAATAAAAGAAAAATTAAAACCATATTTAAAAGTCAAGGTCTTATAAAATGAGCATTGGACAATTTGCACTACAGACAACTATTTATAGCACTTTATCCAGTGATAATACACTTACATCAACTTTAGGTGCAGGTGTGTTTGATGAGGTTACAGAGGGTGCTACATACCCTTTTGTTGCTTTAGGTGAAGAAACAAGCATTGACTACAGCACAAAAGATTTAACAGGTGGTGAAACTACTATAAATATTCATATATGGTCACAATACAAAGGTGCAAAAGAAACAAAACAAATAATGGACAGAATTCACGATTTATTGCATGATAGTAATCTAAGTGTTACTGGATTTAACCTGATAAACCTCAGGTATGAATTTAGTGATATAATGAGAGACCCAGACGGTGTTACTAGACATGGAGTCATGCGATTCCGAGCAATAATATTAGGAACAAACTAATTTTATAAATAGGAGATAAATATGGCGGCACAAAAAGGTTTAGATGTCTTAATTGAAATTAACACAACAGGTTCTACATTTGTTGCTGTTGGTGGAATGAGGTCATCTTCAATAACATTAAATGATGAATCAGTAGATATTACTAATAAAGATAGTAAAGGTACTAGAACACTCCTTGCAGGAGCAGGTGTAAATAGTATTTCTATTAGTGGTTCAGGTGTATTTACAAATGATACACAAGAACAACTTGTAAGAACTTCTTTTCAAGCACAACAAAATACATCTGATGGTTCTTCTTCACAAACCCCTGCATATAAAGACTTTAAGTTTACAGTACCAACCTTAGGTACTTATACAGGGTCTTTTCAAATTACATCTATAGAGTATGCAGGTGAATATAATGGTGAAGCTACTTACTCAATGTCTTTTGAGTCAGCAGGTTACGTTACTTTTGCATAATGAAAGTAGTTAAAATAAAAGTTGGCAAAGAATCAATAGAAGGTTTGTTAAATAAAAACGAATTAACTATTGGTAATGTTATAGAAGTTGGCGATTCAATAAATATTGATGGCAAAGACAGAAAGGTTGACACATTTTATAAACATCCATTAAGTGATGCATTAATAATAAATCTTGCAGTTGCAAGTAAATCAAAGGAGATCAAGTCAGATGACAAACAAACTAAAGGGTGAAACCACACTTAACTTAGCAGGTAAGGACTATAAGGCTAGATTAACTATCAACGCTATTATGCAGATAGAAGATTCTTGTAATATGGGAATAATCAAACTTGCACAAAACATGAGTGAGGGTGATATAAGGCTATCACAAATTATAGCTGTATTATTACCTGCCTTAAGAGGTGGTGGTAACGATTTACAAGAACCTGATGTAATAAAAATCGTACAAAATGCAGGTATAGTAAAAGCAACAGCCGCAGTTGCTAACTTACTTGCAAAATCTCTAACTGATGATTCAGAGGAAACAACAGACGAGGGAAAGCAAGAACAGGTGGAATAACAAGTGAAACTTTGCCTATCAAACGATACTTTTCTATTTGTGTTGGCATGATGGGTATGACACCTACAGATTTTTGGCAATCTAGCCCTAAAGAAGTCTATATGGCTATAGATGGTTTTATGGAATTCAACAGTGGTTCAGAAAAAAAAGAAGAACCAATGACTAGAGAACGTCTTAATGAATTAATGGAGTTGTATCCAAGTGAGTAATCCAGTAGATACATTATTAGTTGAAATTAAGGCAGAGACTGCACAGTTAAGAAAAGGTCTTAACAAAGTAAATCAACAACTAGATAAAACAAAAAAATCTTCAGGTGCTGCATCAAATGCACTTAAAGGCTTTGGTGCTATTGTTAGTACCATAGGATTAACAAGGTTAGTTGGTAGCACTATAGATACCATTAGAACCTTTGAAGATTTAGAAGCAACACTTACAGCTATTACTGGCAGTGCAGAAACAGCGGCACAATCCTTTAACTTAATAAGAAAGTTCACATCACAGACTACATTCCAACTAGAAGGTGTATCACAAGCATTTATTAGTTTATTACAAGCAGGTGTAGCACCTACAGAAGATGCTTTAAAAGACTTTGGTAATCTTGCCGCCGCCTTTGGTAAAGATATATCACAAGTAGCACAAGCAACCTTTAGAGCTGTTACTGGTGAAATGGAAATGCTTAAACAGTTTAATGTTGTAGCAAGATTAGAAGGTGAAAAAATAAAAGTTACCTTTGATGGTGTAACAGAAGAAATAGATAGAAATGGTAGTTCTATAGCAGAATATCTTAGAAAAATTGGTAGAGAAAAGTTTGGTACTGCATTAGAAGCAAGAGCAAATACATTATCAGGTGCTATATCTAATGTAAGTGATGGTATTGCTGAATTTGCAGTTAAGATTGGTGAAAGTGGATTAAAAGACACATTGATTACTTTAGCTAGGGAAATGCGTGTTGTATTAGATAACTCAAAAGGTCTTGCTGATGCTTTTGGTAAAGTTTTATCTTTAGCTTTTTCAATACTTGGCAATACATTAATCATTGTTACAAAACACTTTAAAGTATTCGCTTCAGTAGCACTGGGTGCCGCAGTTATAGCCAACTATGCCTTACTACAAAAAGTAGTTACTGGATTAGTTGCAGGATTTAAAGCACTTGCAGTAGCTATAAGAGCAGGTACAGTTGCATCAATAGCCTTTCAAGCAGTAACAACTGGTGGAATAGGAATAGCAAAAATCACAGCAGGTCTTGCCGCCGCTACTGGTGCATATGTATTACTTGATAAAACCATACAAGATGCTACACCTGAAGTAGAAGATAATGCTGAAGCTACAAGATTAGCGGCACTTGAACAACAACAACTTGCTGATGCATTAACAAAACCAAAAACAATGATGGATAGGCTTTCTAAAAGTACACAAGCATCATTAAAATTTTTACAAAGTTTTGGAGTAGTTACAAAAACATTAGACCAACAAGTAAGAGAACTAGGAACTGCAGGTGCTTTAGCAGAACTTGAAAAAGCAATTAAGGCATTTAGTGACGAAAGATTTGAAATTGCTATGGGTGATTTCATGGGTCCAATAGACCCTAAGAAAGCAAAAGAATTGATGGCAGATTTTAGAAAAGATTTCTTTGCCGCACAATTTGATGGTGCTACTGAAGATGAAGTTTTACAAAGAATTGGATTAATGCCTTTTGGTGATATAGAAGGTGCTTTAAAGAAAGTGCAAAGCACTTTACAAAAAGAATTAGACCCTAATGGTATAAATGTATTTAAAGAATTATTAGCAGATGATAACGCTTTAAATGCATTCTTTAAAAATGCAGGAGGTTCAGCCGCATTCTTTGGTAAAAGTATAGAAGAGGTAAGAGCAACATTACAAGGATTTGTTGATGAAACAGAAAAAACAAAAGATGAAGTGAATGGTGCTTTAGAAGAAATATTAGAAAAAGCAACAGATCAGTTTGCTAATGATTTTGTAAATGCTTTGCAGGAAGGACAAAATGCAATGGTAGCCTTTAAAAATCTCATGGGCAACATGATTCAACAAGTTATAGCTGAATTTTTAAAAATGCAAGTTATTAAACCCTTAATGAATACATTATTCACTGCAGTAGGTTTGCCTACAATTCCTATTGGTAAAGCAGGAGGTGGGACTATACAAGGTGGTACGCCTACTTTAGTTGGTGAACGTGGTGCAGAAATATTTGTACCTAACACTGGTGGCACTATTATGAATAATATGAATAGTAAAAATGCTATGGGTGGTGGTGGAACTACGGTAATCAACCAATCAATCAATTTTGCTACAGGAATTGTTCCAACTGTGAGAGCAGAAGTAATGCAAATGATGCCACAGATAGCAGATGTAACAAAAGCGGCAGTACAAGAATCAGCAATGCGTGGTGGTAACTTTAGAAGGAGTCTAGTAGGTGGGTAAATTAGTAACAATGCCAAACACTCCTAACTTTGTTAGAAGTAACTTTAAATTAGTAAGAACTATAGGAACTGTAGCTTCTCCATATACAGGTAAGATAAGAACACAAGAATATGACGGTGTATTTTGGGAAGCAGTTGTAAGCCTTCCACCTATGCGAAGAGATGTAGCTAAAAATTGGCAATCTTTTCTTTTAGAGTGTAATGGGATGGTGAATCAGTTCAAATTTGCAGACCCTGATGCCTTACTAAATCAAGGCACATACAATGCAGATGATTTAAAAGCAAAAAACAGAATCAATCAAACAGCAAATATAGAATTAAATTTTAATGTAAATAACACAATAGTAGCACCTAGCAACACAACACCTTTTGCTAATGCTTTAGTTGGTGATTTTATTTCTGTAACAGGTTCACGTTTTCCTGAAAATAATGGGACACATAAGATAATTGCTAAAGCAAACTCATACACACTAACACTACAGCCTGAAAACACAATTACCTTAACAGAAGATCTGAATAGACCTGCATGTACTATAAAATCTAATCAAAAGGGGTCTACAGGTCTAAATTTAGCGTCAAGTAGTAATAGTGCTACAGGTACTATTAAAAAAGGTGATTACTTACAGATTACAGCTAGTTCTACAACAGGTGCTAATCCTGTGCAATATGTAATGGTCACAGAAGATGCAACACTTAATGTTATTGCAGGTGCAGACACTTATGGAGTCAAAATACAGCCTAAGTTAAGAACTGCTATTACAGAGAATCATCTTGTTAGGTTTGCATCACCAAAAGGTATGTTTAGATTAACAACTAAAGATGTAGATTGGGATGCAGACAATATATCTAACTATGGAATGTCTTTTTCATGTATTGAGGTAGTTTAAATGTCCAATAGAGGTGGTATAGATAGTGATATCGTCAAATATCTACAAGCTGATCACCAAGTTCTATTTTTAGCAGTCAAAGCTGAGTTTGACACAGATACCTTATATGTGTGGAGTGGTGATTATGATCTTTCTATTGATGGCAATACCTATACTGGTGCAGGTACTCTTCTTAGCGTATCTAATATAGAAGATACCCTAGAATTAAAATCAAGTGGTTTATCTGTTTCACTAGCAGGTATGGATGCTACAGTTTTAGATTTAGCACTCACCGAAAACTATCAAAATAGATTTATAACTGTATATCTTGGCTACCTTTCAGGGGGTACAGACACCGTTGCAGGGACTATGACGCTATTTAAAGGGCGTATGCAGTCTATGACGGTTAATGATGACCCTAATGGCTCTACAATTAGCGTGGATGCAGAAAATAGGCTTATAGACTTACAAAGACCATCTAACCTTAGATATACCAAAGAATCACAACAATATATAAGTGATGGCGATACTTGCTTTGATAGAGTGCAGTCTTTACAAGATAAAGAAATTATATGGGGAAGATCATCATCTAACTCAGGTGGAATGGGTGGCAATAGTGGTAGTGGCGGTGATAAGCCACCAACAAAAATAAGATAATGATAATAAAAAAAACAGATTGGCAAATATTATTTGACGAATTTATTGAAACCAATATGTTTAAAGGTTTTGAATGGGGAACATGGGACTGCTGTAAGTTTTCTAATGCTTGTATAAAAGCTATTACAGGAGAAGATTTAATACCCAAAGAGCTTACATGGACTAATGAAGAAGAAGCCATAAAATCTATCAAAGAATATGGTGGAACACTCTCTAAAAGTATAGCCAAAGCATGTAAGATTAAAGGAGTTGTAGAAATAGATAAAGCATTTATGCAAAAGGGTGATCTAGTGGTATATAAAGAAGAATCAGAGTTAGTAGGTATTACAGATGGTTGTAAAGTTATAACACCTACTGATGATAAGTTAGCCTGTAAGCAAAATGTAGAAATAGTTTCTGTATGGAGAATATCTAATGTCTAAGGCTATTGAAACAGCAGTAAAAGTAGGATTGACTATATTTGCTGTAACAACTGGTTTAGCTTTGCTTGGAATTGGTGGTGTAGCAGGTGCTACTGGTGCTTTTTTCTTAGGTGTTAAAACTTCAACTCTTGCTCTTATGTCAGGTGCTTCTATATTAGCACAAGGATTAATGTCCAAAGGCATTGATGCTGTTGGTGAAAACTTTGGCTCTAAAGTATCTACAAGAACAGCTACAGCTCCTAGACAAATAATATATGGTAAAGCTAGGGTTGGTGGAACAATAACTCATATAGAGACTTCGGGTACGGATAAATATAAATTATCAATGATTGTTGTATTAGCAGGTCACGAAGTAGAAAGTTTAGAAGAAGTTTTAATAAATGATGAAGTTCTAACTACAACATCAAATGGTGGTTTTGAGTACGCTACAAATAATAGATTTACTAATAGTGACAACGATAATAAATTTAGTGTACAAAATTCTTTGCTTAGATATGTATTTTTAGATGGCTCACAAACAACAGCAAACAATAATGTTATTTCTAATACATCTTTAGGTAATACAGATAAATTTATAGGCATATCTTATGTATTTGTTGAAATGGTCTTTGATTCAGAAGCCTTTGGTGGTGGTATACCACCTATGTCTTTTGTAGTTAAAGGTAAAAAGGTTTTTGACCCAAGAAGTAATGAAACAGCATTTATAGATAGCACTGGAAAAGAAATAGGCTCAAACCCTGCACTTTGCGTAAGGGATTATATAACTAATACAACTTACGGTCTTAAAGCTACATCTAGTGAAGTTAATGACACTACTGCTTTAGGTAGTTTTCAAATAGCCGCTAATACTTGTGAAGGCGATCAATCTATTACAACAGCAACTGTCAGTGGTGCTGTAAGTAGTTCTCTAATAGTTAATCTTGCTATAGCAGATACAGTAACTTTAATTGATGTTGGTCAAAAAGTGACAGGTACAGGTATATCAAATGATGTATATGTCTTGAAAAGAACTAACTTACAATTAACTCTTACTGCAAATGTAAGTTTAGCTAATGGCACAACGCTAACCTTTACAGAAAGGGCATATACAGCTAATGGTATAACTAATATGTCAGCAGATGGTGGTGGTGTAATAGAAGGCTTATTAAGTTCTTGTGCAGGTAAATTATCTTATATAGATGGTAAATTTGTAATGTTCGCAGGTGCAAATGTATCACCTAATATGACTATTACAGATGACAATCTTCTAGCACCTATAACCGTACAAACAGCACAATCAAGTGGAGAAACATTTAACAGCGTAAAAGCTGTATATGTTGATGCAAATAATAACTATGTAGCTACAGATTCGCCTTTATATGAAGATAGCACCCTTTTAGCAAACGACACTCCTAGTGGTGAATCATCAGCTAACTATAAAAAGTCATTAGAAATACAATTACCTTTCACAGATACCACTACGATGGCACAAAGGCTACAAAGAACAGCCTTATTACATACACGAAAAAAAACAAGTTTATCTGTAAGTTGCAATATTGCTTTTATGCAATTACAACCCTTTGATTGGGTTTACCTAACAAATGAAAGATTAGGATATACCAACAAAACATTTGAAGTTTTAAGCACAAATTTAGAAGTTATAGACCAAGATGGTGTTCCAGTTTTAGCTACAAGGCTTGACCTTAAAGAGATTGATTCTTCTGTGTATAACTTTGCATCTAGTAGTTATACAAATCCGTTAGACGAAGGCTCAAGCGTTTCTACAGGTAGTTTTGCAGTATCTCCACCTACAAGTTTAGCTGTAGCAACCACATTAGAGATTACAGGGTTTGATCTTAATGTTTCATGGACTAATAATCCTGATGATCTTGTTCAGGGTACAGAAGTATTTTATGGAACTACATCAGGTACTTATATTGGTTCTTTTATAGTAGGTAAAAGCACAGCAAAAGAATCTATCAATGGTGTTAAAGCAAGTACAACTTATTATGTTGCAGTTAGACATTTTTCATCTAACAACGTATTTAGTGCCTTAACATCAGAAGTAAGTGTCACTACAGGCTCTGCACCCATATCATATTCAACAGGTGGTGGTAATATAGGTACTTCTGATACTTTAAATATACTTGGTAAAAATTTAGTTCTTAATAAATTTAAAAGCACAGGTGGTGGTGAAGATAACGAAAATTACACTTTTCTAACAAGTGGTAATGGTGCTATAGGTGGTGTTACAAGTTTTCAAAATTCAGATACAGAAAGGTATCAATTATTTTTTGGTGAATACATTGGTGGAGATTGGACAAATCAATTTTTGACTATTGATGCTGATTGGGGTTTAGCTAAAGGTGGTGCTGATGGTAACAGCACAGGTATAGCAAAACTTGTATTAAAGGGTAGAGCAACAGATAGTTCCATAGGAACACCTATAGAACAAACAATGGCTACCTTTGAAGTTAAAAATGGTGATGGAGTTTATGCTAATCCTTTTGTAACTTTAGCAAATACAACAATTACAGGCTCAACTACAACACCAATAGTAGAGGTATCACAAGGTTCAGCACCTTCTACTACTACTAACAAACTTTATAACGTAGGTGGTTCTTTATATTGGAACGGTGCAGTAGTAGATACAGGTGCAGGAGATATTACAGGTGTAACTATAAATACATCAGGTGGCAGTTTAACAGGTGGTGCTTCTTTTACTTCAGGTGATGCTACATTTACACTAGATATAGGAACTACAGTAAGAGGTTCTAAAACATTTGAGGATGATGCTACTTTTGAATCTAATGTTGTAATAGAGGGCAACCTAGATGTACAAGGTACTACCACAACTATAGACACAGCCAACCTAGATGTTAAAGACAAAAACATTACTTTAAATTATGGCACTGGTGATACTTCAGCTAATGCAAATGGTGCAGGTATTACTATTCAAGATGCTGTAAGTGCTACACAAGATGCTACCTTAACTTGGAACACAACTAACGATAGCTTTAACTTTTCACACAATCTTAATTTTGCAGATAACGTCAAAGCTATATTTGGAACAGGAAGTGATTTTGAAATATACCATGATCAAGATGGACCAAGTTATATTAGAGATAGAGGTTCTAGTGATTTAGTTTTCACTTCTAATGGTTCAGGTTTTAAATTTAGAAATGATAATTCAACAGAGATACTTGCTGATATGCAACTTAATGGTGCAGTTACTCTTTACTATGACAACTCACCAAAACTAGCCACAACATCAAGCGGAATAAACGTAACAGGAAGAGTAACTGCTGATGGTTTGACAAGTGGAGGAACTTCAGGAACTTGGGAAATACAAGATAATGGTTATATTCAAACTTTTTCAAGAGCTGGTGCTAATTATATAAGAGCAAGTGATACAGCAGGTATTTTAAGATTTGATACAGGTGGCACAACCATACGTCAAAAAATAGCATCCAACGGAGACATATCTTTCTATGACTCAACAGGCACAAATCAAGGTTTTTTCTGGGATTCTAGTGCTGAACAATTAGATATAGGTAATCAACATATATCACAAAGTTCTATAATTTCAGGTGATAGTTCAACTTCAGGAGCTATAAGGTCTTATTTTAGTGATGGTTCTTATACAGACTTAAGGGGTTATGGTTTAGAGTTTAATAGGGCAACTAGTTATATAAGACCAACAACTGATGGAACTAATAATTTATACATAGGTGGTTTTGATGCTTCTAAAGATTGGAATTCAGTTCAATTTAGAAGTGTAAATGGTCTATACATGACTGGAACTCAGTTCTTTACAACTGATAGAAATCTTGTAAATATTGGAACTATCAATTCAGGTGCTATTGATGCTACAGGTGCTATAACTTCTAGTAGTGCTTTAACAGGTAATAGAGTTAATATTACTGATTCTATTGCACCTTATATTGTTTTTACTGAAGGCTCTAGCACAGTCCACATGGGACTTGATGGTGGAAACTTTTGGATAAGACAAAATGGTTTAGGTGGTGGTGATGAGATTAAGATCAATTCAGATGGCACATTAGTTGTAAATCATAATTCTACTTTTAACGGAAATATAACTGTAACAGGCACAGTTGATGGCAGAGACATAGCAACTGATGGAACTAAGCTTGATGGTATAGAAGCAGGTGCAACTACAGATCAAACTCAAGCTGAAATAAATGCACTAGGTATAACTGCAATAGGTTTATCAGGTACGCCAAATATAACTGTTGGCACTATCAATTCGGGTGCTATAGACGTAACAGGAACAGTTACAAGTGATGGTTTGACTGTTGATGCAAGTACTGATGCAATTATAAATGGAAGTAGCGGCCAAGGCTTACAGTTCCAAAGAGGTGGTTTATCACAAGTTCGTATAGATAGTGTTAATAATGATGGCGGTGTTTATCATGCACCAGCAGGTAAAAATCATACTTTTAAAACTGATGGTGTTAATAGAGTTAAATTTGCTACAGGCGGAGACATCTCCTTCTACGAAGATACAGGAACTACCCAAGCTTTATTTTGGGATGCTAGTGCTGAGTCTTTGGGTATTGGAGCAACATCACTTACTCATAGTATTCATGTAGTAGGCTTAAATAATGAAATGGCTTTATTTAAAAGGTCTGTAGCAGGTAATTCAGAAGTAAAAATTGATACTACAACGTCAGGTGATGCGAAACTTACTTTTGCTAGTAATGGCACTTCAGCTTACACAATGGGTCGTGATAACTCTGATAGTTCTTTCAGAATTGCATCGGGTGGTACTATAGGTGTTAATGATAGGTTGGTCATTAACTCATCAGGAAACGCTACCTTTGCAGGAACTATCAACTCTGGTGCAATCACCTCTTCAGGAACTATTACTGTACCTGAAGGGCAAATACTCAGTGATGGAACTTCCTTAATTATTGATGGGAACGTTGGAAAAGAAGTAGAGATAAGATCAGCCCGTGATATTCGTTTGGTCATTGATGACAACAACGATGATACAGACAACCAGTTTCATCTTTACAAACATTCTGTTGGCACTGGTAACGAACTATTAACTATCAATCAGTCAGGCAACGCTACCTTTGCAGGAAATATTAGCCTTGGGAATAATAGCGAAGTAAGATTTTATGAATTAACTGCGAATACTGGTGATGAGTATGTAGCTATAAAATCTCCATCTAGCTTGGGTGTTAGTAGCACTTATACCTTGCCTACAAACACACCATCTAACAGTGGTGCTGTTCTTACATCAACAGATTTAGGTGTTTTAAGTTGGAGTTCTAATACTGTTACAAACTATACAAACGGTGCTACAGGCAGTGGCAGAATTATTACTTCTGATGGTGCTAGTTCTATTGAAGCTGAAACAAACCTAACTTATGACAATACAACACTTAAAATAGCAAATGCAGGTGCTGTGCTAGAGATAGGTAATGCAACTGATGCACAGCCTATAATAAGATTTAAAACAAGCTCTAGTGGTGTTCCAAGAATAGTATTTAATGATGGTGCAGATCAAGCATATATACAGTACGGTCATGGTTCATTAAATGGAGAAAAGCTTACTGTTACACCTAAGACACAATTTAATGATGAAATAATAGGTGGTGATGCATTAGTAAACAAAGCTACAGCATCTCTAACGACTACAAGTGCTTCACAGACTAATAGAATACTTGCTTCTGCAACAGCTTATAGAACTATTAAAGTATTAGTACAAATTAAATTAAGCACTAATTTTCATGCAACAGAGATACTTTTGACGCATAATGGAACTACAGTCTATATGACAGAATATGCAACGATATTTTCAAATACTTCGTTAGCAACTTTTGATGCCGATATTTCAGGTGGAAATATAAGATTATTGATTGACCCCAATCAGTCTGCTTCAACAGAATTTAAATTTAATGTATCAGGAATAGAAGCTTGATGACATAATAATAGTAAGCACATTGGATAGGGAAGATGGCAACACAAAAAGACTTTAGAATTAAAAATGGACTAATTGTCCAAAATGGTAACACTACAGTTGATCAAGGAACTGTATCTATATCAGATCAAATAAGTGGTGATACAGGTCAATTAACCATTACAAATGGTCAATCAGGCAGTTCATTCATGCGTATTGGTATCATTGGTAGTGGTACTGCAAATTCACACATAAGAACAGACTCAACCCTAGAATTTCATATAGGGCAATCAGCTACAAGTGCTACACCTAGTGTTTCTATTGATACTAGTGGCAACGCTACCTTTACAGGAACTATCTCCAACAGTTCCTTCACTATACCCAACAGCATAGGTTCAGCAGGTCAAGTTTTAAAAGTACCATCTACAGGAACTACCCTAGAATGGGGTGCTGATTCAGGTTTAATTTCAGGTATCACTAACTTTGCTGATAATAGAATATTAACTGCAAGTGGTTCTACAACTATAAATGGTGAAGCTGATCTTACTTGGAATGATGTACAACTAGCTTTTGATAGTGGTGGAGGAAGCTCAGGTTCATTAGGTGCAGGTGGTGTAGTTGGTAGTCTTTCATCAGATGTAATCTTAACTTCTACGAATAGATTAGTTCTAGGGCAGGGTGGTTATGGAAGAATTTATATTAGTGGTTCTGATATAGATATAAGTGGTAATTTAAAAATAGGCAATGTTCAGGTTATTAATTCTTCTAGGAATATGTCTAACATAGGAACTATCTCTAGTGGTGCTATTACAACTTCAGGTGATATAGACTTAACTGGAACAAGTGATACTGGGGATGAAAAGATAATCTTACCAAGAAGCGGATATATATCTTTTTATGGAGATGGAAATTTAAAACATGCTATTTCAAGTATGGGTACTGATGATATAAGAATTAACTCTTATGGAGAAATCATACTTAATCTTGATTCAAATAATAATCAAACTGATACAGCAAACTTTAAAATTGTAAAACATGGTGGCACTTCAAGTGCAGGTACTTCAGTATTCACGATTGATGGTGAAAATGGAAATGCTACCTTTACAGGAACTATCTCTAGTGGTGCTATTACAAGTACAGGCAATATATCAGGTGTTCTTGGAACTTTTGCCGCACCAAATGCTGTTACAGGCTCTGTATTAATAACTGGCGGTAATACTAGTGTTTCAGCTAATGGCGAAGTAAATTCTGAATTAAACTTTGGCTCAAATGATGCCTCTGCTACAGGAGGTATTGGCGGAAGCATTAAAAGTATAACTGAGTACAGTAATGGTGCTCAGGTTGGGATGGGATTTTATACAGCTAAACAAGGGAGAAGTCCTGTTTTAGAAGAAGCGGTTAGAATTAGTAATGATGGCAACTTAAACTTAAAAACTGGACATTTACAAATAAATGGCACTACGGTAATAGACTCCTCAAGAAAGATTTTGAATCTTAATGGTGGTATGACACTACAACAAGATGGAACTTATGGTGGTGGTTATGGAATGTTATCTTTTAGTGGCACTACAAATGGTCATAATAGAATTTTAGGTGCTAATAATGCTAATGATGGATTATATCTTTGCTCTGCTACAGGTGAAGATATTACTTTTAGAACTAATGGTGGCAATGCTAATACCTTTAGAATGACAAGTGGTGGTAATTTTCAAATGAATAATACCACTGTAATAGACTCCTCAAGAAACCTTACCAACATAGGAACTATCTCTAGTGGTTCTATAACAAGTAGCGATACTGTAAGTGCTAATATTGTAAATGCTGTTGGTTATAGAGTTCAAGACACAAGAAACACTGCAACATCAACAAATTTTTCAGATAGAATAGCAAGATTTGACTTTAAAGCAAATAATAATGGTGATGGTTTATCAGATGGTGGCACTTTTCATGGTCAAATGCTTTTCCAACAATGGCAGGATGCAACAGGAGGCGATACTCATGCATTAGGTTTTACTGATAATGGCAACATATGGCATAGACGTGCTGATATAGGAGGAACTTGGGGTAGTTGGTATAAGTTAGTTGAAACTGGTAAAAGCATGGATGTTTCTTTGGGAACTATCTCTAGTGGTGCTATTACAAGCACAGGAGTTTCCTCGTTGGGAAGTGGAACGACTGTCGGCAGTGTTGAAATGGATAATATTTCTATTGGTAATCAAGAAGCAGGATTAACATTTCAACCAAATTCTGCTTATAGATGTATTCATCCTAAAAGTATGACTGCAACTGCTCATACGAGTGATATTAGTTTAGGTTGGAGTAATAATAAGTGGAAAGATATTTACCTTGCAGGTTTTGTAAAAGCAGACTCAGGATATCAAATTGGCACTACAACTGTAATAGACTCCTCTCGTAATTTAACCAATATATCTGATGCAACAATAAATGGAGAGGTTGGTATTGGTGTAGCACCTGCAACAACTTGGAAAGCAAGAATACAAAGTCAATATCCACTCCAAATACTTTCAAATACAGGAACAGCAACTTATGAATTATATGCACAAGAATCAGGTATTAAAGAATTTAGAATATTTAATAGTGCAAAAGTTGTAGGTCAAGGTCAAAACCTTAAACTTGATACAAGTAGTTCAAGTTATCAAATAGAACTTGCAACAAATGGCTCTACCAAACTAGCCACAACTAGCGGTGGTGCTTCAATTACTGGAGAATTAGATACTACGGGCAACATAGCCATTAATAAAGATGTGGCAAAACTTACCATTAACAACAATGTTTCTAATGGACAGGCAAGTATTGATATTAAAAATACAGGTCTTTATGCAAGGTATATATTAGATGGCGATGATCTGTTTAGAATTTATAATCAAACAAGTGGATTTGATACTTTCGCTGTTAAGTCAGATGGCGATTTATATATGGGTTCTACTAAGTGGTTTGATTTAAGCAGAAACTTAACCAATATAGGAACTATTTCTAGTGGCTTAATAGATAGTCGCAGAAGTGGAGCAAATATTCCTACAAGCGGTAATTCTAACCTGTATTTAGTTGATACAAGAAGTTTAGCCGCAGACACAGGCGGTTCTATTGTTTTTTCTAGTTATTATCAAGGAACAAGTGCTGTAAGTGGCGGTTCTTATATTAAAGGATATAAAGAAAATGCAAATTCAGGAGATTTTGGGTATGGTTTAAAATTTGGTGTTAGAGAAAATGGACAAGGAAGTACAGGTCCGGTATTTACTTTAAATTCTTCAGGCAACGCTACCTTTACAGGAACTATCTCTAGTGGTGCTATAACAAGTACAGGTAACTCCACCTTCTCAGGTGTGATTGGAGTAGGCGGAACATCTACAAATTCAAGTTATGGTGTTTATCTGCAAAACAATAAATGGTATGCAACACAATATTCTTCATCACATGATGTAGTAAGAATGAACGCCAACACAGGTGGTGGTCTAGATGTATATAATCAAACGGATAGTGCGTTCGCCAATGTTAATGTAGGCTCATTAAGTATTAGTGGCACAGGTGTAATAAACTCCTCTCGTAATTTAATTAACATAGGAACTATCACTAGTGGTGCTATTACAAGTACAGGGAAACTTACTTTAAATGACCCCAGTGTTGGTGGTTGGATTCAATCAAATACAAGTGTTCGTATTGATATTGATACGGATAATAATCAAACTGATAGAGCATTTATTGTAAGTAAAAATAACAGTGCTTCTGATCTACTTACAATTTTTGAAAGTGGTGTAGCAACCTTTGCAGGAACTATCTCTAATGATGCTATTAGAGCTTCGGATTTAGGAAGTAATAGTCACAACTTAAGTATAAGTGGTACAAGTTCTCCTTGGAGTACGACTAATAGAGCAACTATTCACCTTGATGGAGTCTCTAGTTCTTTAATAGGTTTTAGACATGGAAACGCTAATAAAGGTTATATTTTTGCTACTGGTAGTGTTATGGAGTTTTTATCTTATGGAAGTATCGCACTTCTTGCAAATGCTAGTGGCAGTGTATATGGGAAACTTAGTGCATCAGGTATTTGGAATGTTTCTGGCTCTTATGCTTTAGGAGGCACTACTGTAATAGACTCCTCTCGTAATCTTACTAATATAGGAACTATCTCTAGTGGTGCTATTACGAGTTCAGATATTTCTAACTTTCAAAGAGATATAAGGTCAGCAGGACAAATTAGAGCAACGGGATGGTATAACGCTACTGCTACAACTGATTACACAGGCATGGCTCTTGAGATAGGGGTGTCAGGTACACAACCACATATACTTGCATATAACAGAGATACATCAAGTTATGGTAATTTGGTGATCTCTTCAGCAGGTGTTCTTATAAATCCTAGAGGCAATGATGTGACAATACAAGGGGTTGTAAATCTTACATCTAGTGGTCATTTAAAGATTGGTAGTACAACAGTAATAGACTCATCTCGTAATCTAACCAACATAGGAACTATAAATTCGGGAAATATAAGCTCAGGCAATATAGTTTCTACTGGCGATATTACAGCAAATGGTTATTTACAAGCATATAGTTTTTTATATACAAGAAATAATTTGCGTGTTTTAAATGCAGGAGGTACTGGTTGGAAAGATTGGGCAGTTAGGTCAAATGGTAATTATAATTTAGATGTAGGAACTATAGATAGTGGTGCAATTACATCAACAGGAATATTAACTATAAATGAAGAGCTTTCAGGGGATGCATCACAACTTGTAATTAGTAATACACAAGGTGCTACATTTAGAATAGGTATTACAGGTAGTGGTGCTAATGAAGCCGCACATATAAAAACTAATGCAGGTGAAGCATTAGAATTCCATATAGGACAAAGTGCGGCATCAACAACACCTGATATTACATTCTTAGCAAATGGTGGTGGTATTGCAATACAAGGCACAACAGTAATAGACTCCTCTCGTAATCTTAACAACATAGGAAATATCTCATCAGGCAATATAACAGTTAATGGAGCTACAAGTGGTCTTGAGGGTGGAGAGATTTTTCTTACAGGGGCAGGGACTAATGAAGGTATTAACATTGATAACTATGGTGGAACCTTTCGTGTATTTGATGGTTCTGCTCCAGCAGTTAGGCTTCAATTAGATACTAATGGCAACGCTACCTTTGCAGGAACTATCAATAGTGGTGCTATTACAAGTAGTGGAACTATAGATATAAACTCAGATTCAGGTCAGTTACAGTTTGGTGCAGATAATGACATGCAAATTTTCCATAATGGTGCAGGTGGAGAAATAAATAATACTACAGGTAACTTTACAATAGATTCAAGTGGAGATATTGAATTAAATGCAGATGGTGGAGATTGGTTGTTTTACGATGGCTCTACAACGCTAGGTAGCATTCAAAACGATGGTAATAACAATCTTGTTCTTATGTCTAACACCAGTGACAAAGATATTAAGTTTTTAGGTATAGACAATGGCAATACCATCACAGCCCTAACTCTTGATATGTCAGAAGGTGGTAAGGCTACCTTTGCAGGTGATGTAACTATAGATGACAAACTTACAATAGGAGATGGTACAGCTAATTCAAATTCATTTATTGAGTTTGGTGAGAGAATAGGTGCAACTGAAACCAATAGACCATTTTTAGGACAAACAAATAGTGGTAATGGTGTTAGTCAAGACTTAGGGTTAGGTGCAAACAGTTCATCAGGTACTGTAAAAATATATGCAGGTAATGTAGCAAAATTTGCTGAAAGTGCGGTTAGACTAAAAGTAGCAAATGATCATATTAATTTTACAGAGCCATTACAAATGGGTGGAACTGAATTTCTTAGTGATGCTCGTAATTTATCCAACATAGGAACTATCTCTAGTGGTGCAATTACAAGTACAGGCATTTCTTTATTTGGTAAAACTGTTGCAGACAATACAACAAACGGAATAAGAATAGATGGCACTAATGATTTTGTTTCTATTGTTAGAGATGGTGATTTGCCTTTATTACTTAATAGAAAAACTAGCGATGGAGACATTGCTTTATTTAGAAAGGACTCAGCAACAGTTGGCTCTATTGGTACTTCTGCTACTGATTTATTTATAGGCACAGGTGTTGCAGGTTTAAGATTTAGAGAAGCTGGTTCGCAACTTATGCCTTGGAACACTACAACCAATGCTGCTAATGATAGTGCTATTGATATAGGTAAGTCTGATGCTAAATTCAAAGACCTTTACCTTTCAGGAGATGTAACAGCTAATTCAGTAAAACTTTCAGGACTACAAACACAAGTATTAGGAGTTTCAAGTGGTAAATTATTGGTAGGTGCTGTAAATGATGACGATTTTATAACTAAAATAGTTGGTTTTGGCGGTAGTACATCAATGGAATTTAATGATGGCACTATTAACGCAGTAGGCTCAACTACAATAAATCACGCTAAATCCAGTGCAACTAATCCTGTTTTATCTGTAAAAAATACAAGCACTACTAACGAAGGGCGTTATTTACAATTCTTGAGTAGTATAGGAACTAATATAGGGCAAATTGGTCATGTAGATCAAACAGAGTCTAATTTCTTTATATCAACTTTCAGCACTGGTCTTAAATTTGAATCCTACATTACTTATAAAGCTATCCTGCCTTGTGGTACAAATGGAGAAGATAGTGACAATGCTATTGATCTTGGAAGTTCATCAGTACGTTTTGATGATATCTATGCAACCAATGGCACTATTCAAACTTCAGATAGAAATTTAAAACAAGATATACAAGCCTTAACAGATGCAGAGCAGAGAGTAGCTACAGCGTGTAAAGGTTTAATAAGAAGATTTAGATGGCAAGATTCAGTAGCAGAAAAAGATGATAATTCTGATTCTGATGAAACAGCTAGATATCATTTTGGAGTCATAGCACAAGACTTACAAGATGCATTTACAGCAGAAGGATTGGATGCAAGTGATTATGGGATGTTTATCTCTAGCACTTGGGAAGATGATGATGGTGTAGAACAAACTAGGCTTGGAGTAAGATATAATGAACTCTTAGCCTTTATAATAACAACAATATAGGAGAAAAAAATGGCGATAACATTAACAAGAACAGTGCAGAGAGTGGAGACATATCCTCTAGTAGACGCTACATCAGAAACTGTATCTGATACTAAGCCTACTGTTATGGTAGTTTATAACGAGAAGTTTGATGACCCTGATGACGCACAGCTTCCAGTTACAGCTACTAAAGTTAGTCACTTTAACTGTACTGATGATGTGACAGGTGAAGATGCTTTAGTACAAACTATCTGTACAGCAATTTGGGCTTAATATGTGGAACAAAGCAACCGTAAAGGTAGATAAAGATAAATTCTTGGCTTGGGTTAAAGATAACGAAATACAGATGAAGAATGTCATTGAGGTTGGTGAAAAGATCAACCTTAATGGCAAACTTAGATCAGTAGAATCACACACTACTAAGAATGGACTTTTATCAATACAACTAAAAGAAGTAAAGCAGAAGAAATCTAAGTAAATGGATGCTGTAACTGTTATCCAAGAGGTAGGGTTTCCAATTGCCGCTTCACTTGGTCTTGGTTGGTTTATATATAAACTTATCATGCGAATTGTAGATGGCATGGAGACTAAACTTGATGTGGTAGATCAAAAAGTAGCAGAGCAAATATCAGCTATAGAAGATAGGCTAGGCACAAAACTTGATTCCCAACATGGTATTTTGGTAGCATTAATTGATAGGGTGCGAAGTTTAGACAATGAGATCATAAGGCAAGATACTCTTATTAAAACTATTCTTGGCGTACCACAACTAATAGATAGCAGTAAAATTGCTAAGGCAGATAGAGATGACCAAAGAAAAGATTAAAAGAAAAAGAGGTAGACCTAGTAATGCAGAACTCGCTAGGAGAAAAGAAGAAGCTGAAAAGGATAAAATAATAAAATTAGTATCTATCATAGGTATTCTTTTAATTTTAGGTATCTTTATTCAAAATGCTACTGCTGATCAAATAGTACATAAGTTTAAATCACCATCTTTTAGTGGGATAAATACATCTAGCCATTATCTAACTATAGAAAATCAAGAGTTCAACCGTAAACAAGCTATTCGTGCAGAAATAAAAGCTTATAAAGAAGAA
>Ga0233432_10000350_pt1 | contig 44805 bp, 35 predicted proteins | sample SI_122_August201_6_FD_179870 | JGI IMG/M metagenome (GOLD analysis project Ga0233432, IMG submission 179870) | Seawater microbial communities from Saanich Inlet, British Columbia, Canada - SI_122_August2016_10_MG | ecosystem: Environmental > Aquatic > Marine > Inlet | place: Canada: British... | reverse complement strand
CCAATAACAAAACGTTGTTCGTCAGTTAAGAGCTTGAAAACTAGATCTTGATCTATGCCTGTCAGAACGTTGGATGTACCTAATCCTAATTTATCGGCAGTTAAAACTGTAACAGCATTACCTTCCGCATCTTTTACTTGTGGAATTTCGTTAAAAAACAAAGATTTAGGGTTATCTGGATCTGGTTTTAATTCGACTTCTCCAACTTTAAGGCCAGAAGGACCAAGTAATAACCTACCATTTTCATCAGTATCTAAAGATATACTCTCTGTGCCACCAAGAACAATACCTGATGGAAAATTAACAGTGGATCCATCAGAACTTAGTGTGGCATCACCAAGGTGCAAGGAGTTGTTTGTGAGGTACAAATCTCTAACCCTATTGTTTGCACTGCCAATATCATATGTTGCATCTAACTCAGGCAGAATAGAATTATTAAAGGTTAATTGATTAGAATCTATTTTATAATTACCACTCAAAGCTTCTGCTGCACTTTGAAAATTACTAATTTGACTAGAGGTCAAGCTCAAAGATCCTTGGTGTTGGGTTACGGAAGAAGATGAAATGTTGACGTCTGGAACATTTGCCCATGTCACATTAGTAGATAGATCGTTAACCTCAGTAAAGGATGTCAAGAAACCTTGCGATCCAAGGTCATTAATTTGACTAGAGGTTAAGCTCAGAGATCCTTGGTGTTGGGTTACGGAAGAAGCTGAAATGTTGACGTCTGGAACATTTACCCATGTCACATTGGTAGATAGATCATTGACCTCACCAGTTAGTACTGGGTTGCCTTCTAGGGTTAAGTCTTCTGAGAAGTGACCACTTTTGAAATAAGCGTCGCCCCATGCCTGAGTAGGGATACCTATGCCTCCCTCTCCGTCTGATCTTGGTATTAAATTTTTAGTAGCCATAGTTATTGAAGTTTTATTTTATTACACTTTATATTTTAAATTATTGGATTGTTTTTAGGGATAATGTCTCCATTAGAGTCTTCTTCAAAATACTGATAGCTGTCAGAAGTAGAACTGTAAGCACCATCTCTTGGCATGTAGGAGTCAGATCCAGATTCCTCCCAGAATTGTAAGCCAGTATTATCAGTAAAAGATACAGTCCTTAAGGCGAGACTACCATTTAGATCCTCAAACCATTGTATGGAAGATGAAGATGTTGGAGATGGTGGTGTTGGGGTTACCCCTAAACTAGTGTTAGCAACATTAACGAAAGTAGATTTATTTGTGAATAAAACAAATCCAGGAGGAATAGTATGGGAACCAGGTATTGGTGCCAAAACTGTTACTGATCCATCTGGACCCACTAAAATAGAAGGTTCCGAAAGTTGAATAGAGATTGGAAACCCAGTGTCATTAATTGATCCGCCATCAGGGTCAGATAGGTAATCTTTAATATTTACAGAAGCACCGCTCGATGTAGTGAAGGGATCTGATGTATATGCAGGGGTTGGCTGACCAAGAGGAGATGTTGAATTACCTACATCTCTAAACATAGTGCAACCTGGGTTAATGGTCACCTTTCCTGGCATAAAATAAGTTATAGATCCATCGTCACAAACAATAATTCCAGAGTCCACTGTTTCTATATTAATTGGAGAACCTCCACCATTAAAAGAACCACTATCTGGATTAGATATCAAGGAAGTGATATTGACAGAACTACCTCCAGCTGTAATGAAAGGGTCAGATGTATAGGCGGGATTTGGTTGGGGTAATGGAGATGATGTTTTCCCTGAGTCTTGAAATAAGACCCAACCAGGAGGTATGGACGCGGCCCCTGGACCAATAAAATATTTGATTTCTCCGTTCGGCCCAATAATTATCCCTGAAGAATGAACGAATACAGTAATAGGGTCATTTGTATTATTTAATGTACCTGAATCAGGATTATCAAGTAGGGAATCAATATCAACCGATACACCCCCACTAGTTATATAAGGAGCGGGAGGAGAATATCCTACGGTAGGCAAAGCAGCTATGCCCAATAAATCTGGATCTCTAAAGTTGAGTATGCCGTCTCCGTCTGAATCACCTATCGGATCAATGTAGTTACCTAAGTAACTGTTAGTTAGCCCATCAGGCATCCAAACAGGGTAAGTTACCCCAGGAGGTGGTGGGCCTAATTCGGCCAGTCCATAAGCTGTAGCCGTACCTGAGGGCGACTTTTGTTTAGCTAGTAATTCAGAAGTAAGTAAAGGGTAGTAGCCTGCTATAGAAATAACATCAACTTCTTTGGGGACATAAACCGCTTGAAATTTTTGTTTTCCAGAGGGAGTATTTAATAAAACCTCTCTAGTGCTCCTATTATAATATATTACCCCATCCTGTATATCTCCTTGTGGAAATTGAGAAACTTTATAAATAGTGGCCATATTTATTTATACACTTGTTTTGCGGCGAAACTGCAATTATTTTAATAAAACAAAAAGCCTCCCTTAGGAGGCTTTTTATTAATTCGTTTGTGTTAAACGGGATTAGGCGTATAAAGCTCCGCTAAAATCGGCAATATCGCCAAGATTTTTATACCCAGCCACATCACTGTCATCGTAAAGATGAACTCCACTGACTTTGATTTCGCCAGGAGTAACTGTAAAAGTAGTAGAACTTGCTGTGTCAGAACTATCAGCGGAACCAACGATAAATTTAGAATCAGAATGATCCCAGATAAAAACTTGGTTGTCAAAGGAAGAACCTCTGTTGAAAAAGAAACCAGCATCATTGGTGTAGCTAGCTCCAGCTCCATCTGAAAGCTCTATAACATTATCTTCAATCGAGGAGTTGGTTGTAGATAATGTAGTAGTTGTACCATTAACTGTAAGGTTGCCCCCAATAACAATGTCATTCGTTACATTTGCAGCGCCGACATAAAGTGTTCCAGCATCATAACTAAAACTGGAAGAATCAGTCTTAAGGCTATTACCAGTTGTAAAAACGATTCCTCCATCTGCATCTAAGGATGTATCTTTAAAACTTGCTGATTCAATAAGGGTTCCAGTTAAGCCTGCAGAGAATGTTTGACCAGCAGAAAAGGTATTTTCCGTAGTAAAAATAGAGCTATTATTATTATTAATAGCATCAGTAATTTCTGTGGAAATTTTATCGTTCGTTAATTGACCAATCTTGTAAAAGATTGAAGCGGTGTCTGGGTTAGCCATGATAATTGATTAGTTAAATTTTTTTGTTTGTTAAGAAATGGTTAGTTAATAATAGATACACAAAATTTTTATTTTTTTTCTTTTTATTTTATAAAAGTCCTGGAATTAAATTTGTTTTCTTTTTGATAGAGTTAATTTTTGTGTTCGCATTTAATGAGCTTTCGATTTGAGGCTGAATGTTTGTAACCAAGGATCCAGTGTCTAAGGAGATGGGGTAGTCTCCTGTTACCCCATAAAGTACGCTACCTCCGTCCTTCCTGAATAGTCTACCGCCAGATATATTTACCGCCACGTTTCCGACGTTTTGAATTCTGACATCCGCAATACTTTGATCTATTTGGAAATTACTTCCATCAATCGCCTGTACTAGACCGAACCATTTATCTATTCCATCTGATGAGGTTTGTGAGTATACTAGGAATGAATAAATCTCCTGGACTGTAGCATTACCATCCGTCTCACTTAGGTCGATGCCCATAGGGGTATTAGTGTAATCAGCGCTGAATGTAGTTATCTGAGTTGCATCAATGCCGTTCGCATTATATACAGTGTCAGGCTTTTGATCTACTTGGAATATAATTCCTGTCGTTGTTGCCACTATAGTCTGAATAAAGGGTAATAGAGCTGTTGCCCCCACTACACATGTCACACGAAGTCTAACGGTATCTCCTACTGCTATCTGCGATGATGCATATGTCCCTGAGACGTCAATAAATGGATCAGCTGATGAGTACTTGGTATTAACAACTTCTGCGTCCTTGGTTACATTATAGATTTGTACCCGTGATGTACCCTCTATATTTTTTACCTCCCAGGGCAGAACCGTGGTCGAACCAAATACACCAATAACCTCTGCACCATTAGATAAAGTAGTGGCTCCAGTTGTGTTAATATTGCCCACAAATGTGGTCGCCTTAATAGTTAATATATTTCCACTGACCGCAAATACTGAAGATGCTGAAGCATCAACCACTACATCATAAGAACCTGCGTCAATATTATTACCATTACGGGAAACAATAGTGGAGGTTTCACCTGCATAATTATCTACTAGGTGTGCTTTTGCCCTGTTGTAGAATTTTTCTGGCGTATTAATTACTGTGTATGCATCTGTGGTTGCTCGCGTGTCGGTAACTAGGGTGTCATCAAAAAGAAGCCAATCAAAAACCAAGGTTTGTGTTCCCAGTAATGACCTTGCACTAGTTCCTAGCATCTTGTCGTAGGCGCAAAAATTGAAATTAAAAATATCTTCTGTAGTATTCCCCTCGCCTCTTCTGTCTACTTTGTAAAATCCACCAAACTTATCTGTGTCCCAATCGACGTATGAAACCCCGCGATTTTCTGCATTGTCTTTCCATGCACTCGTGTAGTCATCAATTGCATAAGGGCCTCCAAATAATTGGAGTGCTGCCCGCTCATTGGTGCTATATTCTTTGATTTGAGCACCAGTTAGAATTGAAAATTCAGATATTTCCCCATTAGAATCGGAAGTGTTAAGGTATTCTTTTGCACTCAGGTTGTTATACTCTATTGCGGTAGCTAGTGTTCCCGCACCGACGGCATGGTTAATAGTTCCAACAACATCACTGCCATCAAAATCTTGCAAACTAAAGGAATCAGCGTCGATAACTGTGATTTTTTTTCTACCATTAACTACATCTGCTCCGCTTACGCCTGACGCATCAGGAAAACTATATATTGCCACACAATCTCCAGTAGCAAATCCATGACTAGTAAATGTCACTACGGCAGGAGTTGCGGCAGATATACTTACAGAATAAGAATTACTACCACCGCTTTTATTTCTTAATGCTGTATGTTTTGCATACGTGGAAGGATTGTCTTTTACATGAACCTTAACATCAGGCAATGGATTATTCGCAATATCCGTAATATTTATGCTAACATTTTTGTATGTTTCTGTGACATTACTCTGGTTTGTACTTCCTGTAGTGCTTCTCCACATAGACCTAAAGCTTGAGCCAGCAGAAGGATTGTATGCCTTGACAAGCGTGTGTCCATGACCCGTCCCTGAAGCTTCACCAAAATCATAACCATTGGTATTTTGACTGGTGTCTACATTAAACAAAGGTAGTTCATAGGTACTCCCGAAAGTTCTAAAGAAAGACGCATTTACAAGATTAAATTCTTTCGTGTAAAGACTGCTGAAGTTCCCGATAGACATATTAACAAGTTCAACATTTGTTATATATCCTGTTGCCATACCCCTTGCCTCTGGACTCCAACCAGCTATTGGGTTTACCATTTTTAAATCTTTCCATTCTACATGAGAACCAAAACTCCAAGGCTTAGTTATTACTATTGTTCCACCATTAGCTAGGAACTTAGTTCTGGAACCACCAGACATACCATAACCACTTGGATGCCAATTGCTGTTAGTTTGACCCGTAATAAAAATACCTACCCCACGGGATGTTCTTGTTTTGCCGTAACCTGTATACTCTCCCCCATATTCAAAACCAGCATAACTTGCAATTCTACTTTGCCCATTGGTTACTAATGTATCACCGATGTCTTTGTAATCTAATGTAACTTCCCTAGTATCTGAGGAAATACTTCTTATAAGATGCGGTAAATTATTAAATTTTCTTAATGAATCTGAAGAATCACCTGTAACATTCTGGAAGAAAAGACTTTGTCCTGCCTCATAGACTGTATCGGAGGTAAAAGTAAGTACCGCATTACCGTCAGAATTATATGCGATTGTAAATCCGTATTTCCAGCTAGTAATTTGTGTGCCAGAAATAGAAAGGGCAGCCCCATCCCCATTAACATTTTGGTCATGTTGAAAAATTGCAACTTCAGACTCTGGGTCTAGTTTAAGTCCACCCTTTATAGAAAGTCTATTCACACCAAAGTCATAATAAGTCAGACCTTGGTCAACGGTTATAGTCACGCCACTATTGCCTGTTAGACCAGACAAATTTAAGTCACTACCTGTTTGTGTTATTACACCACTACTTGGCTCTGAAAAACTCATGCGTAATTATGCTATTGTTTTAAAAATTAAATTCATGATCAATTAAAATAATCCAGGGATTAATTTAGAACTTTTATTTATTGACTCGATTTTTGTGTTGGAATTTAACGAGCTTTCGACTTGAGGTCGGATATTGTCAACTAAAGATCCAGTGTCTAGAGATAAAGGCTTGTCTCCTTGTGCTCCATACAATACACTTGACCCATCCTTTCGAAATAATCTACCGCCAGATATATTTACCGCCACGTTTCCAACGTTTTGAATTCTGACATCCGCAATACTTTGATCTATTTGGAAATTACTTCCATCAATCGCCTGTATTAGACCGAACCATTTATCTATTCCATCTGATGAGGTTTGTGAGTATACTAGGAATGAATAAATCTCCTGGACTGTAGCATTACCATCCGTCTCACTTAGGTCGATGCCCATAGGGGTATTAGTGTAATCAGCGGTGAATGTAGTTATCTGAGTTGCATCAATGCCGTTCGTATTATATACAGTGTCAGGCTTTTGATCTACTTGGAATATAATTCCTGCCGCTGTTGCCACCACAGTCTGAACAAAGGGTAATAAGGCTGTTGCCCCCACTACACATGTTACACGAAGTCTGACAGTATCTCCTACTGCGATCTGCGATGATGCATATGTCCCTGAGACGTCAATAAATGGATCAGCTGATGAGTACTGGGTATTAACAACTTCTGCGTCCTTGGTTACGTTATAGATCTGTACCCGTGATGTGCCCTCTATGTTTTTTACTTCCCAGGGGAGAACCGTGGTGGATCCAAATGTGCCAATAACTTCTGCACCATTAGATAAAGTAGTGGTTCCAGTTGTGCTAATATTGCCCACAAATTTGGTAGCTTTAATGGTTAAAGTATTACCACTAATCGCAAATACTAAACTTGCTGTAGCATCCACCACCACATCATAAGAGCCCGCATCAATGGTATTACCATCACGGGAAACCAAGGTATTAGACTCTCCTGCATAGTTATCCACCAAGTAAGCCTTGGCTCTGTCGTAAAGCATTTCTGGAGTTTCAATCACGTTGTAGTTGTCCACGATGGCTTTATCAGACTCCGTCAAAAATACATCAGCAAACAACACCACCTGTTGCTCAAGCACTCCTGTGCCTATACACAATGGGGAGGTGCTATTTAATGTATGTCCGTAAGAAGCTAAATAAAAATTAAAAACATCGGTATTGTCAGTAGTTTCACCACGATAATCTATTGTTGTGCTGCCATTATAAACACCATTTGTCGATAACCCCCCGTAACACGCACGAGTCAGCAATCGTTCTGTCGCTTCACCACTTGAGTCAGTTAATCCTGTGTAGACTCTGTCCGAAGAAAATGTTTCATCTGCATTCTGCGAGCCGAGCCAACTTGCAGTTCCAGAAAACCTATTGCCATTATCTTTATCCGTAGTCCAATATTTTACCCCTTCAATATTTGAGATATTGGTATCCACGATTTTCAGCTTAATATCTTTGTAAAGTGTGGTGACGGCAGATGCCCCACCTGTGCTATCGTGGGCAATATTGAAGTCTCCTGTGAACCCCATGTTAACGAACTCAATTTTAGTCGCTCGATAACTACTTCCAATGAAGTCACCATTCTGTGCTTGTATTCCTTGGGCATCAAAATCTGTAAGTACAAGAGGGTCATCAGTTCCACTATGACTGCTTCCCACTTTTTGAATTGCACCCTTATCAGTGAAACTAGGATTGTACCTATTAAAACTTACAAATGTTTTAAAAACATCAAAGCGGAGATTGCCGTCAATGGAGAGTCCGTCCACTGAGCAATTGGCAGTGTTCATCCGCAGTCTTTGACCAGCAGAGTTGGTGGCAATTATTATACCATTGGTAATGCTTACAGTTGATCCATTCTTGAAGTCACAACCACCGCGCAACTTCATTGCACCTCCGTTCCAATTTAAAGTGCCTCCGCTTTGTATCAAGAACCCTGTCACATCCTGATGCCCATATCCAATATCGTGAGATATTAAACCAATAGCACGAGAGTACCTAGTAGCCCCACCGACTAGCGAGGTTACACCAAAATTCAATGTGCCATATATGTCTAGGTCTTGTTGCTCAAAAAGTAAGCATTCCACCTGTGGGTCAATAGTTAAAGTGCCATTAATTCTTAATTTTTTACCATCAAGGTGATAAGTTTTGTGGCTACCATTATCAACCACAACAACTCCTAAGACACCACTTAATCCACTTAGATTGGTGTCGGTGCCAGTCTGTGTAATTGTTCCATTTAATTCTGAAAAACTCATTATGAGTATGTTCTAGTAATTGTTTTGAGGTTACCATTGACATCGTATGATAATGCTTTTGTCAATGTAACACCTGTTACAAAATCGGTGATTAATATTTGTGTTAGATCGCCACTGGTATATGTAAATGCTTTGGTAAAAAGTTTTGTAGTTTTGGTGTTGTTTAACCAAATATCTATAGTGTCTATGTCGCCATCAACAGTATATGAAATTTCGTGGTAATATGTAGATAAGCGGGATTTATAATCAAGATCAATTAAATTAGTACCTGGCTCACTAAAGCGAGTGGGGCCATTGGGTAGATGCAATTTGAGAATGGCAGAACTACTGCTACCCTCCTCTGATACAGTTAAATTAACTGAAGAGAAATTAACTAGTTGGGGTGTGGAATAGTTATAGTCTGTATAAAGGGTGGCACCCGCAGCCGCACTTGGAATAGAGTTAGGCTCAATTTCATCAGTTACATAGTACAATATATTATCATGAACGAGGAACTCATTAGCAGCAGGATTATCGCTAGCACTAGCGACTCGAGTTAATGCGGCAGCTTCTGTTTCGTCAACTATATCAAACTTTGTAACACTAATATTTTGAGTATTATCACTAGCATCAACGGAAGCAAGAAAGTTACCAGCAACTGTAATTGTTAGAACAGTAATATCTGTAGTGTCTACTAGTGGGTATATATCAACCGAAACCGTAGCATCTGTAGGGAGACCTGCTGTGCCACCGCCACCGCCAACATTAATATTTGCAAGCTCGGTAGCGATTTTTTGCTTAGTTAGTTCGCCAATTTTATAAAAAATAGAATCTGTATCTGGATTTGGCATCAGTATATTATAATATTAATTATGTTTTTGTAAAGTATGCCGTCACTAATCTTTCACCATGCATAGTTACAGTTGTTGTTGAAGAGAATGAGTCTGCTAGATTTTCCCCAGACCAATGGTCGAATGAGTATCCAGGCAAGGCAGAGGCAGATATGTTAGCTGTAGTACCACTAAGGTAAAGATTTGATGAGTCTGAGACTGATGCGAGTCCGCCTTTTCTTGCGGTAGCAACCAGTCTAAACTCGTACTCAAACTGATGACCTGTTATGCCGTCATTAAAATGCTCAATCATTCTATTATCAAGAGATTGAGCTGAAAACAAAACATATTCTAATGCATCATCTTTAGTTTTGATGTGGCCAGGGTACAGCGAGCCATCATGGGTAAATGCAGTATCAGCTTCGGATGATTGAGATATTTCATTTGTAATATAATTAGCTATAGTTACTCCTTGTACTCTTAAATCTCCTTCAACAGCAAGCCCAGCTCCCCCAATCGTGATACCAGAAGTAGGGTCATCGGATATACTACTATCTCCTATATGTATGGTGTCTGGACTAAAATAAGCATCACCAGTAACATACAGATCATTATTTAATTGCACATCGCCATTAAAATAAGACTGACCCTGAGCGGAAAGATATCCACCAATATCAGCATTTGAAATTCCATAGCCTATTAAAGTATTTGGTATAGAGGCGAGGTCATTGAAGGAAACAGTGTCAGGCACAGCATCCCAACTAGTACCGTTCCAGATATAATTCCTTCCTGCTTGACTTACAGTATCATTTAAAGATGGGTTTGATGGAAATTGTATAGCCATTGTTATAGATTACACTTATTTAATTGTTTTTATATTAATAGTTCTAAGTTATCTGAGAATTATCTGTAGTCCTGTACCAAGAGCCGTTATAATGGTATGCCATCGCCTGCGTATTTGTAGTGGAACCGTCTGTGACTAGAGCTAAGGCTCCATCTTGAAAAGAAGTGGGTAAATCTAATTTGTTATAAACAAGAGGGGTAGATACTGTTGTAATTTCATCTTGCAACAAAGTAATATCGTCAGACAGAGATATAAAATTAGCTAAAGATTCTCCACTAACCGTTATTAAATCATCGGCAGCTGCACCAATAGTCCCATCGACTATCGAGTCTGATAACTGCTGCAAATCGTCTGATAAAGCTATGAAATTAGCTAAAGCTTCCCCACTCACATTAATGAGATCGGATGTAGCGGCCCCAATACTTCCATCAGAAACAGCCCCCGATAGTGCATCCAAACTATTAGATAATGAAGCTATGCTAGCCACAGACCTACCACTAAGAGAATCTAGTCCTGATTCCATTCCATACTGTTGGTCTAAAATTTGACCAAAAGTAGCTAGTGTTCTACCGCTGAAATTTTCGAGATTATTATCTATCTCGTAGATGTCTCCAATTAATTTACCAAAAGAAGCTACTGATCTACCGCTTAAAGAATCTAGATTATTGTCTAAATCGTATACGTCATTTTGAAGTAGCCCAAATGTAGAAACCGTTCTACCGCTTAAGTAGTAAAAAGCATCGTCAATATCAATATATTCACCAAGATCGTTTTTAATATATACATTGTCTGCGTAAAATTCTTTACCGCTTATATCTCCTTGGACTGTGTAATCTAGAACTTCCGTTACATGAGTTTTACCTGTTACATATAAGTCTCCAGAAATATAAACATTTTCAGCATAAAACTCGTCAAACTTTCCACTAGCACCACTTGTGATTCCTAAATCATAGTTGTAGATATAATTAGGTACGCCAGCTAATCTGTCACCACTATTGAATTGAACATGGTAATCTTCGCCTGCGGCATAATCACGGGGTTGACCCAAGTATGCGATTTGTAGCCAGTCAGTATCATTATTGTCACCTGTTTTTTCGTAGATATCGCTTGTGGATAGATCCAAAAAATGTGCCCCTCTAATACCTGCAGCCTTATTGCTTTTTCCTACGCCAGTAGGGGGGGCGAAATCCCAAATAAGGGGTTTTCTATTACCTAAGTTAGCACTAACAAAATCTTCAAAAGGTAAATTAGCACCGCCACCTCCGCCTCCTTGACCAACTTGAATTGTTGTGTTTACCCATTTAGAGCCATCGAAAACTAAGACTTCCCCAGGAGAGGCATTAAGTGCATCTACATTACCTATTTGGTTGATGGAGTTAATAGATGGGCTACCTGCTGGAAAAGCATCCACCCATTGTTCGCTATTGCCGTCACCGTAATATATTTTTAGTTTACCAGCGTCACTCTCCCACCAAAGATCTCCTGTTTGGGGAGTTAGGGGTGCATCATCTTGAATAGAAATAGCCATTATAATTCAGATATTAAGTATTTTGCTGGTGTACTGGTGTCAGCATTTGCTGCCCTCGATAAAAAATCAAGGTTGAAAAAGAATGATCCTGTGCTAGATATCAAACCATCTCCAGAGCAAATAGTAAATCCATCATCAATATCCATTCTAATTGAAATTTCAGGGCCAATAGTTTGTGACGGATCTCTGTAGTAATAGTCCGTTCCCCCATTTAATCCCGCCCCAGCTTCACTTAAGTTTTCCATTGATACATTCAGGGGGTTTGTGACTGTCGTCCCTATGTCGCCCAATCCTTGAAGTAAGGAATGTGGATGTACTGAGACTTTTCTCTGTGTGAATCCAGAAATTTGATAAGAGGTTGGTGTGGAAGTGAAAGTTTCTACTCCAGCTAAGTTTTTTCCGCTTGCTGTAAAATCAAAAACACCTTTAAGGTCTGAATCTTTAACAAGTATTTCAAAATTATTATCAATTAGGGATGTTCCTTGAGATTTTTGAATTAAAATTGATTGAGGGGATTGATCTAGACTTAATTCCAGTGAGGGATTTTCATACATTTCTTGGTCTGATTCCAACGAGAAGGTATAATTTTCACCATTTGGCGAGCTTACTAGGGCACTTGGTAGGTTAATGGAAAACTCTATAGGTTTGGAGGCGATATTAACTACGAAAGAATCTTCTAGAACCAAACCATTAGTTGTTTTAGTTAATAAAACCTTAACATTTGGTGTGCTTATATTGTAAGTAGAAGGGTTAATGCAATTAATAACTTTTAAGTTGAAGTCTATACTTGGGTCAGGAATATCTAAATCCCCATCAATAGATGTATATAAAATATCATCGAAATTAGATGTTAAAACATTGATAGCACAGCTATCACCTGGCCCTAAAGCAAGATTAGGTAAAATGTAGGATATATTATTTAATGTAAAAGATGGGCCAATTTGATCTAGATTGGCGGTATTACTTGATGTTGTTACATCTGAAAGTGTATTGTGAATATTTTTAGCAACTATAGTTACAGACTGTTCCCCAGTTCTAGTAGAAGAAACAGTTACAGGTACATTAACTACATATACGTCATTGCCATTATCAGTAACTAGTGTTGGGTCAGAAGTATAACTGTTGGTAAAAGCTGTTTGGCTACCGTCAGAAATACCGCTGTCCTCAACGGAGATTTGGATAGAGTCTATATCAACCCCTTGGGTATCTATAATAGTGAATACATGTACCGTATCTCCAGCCTTAAGATCTGCGGTACCCACTAAGTGTGGACTCACCGATTGCACTGCTGGTAGAGTGATTTCACAATCAATAACAGATGGACCGTTAGCTATTTTTACGGTTGTTTCTTTAGAGTCCGTAGCTCCATTAGACCGTCTCGCTGAAGATAATCTCAGATTGGGAGATTCATTAAATATACCAGCTGAGTAAGAAACTGTTTTAGGGTCTTCATATATATCTAAGCCTAAAACTAATATATCAGTAGCATTAACTTGTAGATTTAAATATTCTACAGTATCACCATTGTTTGAGTCCCAGTTTGATATAGAGTGAACTACATCAACATTTTCACCTTCCCTTAGGCCGTCTGATCTTCCGTTGTAATCAGTAATTGGTTGGAATATAATATCAGGATACAGTTGATCTAGTAAGCGAGTTGAATTTACCCCTGGAAAATTGTCAGCTGTAGATTGGTTAGTGCCTGTAGTTCCAAGGTTGCTAATTGACCTAATTGAAACACCAAGATCCCCAACCCTGTCCGAAACCGTCACTGGTATAGTCGCCCTTTTTATCCCCGCACCCATATCTATCAAGGGGTAAGAGGTAAAATCTATGTGCTCGGCTAGGCCTTCGTCAAAAACTTCTATACCCGAAGGTTCTTGAAGCACATCGTGGTATAAATTAAAATCATAATCTACAAAAACATTTATAATATCTCCGTGTTTCAATGCAGATTCCCCTAGGTTTTCCCCAGGCTTTGGCGTTGCAAGGATTATATCATCTATAAAAATATTTGATGCGGTTGGTCCAGGCCCCATTTCAATTACGTCAATTGATCCAGAGGATATTAAAATATATGGGTCTCTTCCATTATCAGCATCCCATGCGACTTGATTTCTTCCACTAATCATACCTGTTCTGGGGTAAAATGGGTCACTGGATGAGCCATTGATGCCATTGATAGTGCCTTCGAATCTCCTAGACATCTCGCCAAGCTCCGCTATGTTTGATAGTGGAATAATTGTTTCTTGTATATAACCTGTACCAATATAATCGCTAAATGTCCCGTCCCATCTAGAAGAGACTTGTAGTGAGTTTGCTGTATTCACATAAACTCCCGATAAAATAGTGTTTGGTGTTGGGGTATGGTCGTGATAAATTGGTATGATTGGCCCTTGGTCATTAACTACATCACATATAAAGTAATGTGTCTGTTGTATGGCTGCGAATCCAGACCTGAATTCAGCGCGATTATCCATAGCGATACCGCTAACGATATCGATTTTATTTTCTAAGAGTTGTCCTGTAGCAATTAACTGTCCAGATAGGTCATCGATTAGACCAGTGATTGGACCAATGACACCAGAATATGGGATTTGGTAATTATTAGCCTGAGTGGCTACAACAAACCTGTGATCTCCAATGGGTTCCGTTAATGGAAGATCTGTGATTTTCCTATTAGGAGTAGCCATGACTAGGATCTGTTTTTAATTGTTTCTACTTGCCTTTTAAGAGAGTTTATTTCCCTTTGTTGGTCTTTAAGAGCCTCTATTAAAACGGGTATTAATTTATGATAAGAAACAGCTAGATTACCTTCGGAATCATTGCCTACTGCATCAGGAAAAACTGATTGGACATCTTGAGCAATAACACCTATATCTTTTTTACCCGCAAGATCTAAGGGAGCATCTTCGGTCCATACAAATTCGTAGCCAGAAATTTTAGAGACTTTATCTATAGCATTGGTTAGAAACTTTAAATTAGATTTTAATCTCTTATCAGATGTGAATAAACTAGGTTCAGTCCCTGCGTTCCAATTGGTTATAGATAGAGTTCCGTCCGCTGCAACAGAAAGACCATTGCCTGGTTTGACTGTGCCTACTGCAGCAGCTGTTGCGACTGCAACACTGGCAGCCAGAGTTATTTCGGTGTCTGATGCTTGGTCGGCTGTAAAAGTTCCAACTTGAGCTCCTAATCCATCAATAAATTTTAGTGTTCCATTGTTAGGGGCAGGAGGATCTGGGACGGTGATCGTTGTGTTAGTCGATTGGTTTGCTGTAAAGCTACCTAGTACTGTGCCAGAATTTGTTGCTATACTCAATGTCCCGTCATTGGGGGTGTCAGGCACTGTGATAACTGAGTCACCATTTTGGTTAGCAGTGAATGTCCCGAGTGATGTGCCACTTTGGTTGTTGACTGTTAATGTTCCGTCCTTAATATCAGAAAGTAAAGCTACTTGACTACCGTTCCATAATAAATCAGTAGTTGTAACCTTAAAAACTTCAGACCAATTTGATCCGCTGTCACCACTGGTTTCAAAAGAAAAGCCTGCATTAGTATTAAAGGGTCCATCGACAAGGGTGAATTGCTGCCAAGAACTACCTTCTCTGTTCCTTAGTGTGATATCTTTACCATCCACTCTCCCTATACTTGAAATAATATTACCAGGAGAAATATTTGTGTTAGTCTGACCAAAAGCTATGTTGCCTAAGTTATCAACAGCAAGTGGGTTTGGTAATGTCGCTCCATTATCAGTTGTTGTTCCAATAGCTATTTGGTTTAAATCTGAAGCGATAGCGGCAGCGGATGCTCCAGAGTTAGTGCCTCTTAAATAAAGCGAGGGTGTATTTGAAACTCCGTCAATACATAGCAGATCTTGCATGAAAGAAAAGCCACCGATTACTTTAAATTTGGATGCACCAATTGGTGTGGTGCCCGCAACAATATCTCCAACTGATACATTGCCAGTGGAATCTATAGATATCCTAGGGGAATCAGTAGTTGAAATATGAAAATAAGACGAAGTAGTTGTTCCTATATATGAGTCATTAAAATCTCCGATCTCTACTTTTAATTGTGTAGATGAATTTTTAATTCTCAAACCATTCCCACCATCTATACCCCCGTCATTAACTGTTGAGTCAATCCAGGAACTAGGATTATTGTCATTTAACCCAAGTTTACCTAAGCTCGTGATACGAGCCCTCTCTGTGGCCCCATCAATGCCTGCACTGGAATTATTTAAAGTAGTATGAAAAACTAATGCACCATCTTCGGCATTATTTGTGTTTGTTTCGATGGCTCCACCAATAAAAGCGTATGGCTTATTAGCTTCAGAGTTAGATGAATTTCCAAAATTGAAAGAAACCCCAACCATGTCTTCTTCAATAGAACTAGGTTTTTGAATAAAAATTGGAGCATTGTCTCCAGCATAAACGTGGAGCTGGGTTGATGGTTCTTCTGTATGAATCCCTACTAAGCCATCTTTAACTATAAATTGGCCAGATTGAAAGTCGTCAATTAAAAATTGTATTCCATCTTCGTAACTAATATTTAACTTACCTGTAGGTGCTGCGCCTGAACCCATATGTATATTACCAGCAGAATTAGCCCAAAAAAATGTTTCATTAGCTGAAGCTAGCCCCGCATCTAATCTTATTAGTGGTACATTTTGTTCTCCACCATCCCTGGTTCTAGCATCTATATACAAACCAGAATGGCTACCATTTAATGCAGCATTAATGTATTGTCTATAATTATAGTGATTGCAAGAACTCTTGTAATCATTGAAGTGGGATCCACCAACAATAATAGAGTCGGAAAAACATCCTGTTACTGATTTTAAATTTTTTGCAATAGAATGATCTGAGGTTAATAATGTAAATGTCCCACTATTGCCAAAAATCTCATCAACATAAGTATTTTCTAATAAATATGTATCACCACTAACCCTTAGGTTGTCTTTTATGTACATGCCTTCTCCTGAAGCTATATACATTTTGGTGTCACCACCTATGTCGAATTTTAAATCTCTTGCGTCTGTGGGGTCAAAGATACCTACATGTAATGCCTCATCATTTCCAGAAAAAGGGTATAAGCCCCCGAACATTTCGTCTTTTAGGTCAACCGAAAGACGCTTAAAATCCCATTTATAGTTCCTTGCATTAACGTCAGAACTAACCCCGCTAGCTACTACAAAATAAGTATGAGAATCTCCTGAACCGTAAAAATCTTCAAACTGACTAATTTTTTTATCTGCCATATCAAGTATTCATTACACATAATTGGCAAAAAGTTTTAAACTAATTATGATACTTTAAATTTTATTTCAGAATTAGATAGGTAGAAATCAAAATTTATAGATGTATTTATATTTTTATTTAAAACATAAGAAGATAGTGGAGACTCTATATTTTTCTTAATTATTCTGTCTAGCGGCCTAGCTCCCATGTTTTCTTTTCTTGCTAATTCACATATATATTGTGCTGAATCTTGATCTAAGGATAGGGATATATCTCTTTTTTTGAGTTTCTTTTTTAGGGAAGAGATTTTGCCATTTAATATTTTAACAAAAGATTCTTGCGGTAAATTCTCGAATAGAATAATCTCATCAAGCCTATTGCAAAGTTCTGGGCTTAACAATTTTATAGCTTCCCCTCTGACTTCTTCTTCTTTTGTATTATTTGACTGGCCAAATCCAAGACTGGTTTTAGTTAGTAGGTGAGCACCTATATTACTAGTTAATATAATAACGCAATCTTTAAAATATGCTTTGCCGCCAAACTGATCTTCTATCTCACCTTCCTCTAGGATTTGTAATAATAATTGCTGGACATCTCTATGAGCTTTCTCTATTTCATCAAAAATTAAAACACAGTGTGGGGTTTTTTTAACTTTCTCTATTAAGAATCCCCCCTCTTCATAACCCACATAACCAGGAGAAGAGCCTATAAGCTTTGATGAGGATATTTTTTCAGAGTACTCAGACATATCTAGTCTGACAACTTTTTTAGAATCCCCGAAAAACTTTTCAGCTAAAACTTTGCCAGTATAAGTTTTACCAGTACCTGTTAAGCCTAAAAACAGAAATGAAGATATTGGTTTATGGCTATCCTTAATGCCTAATTTTGACCTACCTATACTATCCACTATGGAATCAATAGCAGATGGTTGGCCTATAACTTGAGATTTTAGGGAACGTTTTAAATTATTTAAATTAAACGAAGATGATTTGTTGATATGATCTACTGGTACCTTTGTTTTTTTAGCCACTATAGATTCAATCAGGTCTATTGATATAGTTCTGTCTATAGATTTTTCCCATTTTTTGTATTCATCTTCGTATCTATCCAGTAAGCTTTCCTCTAATTTAGCATCAGTTTCAGGCTCGTAGCTTAAATCGTAGAGCTGGGATTCTATTTTAGATAAAGAGGAAGGTTCGGTTAGGTTAGATATTTTTAAGCAAGAGCCAGCCTCATCCATTAAGTCGATAGCTTTGTCAGGAAAATATTTAGTTGGCAAAAACTCTTCAGCCAAATCTACAATTTTCTTCAAGCATGTTTTGGAGTATTTTACATCATGGAATTTTTCGTATGATTTTTTAATTCCATTAAGTATTTCTAGGCACTCGCTTTTGTTGGGTTCATCAACGAACACGGGTTCAAGCCTTCTGTTTAAAGCCATATCTTTTTCTATGCTTTTTTTATACTCTGGATATGTGGTGGCGGTGATTAGTTTAATTTGACCCCTAGCGAGAGCTGGCTTTAATATGTTAGCAGCATCCAACGCCCCCTCCGCACTCCCCGCACCAATTAAGGTGTGAGCTTCGTCGATAAATAAAATGATATTACAATCAGAAACCTCTGAAATTAAGTTTTTTAATCTTTGCTCGAATTGACCTCTGTATTTAGTACCAGCAACCATTGAGGCTATATCAACAGCATAAACTTCAAAATTATGCAAGAAGGATGGACAACGTTTAGCCATAATTAGACTAGCTAGACCCTCCACACACGCCGTTTTACCTACGCCAGGGTCACCAATTAAAATGGGATTGTTTTTATTTTTTCTGCCTAGAATTTGGAAAATTCTATTAACTTCAGAGTCACGACCTATAACTTTATCAATCTTGCCCTTCGATGACATTTCATTTAAATTAACGCAGAAATTTTCTAGACTGCTACCTTCAGTATTGCTAGGAATCTCTGTTGGAGTTTTAGGGAAACTGCCTGGGTTGCCTTGGTTGCCAGGAATATCAAATGTAAGATTTTTAAATTTCAATAAATTCAAGAAGTCTAACATGACCTTGTTTGGCTCTTTATCTATGGAGGTTAGGAACATACAACCTACCCCTCCTTTCCTATTTAATAAGGCAAAAAATAAGTGTTCTGCACCTATGTAATGGTCTTGGCACTTCTCAGAAAGCTTATGGGCTTCGTTTAAGGCAGTTTTAAAATCATCATTATACGCGACATCTGTAAGACTAAGGTCTGATTCCCCCTTCTTGTTCAGGGAGCCAAAGGTTGTTACAAAAGATACGAATTCATTTTTAGATATTTTTTGTTTACGTAAGAATAGATCTATAAAATCATCTTCAGATTCTAATAAAAGAATTAACAAATGCTCTTCTCTCACAGACAAATGACCAAGAGAAAATGCAAGTTCTTTAGATTTGGTTATAAAATACTGGGACTTTGGTGAAAAGTTTGGGCCTTGTGACATATATAATATTATTACACAGAATCGTTCTTAAAGTCGGAAAGTTTCATGTAAATCATTTCATCAATGATCCTTATTCGATTTAAAAATAATGCGTCTCCAGACCTATTTTTTTCCCCATAAACAACAACTATATTCCCTTCTGCAGGAACCTTATTGTCCTTTAGATATTCTGTGCATTTTTTAAACCTAGCTGTATCCACTAATATACCATCGACATTACCGACCTCATCTTCGAGTTCTAGTTTGATGTAAAGATTACCGTTTCTGGATTTTTCTTTTTTTGCAAATTTAACGACCAACAAATATTTAGCAACAGTACCAGCTTCGCACTCTTTAAAAAACTTAGAGTCCTTTAACTCCGAGTGGGAACTACGAAATACATCTTTTAATCTAGTTGAGTAACTGAACCCAAGTAAGCTGCGCTCGAAGTACCAGTTAGCAAATTTTTGATTCTTACTGTTTTTGTAGTATATTTCTTTTTGTGGTAAGTATTTTTTCTTAATAGTTTCATATCTGGATTCTTTAATTAATGGCTTACCGTCGTCCCCTGAGTATTTAAAACCAGAAGTTTTTGCTGAATTAAATATCTCAAACACATCTTTATCTTCTTTCTCATGTATTGATATGAAATTTCTTTTTTCTCTGTCGGTAAGGATATTAAATAATTGAGCCTCTAGTACTTGTTTCGCTCTATCTTCGTTTTGAGAATCACTAAGAGCACCCGCCTGTATTAAGGATGATAATGTGCCTATATTGAGGCCAGAATGCTTGGCTGCTATGAATACTTCAAATTTATTAACAAACTTTTCTTCCTTAAACAACTGTATAGCATGTAAAGTTTTATCGCTTATGCCCTTTATACTAGACAAGCCATACCTTATGTTTCCCTCTTCGACACAATAATCAAAATCAGACTTAACTAAATTTGGTGGTAATAGTTTTATATCAAAATTTGGTAGCTCTTTGCTTATATTAGAGACTTCAAGCTGTGGGTTTGGCTCAAAGTTTGTCATTTTTAATAACGCAAGAAAGAACTCTTTTGGGTGATTGAATTTTAAATAAACGGTCCATGCCGCTAATGTAGCATAACTGATAGAGTGGCTTTTGTTAAATGAATAGTTCGCACTATCTTCAGCCACCTTCCATAAAATATCACCAATAGCCTCTTCGAGATTTTGTTCTTGTATTTTGCCTTCGATCTTACTTTTCCACTCTGGCATTTTGTCTACCTTTTTCTTGCCTACAATTCTTCTTAATTGCTCTGACTCGTCAAGGGTGAATCCTAATCTTACTGCCATCTTCATTAACTGCTCTTGGTATAATGGTATACCCCCAGTATACGAAAGCTCCTCTTCGAAGAAATTATGAACTACCTGAGCATCTCCAGACCTAATATAGTCAGAATACTTATCCACAAAATCTAATGCCCCTGGCCTAGCTAAGGCTATAACAGCACTAAGCTCTTCAAGACTTCTGGGTTTTACTTTTCTGCAAACAGAGAAATTAGTATGAGCCTCTATTTGAAATAAACCATGTGGAGAATCTAGTTCGGAGAAGGGATAATAAGTCTTATCTTCATCCAGAGGTATCTCTGTTGGGTCAATGCCTATTGAGTTGCAGGTGTTGTAAATCACACTTAATGTACGCAACCCAAGAATATCAAACTTAACCATAAGTTCTGACACCCAATTCATATCGTAGCCAGTAACAAGAGAGCCGTCATTAGTTTTTTGAACGGGGCATATCTCTTCGATTGCATCGCAGGAAATAGCTATGCCAGACGGGTGAACTCCTGAGTTTTTGTTTAAACCCTCGAGCTTCCTTGAAATATCTACCACCCTCGTGTTATCTTCAGACCACTCTTTAAATTTAGTACTCTCCTCTAAGGATTTATCTATAGATGCTACCTTCCCAAAATTCTTAGGTATAAATGATGTAATATGATTTATATCTTGCTCTATAAAATTACCTACTATTTTTCCGCACTCCCTAATGCAGAGTTTACTGCTGAGGGTATTCAATGTTAGAATTTTAGCAGTTCTATTGGGGTAACGATTTTCTATGTAAGAAACAACCCTGTCCCTATGTTCATAAGAAATATCATTATCAATATCAGCCAGCAAACTTCCATCAAGATATGTTACTCCATCTTTCTTAATCTTTTTTGCTCGACTCTCACTCACAAACCTCTCAAAAAATAAGTCATACTTGATTGGATCGATCTTTGTAACGCCAATGAAGAATAAAACTAGAGAACCAGCGGCAGAACCACGACCTGGCCCAGTAGGTATGTCGTTTTCATGGCAAAAATTTAATATATCCCAATTTAATAATATATAATCTATGAACCCTAATCTTTTTAAAATTGATAGCTCGCTAGATAGTCTGTCCCTGTACCCAAGTTTATCTTTTAGTAAATCAATTCCTTTTAGTTTGGCCCCAGATTCACAAATCTTTTTTAGAAACATGAAATTAGATGCCCCGTCCTTCAAGCCAACAGACTCGTACTGTTCTTTAGAGATGTTGATAGTAGGAAGGAGCACTCCTGCAGGGATGCATTCTTCATAGCTTGTGTAAGAATCAAACATTACTCTGTAAGGTGTTTTCTATTTCAAGTAAATCTGTATAGACGGCATATACTTCATCTGGTCTTGTGTTCCAATATTCTGGAGGCTGTGATAGGAAAAATTCAATTAGATCAGCTAAGTGTTGATTGGCTTTGTTCTTGAGTAATGTGTCTTTTAAGTATTGGTATGTAATAGTATTATTCATATTGAAATATTCCAAATCATTTTATTAAAAACTTCAAAATTCTTAGTTATATCATAAAGTGCGTCATGTAGTTTTGCGGGATCAAAACTTATATCGTACTTTTTACAACAAGAGGCTAGGTTTAAACTCATACCTCTCTCCCTAAAGGAATTTAATTTTAATTGAAAAACGGATAAATCTTCTTTTTTGTTATATGGTATTTCTTTTTGTATAGCTTTGCCGATTGATAATGTATCAATAGATCTTTTAAGATAACTGTAGTCAGTCTTCCTGCCCAAGCACTGCCTGAATATGTTATGTATATATATATCAAAACCAAATATATTGTGCCCCAAGTTTATGTACTCTGGATTATACAAGTAGGTTTCAAAGTGGTCTAAGATAAAAGAGGGGTCTTCACCTCTAGCATTATATACTTTTCTAGAAAAACCAGTAATCTTTTCTGCGTCTTTGGATATTTTTAAGTCGTCCCATTTTATATAATAATCATGCTTAGAAATAACCTTTGTCCCTTCGGCAATAATGAATGCTAACTGCCAGGGCTTGTTATCTTCTGATGCCAAATTAAGATTACAGGTTTCGAAATCAAAGATGAGATATTTTTGATCTTTTTTAAACCTTAAAAGTTCGTTATCCATTATCACTTGAGAGGTTTTTTAAATTATTAATTAAAGCATGCTTTTCGTTACTAGGCAAGGAGTTATACTGCCTCTTTAATGCTTTAAGCATTCTTTTGTGTTCTGGTATAGAGCTGTCATAATTTATGATAGATTTTATTTTTTTAACAGTACTGGAGTTCATAATTTTATATTTAGGATTGTTCTAAGAGACTCTCATAGCAAAATTCTTTACTACCCATGTGGTCTAAGTTAGGTTTTTCTAGAGAGCTTTTCCTGGACGCAAAAGAGCTCCTGGAGCATATAAGTTTATATGTTAAGAATGCTTCGAAATCTTCACGATTTTTATAAAAAATAGATTTAGTTTTATGGGTTAGGTAAGAATGATTCAATGTATAGTTTTTAATATTATTTTCCAACATAAAATCAAAGGGTAAACCATTGTCTTCCAGAAAGAAATGGGGACTAAAACTAGATAGATCCACAACAAATGAATTAAATAAAAATAAATTACAAAATAAAAAAGAATCATAAAATGGGACAGCTAAATCTAGATGGTCTGAGTCCCAATACGAAGCCAAGTCGGTTAAGGTGATGGCGTTTATGTCGTCCGACTTTACTTTACTATAAATTTTAAATAAACACTTGCACCCTTCGGAGTTCTTGCTGAATACAATTAACTTGTGTTTCGGGATTTTTTTGTCTTCTGGGTCAAAAGATTCGTCCACTATATCTATCCTTAAACCGAATCTAAAATTAACATCCATAGCCTTGGCTACTTTGTTGGCTTGAAGGAAACCCATAAAGCTATCTTCAACCATTACTACTTCTGTAAGATTGTTTTCTTTAACTATATCAAATACAGAATCTGAGGAACCATTCGGCTCCGAAGGTTCGTTTAATGTTAAGATAGATTTACCAATAGAATAGTGGCTTTTGAATAGTGGTGTCATCGCTAAGCATCATAGCAATAAACAGGCTCGAAGTCAAGGCTATTTTTTAGCTCTCTCAATAAAGTGGTCGGCCAAACCACCCTCGTCTATGTACTCCTGTAACTCTTCTAATAATTTATTCCTAATAGCTTTTACATCTGGTGGTAGCTCTTCCTTCTTGTGGGCTGCGAAAGTCATCGTAGCTGCTATAAGAAGTAGGATGGCTAGAGGATCAAATACGAATATAAGAGTTATTATAACTACGCGGATAGCTTGATTGGTGTCAATAGACATGCCTCCCCATTCGTTTAACATGTTAGCTATATATAAGATTGGTCCTATCTCTACTTCTAGAGCTCTTAATTTGGATCCATACTCAAATTTTTCTGACTCCATGACATCTATTCTGTCGTAAGCTTCTTCTATGACAGTCCTTGGGGTACCTGTTTCTTTTGGAGTAGTGGAGGTGCCTATTAAAATGGTATCAATTTTATCTCTTGAGTCTTTTATTTTATCATCAAAACTTGAAGAAATGGATTGAATTTCTTGCTCAATAGATAAGCGCTGCGAAGCTAAGCTTTCTTTTTCTTTTTTTTGAGCATCGACTAGTTGGTCGTATTTTTTTTGACTCCCAAAAAGACCGCTTGGTTTTGCGTTTTTTAATTCTAACTCTAACTCTAAGAGCCTTCCTGATATATTTGTTATAATTTTCTCTTGCACGGATATAGAGGAAGACTTTTCTTCTTTTAATAATTCAACCCTAGACTCTAATACCGCCACAGTATCGCTTGAATTTTCTTGAGCGGACTGCATGGATTGATTTAAGGATTTAAACTCTAACTCTTTTCTTTCTATAAATTTTAATTCTCTATTGATTTTACCATCTATCTGCTGAATGATTGCTTGTTCTTTTTCCATAGATGCATGGTGCTCCACGTGGGATCTTGATAGGAAGCCAAAAATACCCATACTGGTTATCAAACTTAAAACAACAACAGAAAATAAAAGATAGCGTTTAAGGAACTTAAATGCATTATTCCAATTATGGTGCAGCCATACGGAAGCAATAAGTTTTCCAATCTCCAGTACCCCACCCATAATGATGATAGCTTCCCTTGAGCCTGGAAACATAGTAGCCAAACCTATAACACTAAAATAAGCTGCCGTCAAAGAAATAGACACGGCAGAAACAAAAACTAGCCCTGCAAAAAACATTTAGATATCCTCCGTTAGTCCTCTTTTTTTAATTTTATTATTTTGATATGTACAAAAAGTAATCAAAACAAAATGCCTACCCATAACTTTTTTATGAGTAATAGAATAATTGTAGTTTTTAAGGAAACGAGATAAATCGACTAAGTATTTATCTTGTACATATATTATGATTTTTAAAGGATTGCCTTTATCATCAATATCTTGAGAGAACATGACATCGTCCGCATATTCATAGCAAATATTTTCTATTGTAGTATTCATTCATAATAATGTACACTACAAATTACAAAAAATCATCAATTTCTACAGCAGGTTTATTCCAATAAGGGCAGCCTTTATATTCCATTTTTTCCACATATTCCCCTTTAGATTCGTCAGGTGTAAGTATATTTTTAGCTTCTTTAAAGACTGACTTGATAATTTTACCAGATTCATTTTTGATAACATAATAAGTTAACGGCTTCCTGTAAGAACATATATACGCCACAATAGGCTCACCGTTTTTATCTAAAAGAGGACTACCTTTAGATATTTTATAACCATCCTTCCCGCACATTAATGGACCGCCAAAGGTTCCGTCTTGAGGATAACCTTGTGACCCAGCAAAGTTAGCTACTGCGTCTTGCTCATCAAAGGTATCTAAGAAGGATTGTATGTCGGTTAAGTGGAGCTCTACCCCCTCCAGCTCTTCGTCTGATAAATTTTTCATTTTCAAATTTCCATTCGAATTTAAATCAAACTTTAAAAACAAGAACTCAACTTGACGTTTAGTGAAATTAGGAAACATTTTTTTAACAGCGAGAGTATAAAGAAAATCTTGTAGATTATCTGTGACTTCTTTACCTTTAAAAATTTGCTTACTACTCTTAAAGTCCCTGATGATAGCGGTGCTTTTTTCTTTATACAGGAATAATTTATCAATAAAACCTCTAAGTCGGTAAAGTTTTCCTGCTTCATCAACGGTGATATCAAAAGATTGCTCAGATATAGCTTGGTCGGGTGTCCCGTTATGATTATCCCCAAAGAAATCAAAGTGTAGGCCCGCAAGAGTCATGTCGTCAATCATTTTTAAATTGTCTACATCGTTTACATTTAATTTTTTAGCATGATACTGAACTAGCCTTTTAATTGGGGCGCACGCAAATATAGAATCTTTAAGAATGATTTCGTCATATATTTTTTTGTGTTTCTCTTCCCCCAATAACTCAAAGATTAAGTGGCATATCCAGCCCCTGCTTGCGCCATCATTACTTTTGTCTGGAACTTTTAAATGGTATGTAGCCCAATAACTCCAAGAGCAACTTTGGGCTTTTTTAATTTTACTAGCTGATAGTGGGGTGAGTTCTTTTTTCATTAAATGTGTTTTTTGAATGATTGGTAGGAGGATTTAGATATATCACCAGATTCATTGTAAGATTTTATATCACTATCTATTTGTTCTAGGTTTGAGCCTGGCTCAAAAAGGTTTGATGACCAGACTTCTATCTGATCTTCGTTCATGTCTCCGAAATCATTAAGGGTTGGAGGGTTAATAGCTATCCTTGATCGAGAGAAATAATTCAAAAGCTTGCAGTAAACTCCTAGAGATCCTATTTTGCCTCTATTTTTTTCTTTTCCTTCATCATTGTTGAGGCAAATGTGAATACATTCAGCATCAATGCTTAATAAAAAACATAGAACTTTTGAAGATATAGATGTGCCAAAAGTGCATATGGCATTATATATACCTGCCGAATGAAGTGATAGTACATCTCCTATGCTTTCAACTAGATATATACATCTGTTTTCTTTGATTGAATTTAGGAATATATTTTCACCATCAACAGGAACAAAAGCTGGGTATACCCAATTGGTTTTTTTGCCGACATGTTTCCATTTGGGCCTATTAGAGGATTTACTATTCATATCCCTTCCACTGAAACCATGTATCTGACCAGTTTCATTGTAAATCGGGAAGACAAACCTTTGATACATAGCCCCCTCTGTAGCGAGCCCCCCTTTTAAATTAACTAAAACATCTTCACTAACCCCCTTGTTGGTATAAAAAATATAGTGAGGCATTAATTTTTGCAGAATGGATTTGTCGTATATTTTTTCAGAAGACATTTTAGGTTTCTGTTGTTGTACAGGTTGAGTAGAAAGATTTTCTAAAAATTCACTAATCTGACTTTCGTCTGTGGTTTTGATTGTTGCACAAACCAAGTCTTTAAAAGGCATCCTAGGGGTGTTCTTGACAAAATCTGTCCAAACCCCAGTATCTTTATAAATCATTAAAGCTGTAGGGTTACTGCCTCCCCTGTACAAAGCGTTAGTCCTCCAGTGGTTACCGCAATCCTGCAAAGAGTAGCCCATTTTCGTAAGGCTTGATTTAATAACTTCTTGATTCATTAAAGTTCGGGGTCGAATAAATCTGTACCACCTGGGTTATTAACATTTAATTCCGCAGCTGTTTGAGCATCAACCATGTCCTGCAAGTCCCCAACTTCACTGACCGCAAAATTTGCGATTTCCAGATTAATGCAATTGCGTTTTAATTCACCGTCGTGCATTCTTACTGGAACCATAGCCCTATGCACATCTTCACCTAAGTGCCTACATTTAAACCAGCTTAACTTATGGGTTCCAAAACCTTCTTCCGAAGCTAGCTCATCAGTAGTTTTTTGCCTTAAACTTAATAAGTGAGAACTGAACTGAGTAATTCTATCCGATAAAGAAACAATACTTTCATCTTCAACTAAACTATCTGACCTCCTGTTATTTGTTATCCCTGTTCTGTTACTTTGTACACTGGTTATTAATGCTAATGCAGGCTTATCGTCAAATACCAAATCTTTTTGTATTAATCTTTTGAGTTTGTCTACCATTTCACCCACTACTTGCCACTCAGATTTATTCTGCATACTTTCTGATGTGGTTTTTATATAATCAAAGCTAAGTATCATTGGGTTGCCTCTACCGACGTTAGAAAAATAGAAATGCTTAACTTTTTGTATCATCGCATCGACTGGCAACCCCCCCACATTCTCATAGAAGAATTGATAGTTTTTTACTTGGTTCCATACATCTCTTACCTTTGTTACCACTTCATCACCAGCTTGCCTCCATTGGCCAGTTTCGAGAAGACGAATTGGTACGCCAGACAATGCAGAGCACTGACGCATGATAAGTTCTTCTTTACTCATTTCTCCGTTATCTAAATGTAAGACTGGTATTTTATATTTTAAAGATACTTTTGTGCAGAAATCCATAACGAATTGAGTTTTTCCAACACCAGAGCGAGCTACAACGGTTGTAATATTACCAGGCCTAAGTAGTGAACCTAAAACTTGGTGCAACCTAGGATGTGGACCTACTGGACCAAAATCTTTTATTGGATTATTACCTCTCTCTTCTATCAACTCAGACATTTCTGAGAAAATATTCTTTGGAGCATCTGCTTGGTTTTCATAAGAACTAATTGTCTTATTGAAAATTTCATCAGCAGTATTTACAATATCCGTATAGGATTTATTAGTACTCATCTTCTCCATAGAGGATGAGAGTTTTACACCCACCTGCTGAATCTCTCTGCGTATAGATAGTTTCTTGACTTCTTTAGCTGCTAACACAGTGCTCGCTTCAGAGCATTTACGCAAGGTGAGAGCATGCAAGTAGTCGCCTATATCAACGTTATCCTCAAAAGATATTCCTGACAAGGATATTTTTTCCGCCAAAACGTAGGCATCCAAAGACTCAGACTTTTCATAACTATTAGAAAGGAATGAGTAAATGGTTTTATTAATATCCGAGACAAAATCGTTGGAGCAAAAAAACGGAGCTACCTGACTGTAAGAAGAAGGGTGAGATAATAATCCAGCAATTAATTGCTGTTCGAGTTCAAATGAATGCATATTTTATTTATCAGTTGGAATCCCCTGGGTCTATATCTCCGAAGCCAAACATGGATTCAGATTCTTCTAAGTTGGTGAGGTATTTTTCCAAAGATTTGCGTAATCCCATTTCTATGATTTGGTTTTGAGCCCTTGTATAAACAAGAGGCTTTCCCTCTTGGGTTACAAAAGCTAATATGAAACCTTTGTGTTGGTTTCCTTCCCCGCTTAATTCAAAAATTGTATCAAGCAATGATTCTGGCATTTCAAATTTATTTAAGTCGTCTGGATTTATATCTGACATAATAATATATTACACATCTATCCCTAAGGATTTTAATAAAGTTTTAGGTAAATCGTCCTTAGGGTATACCTCTACGAACTTAATGTTGTTGAGTTTACAATATTCTTCTTTGCTGTTATCACGTCTGATTTGACTAATGAAATTTGACTTAGCTTTGCCGTGAAAAAATGGAGTATATTTTAAGTGTTGCTCTCCTTGGACTTCTATGGCTATTGAGTGACTAGCGTTGTAGAAATCAAAAGACATTCTAGTGCCAACCACGGGCATTTCCTCAAAAACAAAATCTGAAGACCAGTACTTTTTTATAAATTGTTTCACAAAGAATTGCCTTTTACTTCTGCTTGGTTTTTCCCAATCAATTAAATATTTTTTTGGCTTGCTTAATCTTTTGCTGCCGCCTGTGAGGGTTTTAAAAATCATGCTTTACAGATTAAGTTTTTGAAATGTTTAATTAAAAAATCAACCAACTCTGGGTTAGCTTCTAGTTCTTTGTTTAGATTAGATTCTCCTTGTATCTTGTCTGGGAACTCAAATTTATTTTGCTTTAAGGTTGATATAAAATCTTCTTCGCAGGATATCCAGGCCCCTTTCCTATTGATGTAGCCCCACATATAAAGCATGTCTATGATTTCTCTCTCAACCCATATAGAATTACCATCAGTTCTGCCATACTTGATTGGGTACTCGAGGGTATAATTGGTTTTTTCAATTGGAGATTTCTTAACCGTCATTTTAGCTATGTGTCCAAGTATTTTATTTTTTTGTTGATCTATCGGTTGAGTTTGGTTCTCTAAGATGAGATCTTTTTTGAATCTAGGCTCGAACTCGAGTATGTAATTAGCAAAGTGTAGTAAAGCATTACCTCCCGTCGCTGTTGTTTGTCTTATAGGGGCTTTACTGTAGGGGTCAAGTTTAATATCCGCACGAACTTGCGAGATGAAAATAGCCATGTGACCTCTTTTAGCTAAAGCTATACTCATTTTCTGCATGAACTTAGCTCCCAATAAAGCTCCTCCTGCAACCTTATGAGCGTCCTTAAAGTCTTTTTCTAAGTCATCCTTCATTATCAAGCCATCTAAGGAATCCAAGACAAAACAATACTTTGTTTCATCTGGGTTTTTGGCGACTAAAACTCTCATTAGATCTAGTACGGTTTCATATATATTACAATCAAAGATGAAGCATGTGCCTTGTTCCCAGTCACTCTCTTCTGTGACAAAGTTTATACCGCACCTTTTCTTCATTTCTTTAGAAAGCCTGCCTTCAGCTTTTATATAAACTGCTTTTGAGTTAGGCATTTTGAGGAAATTTTTCGCTACTTCTAAGGCTTCAGAGCTCTTGCCCCCTTCATTCATTCCCGTAAAGCGATGTAATCCTGGACCTAGACCCCCATCTAATTCAAAGTCAACCTTTAAACTGCCAGAAGAAACTTTGTAATCTACTTCTTTTTCGAAGTTGTAATGGTGGTCTTCGTTTTGTTTTAAAAATATTTTTAAAGCTTGTTGTCCTGATAAATCCTGCGTTTTACTCATAAAGGAATGATTTGATAGTTTTTGTAGATTTTTTATTTAAAATATTATCGCCACAAACCTCTCCAAGTTCTATTGTTTGCTTCTGTGGGATTTTATAATGAAACCTTTTGTATTTTTTTTCAAGCTCTTTAGCATAGAAGCCTGACCTAAACACAATTAATGTTTCTACTTTATCTGGAAACCTAATGTTTTTCCAGAATAATTTGGATGGATATTTTTCTAATAAAATATTGAGCGTTTTGATTTCTCTTGCCCAGAAAGGTCTTTTACCTTTTGCAGGAACATCTACCAAAGATTCAATAATTATTTTCTTGTCTGAATGCCTCACCCGACCATAATACCAAAAGACTTCGGTAAAGTCAAGTATAATTATGAATAACTATTTGATGTAAAAGATGTATTACTAGAAGGGTAGGATCTTGATGTGCCCCAAATCAATCTCGCCGCACCAACTCCACCTGAGCCTCCGTCAGCGAGGGTATCGTCTTCTGCGCCACCACCGCCGCCACCGAAATTTCCTCCGTGTCCGCTAGGTGTGCCATCGCTCCCTCCAGAACCACCCCTGCCTCCTGTTGGGCCGTATTTAGATCCTCCGTAACCATCGCTACCAGCGCCATAAATGCCGACTCCACCACCCCCATTAGATTGAGTGCCACCTTGTGTTTGGCCTGCTCCACCTCCTCCGCCGCCACCAGAACCAGGGTATCCATTTCTGTAATTTCCTGATGCACCTTGACCTCCTCTACCAGAATAGCCAGCAGCTCCACCACCACCACCGCCACCGTTGTTGCGTTGAGAGTGTGCTCCGTATCCTCCAGAGAAACCATTTGGGCCAGTAATATGAGAGCCCCCAGGAGTGGGGTTATTGCTTCCGTACAATCCACCTTTACCACCGCCTGCTTCTAAAATGGTTGAGTTGTTAAGTTTAATTACAGTGTTGCCTCCGTCGGTCCCAGATGCTTTTGTATTACCAGCTCCTCCGCTACCGCCTTTGCCAACCACAATAGTTATCTCATCACCTGGATTTACTGACAGGGAAGATGTGTAAGACAGTGCTCCTCCGCCTCCTCCAGTGCCAGAATCTGTACTATTACCAAAACATCCAGCAGCCCCTCCACCAGCACCAACCGCTAAGGCCGATATAGAGTCAACGTTATTTGGTACTATAAATGTATATGTACCATCAGATGTGAATTGCTCTTCACCCTGGGGGATGATTGGGTTAGTTCCACCATTCATTTGAAAGGTTTCTCCTAGGTTTAAAACCACAGAACCACCTTGGTTTATAATAATATCGGGATCATTAGAGTCGTTCCAGTCATTAGCGAACTCGGTTATAGTTTTTATTCCGTCCCCACTAAATGTGAACCCATTAAAAAACGAACTGTTGGTACCACTAGTTAATGAAACACTGGCCTGACTTTCGTCTGACGCAGTCACATTACCAGAAAATAAAGAAGGAGAACCTATAGAACCTACCATGTATAAGGCTCTTATATTATCATTGCCAGTAGAAGTAGTGAACTCAGTGTTCGGGTCAATCGGGTCCGCAAAAGTTCCAGGGCCATCAGTAACCCATTTGGCAAAAAGATACCCATTGTTAGGTGAGGCTGATAGTGTGATTGTAGAATCCATTACCTTGGATAGGTTATTAATTCCATCCCCGTTCTGGGAGCCTTGATTGCCTGAAACTGTGATAGTGTACCTAGTTAATTTAACAGATAAATTAATAGTAGCATTTCCAGCCCCAACCGTAAAAGTTGTACTAGGAGTGCTTGGTCCAATTTGGCCAGCACCAGAAAGAGACCATGATTCAAATTCATAGCCAGAATCAGGAAGTGAGGATATGGTAACTACATCACCAATATTATAAACCCCACCTCCAGTTGAACTAGTGTTAGAACCATTGATTGTAATTGTGTAATCGATTGGTATGAAGACCGCCTCTAAGAAAGTATTCCCAGCACCGCCAGTAAAAGTGGTTGATGCAGAATTTATGTTTCCTACTGAGCCAGGCCCGCTTATACCCCAGTGACTAAATTCGTAACCGAGGTTAGGTGTGGCTGAAATGCTTACAACTTCTTGGTAATTAAATGAACCAGAACCAGCAGTTAAGCCCGTGAAGGATTGTACGGTTAGTTCATAATCTATTAATGTGTAAGTACCTTCTATTGTAGCATCGCCCGCACCAACAGTAAAAGTTGTACGTTTATTGAAAGCGTCAAATAAAGATCCAGTACCAGTTACGCTCCAATGACTGAACTCGTATCCAGTATTACCTGTAGCCTCAATAGAGAAGGTGTTGTTTATATTATATATACCAGATCCAGTTTCAGTACCATTGTTACCTTGTACTGAAATATTGTAATCAATAGCTAGGTAATTTGCTGTAAGGGTAGCGTGCCCCTCTCCAACTGTAAAACTAGTTGAAGCTGAATTAGGATTAGAAATAGTTCCAGAACCTGACTTAGTCCAGTTTACAAACTCATAACCAGAGTTTGGGATAGCTTGAATAGTGAAGTTATCGTTAATGATGTGGCTACCCCCTGCGGTTTCAACTCCGTTCTGGCCACGAATAGATATCGTGTAGGGTATTGCTACATAATTAGCTGTTATTGTTGCGTCTCCAGCACCAACTATAAAGCTAGTGTTAGTGATAGAGCTATTTTGTATAACTCCAGATCCAGATAAAGACCAATGAGAAAATTTGTAGCCAGGGTCGGGGTTAGCTGTTAAGGATACAATATTATTTATATTATAAATACCTCCCAAGCTTTCTGTCCCATTGTCTCCGTTTACAATTATATTATAATCGATAGCATTATATGTTGCTGATATATCGCAGTCGCCATTTCCTACCGTGAATTGTGTTGATGCGGAAGATGTATTAGCTATAGTGCCAGCTCCAGATTTAGACCAAGATACAAATTCATAACCTAGGTCTGGAGTTGATAATAAATTAATATTATTGTTAATGTTATATATACCTGGGCTATTAACTATTCCATTGGTACTATTAAAGTTAATTAAATAATCTATAGCTTTATAATTTGCAGTAAGCACTGCATCGCTGGTATTGACAACATAACTAGTATTATTTAAGCTGGAGTTAGTAATTGAACCATCTCCGTTTGTGGACCAATTGGAAAATAAGTAACCAAGATCAGGTGTGGCTGTTATATCGATGATGTTGCCTATATTATTGATCCCTGAACCTGGCGTTTCTGTTCCATTGGAGCCATCTGTGCTGATGGAATAGTCTATTAAAGTGTAAATAGCTTTAACCGTACAATTACCTGCACCTACTGTAAGTTTTGTATTAGGAGAGGTTATCGAATCTAAAGAACCTTGCCCTGTTAAAGACCAAGAAGTAAATTCATAACCAGGATCTGGGATCGAAGTAATGTTGATTGTATTATTTATATTGTAAATTCCTGAACCTGTTTCAGTACCGTTTGAACCTTCAATAGTAATTGTGTAATCAATTAATTCGTAAATAGCCGTAATTGTAGCATGCCCTGCACCCACAATAAATGTCGTTGATGATACAGCTGTGTTAGAAATTGATCCTGGGCCAGATTTAGACCAGGAAATAAATTTATATCCAGGGTCTGGATTGGCGGTTAATGAGATTGCATCACCGATATTGTAAATGCCTGAACCAGACTGACTACCATTTGGCCCAGTAATTGATATGTTATAGTCTATGGCGGTGTAATTAGCACTAATTAATGCATCTCCTGCACCTACTGTAAATTTAGTTTGGAGAGAGGCGGCTGAAAGTATGGTTCCTGGGGCAGAGGAAGACCAAGAGGTGAATTCATATCCAAGTTCTGGCTTAGCTGTTATGTCTATAACACCACCTATATTGTGGACGCCTCCACCTGTTTCTACCCCATTCGATCCGTCTGTAGATATTGTGTAATCAATAGCTTCATAGATGGCCTCTATAGTACAGTTGCCATTACCGATAACAATAGATGTACTTCTTGAGGTTGGACTTATGAGACTTCCAGGCCCAGTTAGTGACCAATTTTTAAATAAATAACCAGGGTTGGGTGTGGCTGTAACATTAACCACATTGTTAATATTGTAAACCCCAGCTCCCGTTGAGCTTCCGTTAGATCCTGTTAATGATAATGTGTAATCAATTGCTTCGTAATTTGCTGTGATTAATGCATCGGACGAAGATACTTGGAAGGTGGTCGATGGAGAGTTAGGTTGCGTTATTGTTCCTGCACCCGAACTAGACCAGTTGAAGAATTCATAGCCAGGGTCAGGGGTAGCTGTAAGCCCAGGAGTGCTTAAATACTCAAAGGATCCAGCCCCAGTCTCAGTTCCATTAGACCCAGACAATGTTATATTATATAATATTTTCGAGTACGAGGGATATACCTCAGAGTTGCCAGCACCAACTACGAATGTTGTGATTTGGGAAGTTGGGGATGATACTGTACCATCTCCTTTTACTATCCATTTATTAAAGTTAAGACCAACCAAGGAGTCAGCCGAAATATTTATAGTGTCACCTATGTTAGATACTGTTTTGGTGGTGTAATCATTTACTGGGGTATTGTCAGACTCTCTTCGCTTTGAGGTTACGATATTGTAATCTATAGCTTCGTAGGTAGCTGTCAAATCAACGCTTGAGTCACCCATAGTGAAAACAGTATTTGAGGATTTATTATTTTTAATAGATCCTGCGCCAGAATTAATTACCCATGTTTTAAACTTGTAACCTGCATTTGGTAGAGATGAAATGTTAACAGTGTCTCCTGTTTTGTATTGACCAGAGCCAGCCTCTATCCCGTTGCCACCTGTAAGGTTTAGTAGGATAATGCTCTTTTTATATTTAGCTATAATTTCGCAAGATCCAGCACCGACCGTAAAATTTGTGGTTAATGAGGATTTATTTTCCAGATTGCCAGGTCCAGATAATCCCCATTCTGTAAATTCATAACCAGACACAGGTGCAGCGGAAATAGAAAATGTATCACTAATATTGTATATGCCACCTTCTGCTTGAGGACCTGGTCCAGATACTTTTATATTATAATCTATAGCTTGGTAATTAGCTACTATATTTGCATTGCCTGCTCCGACTTTAAAGTTAGTAGATGATGAGGAAGGGTCAGCTATAGTTCCTGGACCAGTGAAGCTCCACTGTTTGAACCTATATCCTAAAAATGGTTTTGCTGATATATTAACTATGTTGGTGATATTGTATACCCCTGAACCTTTTTCGGAACCATTGGCCCCAGAAACATCTATATCGTAGTCGATAGCTGTGTAGTTAGCTTGAACTTTAGAGTGAAATGTACCTACTGTAAATTGTGTTGAGGGGGAGGTTTTTTGGGAAACTGAACCTGGGCCGATAACTTTCCAGCTTTTAAATAAATAGCCAGGATTAGGTGTTGAGGATATTGGGATAGAGGTACCTATTGGAAATGCTCCCGCCCCAGTTTCTATACCATTGTCACCTTCAGTTTCTATAATAAATGTTGATATTTCAGCTAAGTCATCTGGCCTAAATGAACCGTCAAATGTATCTTGCAATAAATGATCTAATTCAGCTGTTTTTAATCTTTTGTTAAATTCCCTACCAATATGGTTGATATAATAATCTTTTGCGAACTCTCCCCCGTTTTTTAAATATTCCTGAATTTCAACTTCGAGAGTATTATGTTTACTCGAAAGTTTCCCTGAATTTCTAAGGGCATGTATTCGGTGGCGAAGATCGTATGACATAAATAATAGTTACACTAAAAATTAAGATATGACTGCATCAACCCACTGAGAATTTGTTCCGTCATTATAGTAGATTCTGAGTTTGCCGTAAACCGTATCAAACCAAAGGTCATTGTCGGCAGGATTAGATGGTGGCGTATCGCCACTAGCAATGCCTGGAGTGAGGTCAGCATTTGTGTTGACTGTTGTTTTGATTTCATTAACATTTACTGCTAATAATTTATCTCCGCTATTTTTATTTGCAAAAGTTATTTTATTCATTATTGTAATATCATTGGTAATGTTCCTGGTAGAAAAGCTGGATAATCAATGAACCTCGAGGTGATCCCAGACTGGGTAACATAAAACAAAAAAGCAACTCCAGGGGTTCCTATTTTTTTACATTTAATAGGAGAAAAAAAGGATATAGGCTCAACATCAATAGCTACATCATCAATGACGATGGTTCCAGCATTTAAAATAGAAGTAAGATGTATGTACTCGCCATCAGCCTGCATAGTGTTAGCATAAGGAGTTAAAACTGAGGATGAAGATACTATCTTTGATGTAATCATTGTGTGTAATACGCAACCTGAGCTAAACCCGCAGTAAAAGATTTACATTCTAAAGGTGAGGCAAAACTTAATGCTGAGAAATCAGACTCTTCTCCGTCTATAACTATAGGGCCAGAGTATAGTACAGCTGTAATATATATATTATCGTATTGACTGCGGGTCCAATCAGCACTAGGTGGCCAAGATAAATTGGGGTTATTACCGATAGATACAGTTGGGTCAAGATTTAACTTGCTTGGTATAGATTGCGATAGGGGCATTGATCATCTCCTTTTGTTTGGGACTGCATAAAAACCCACAACCATAAAACATAAATCCATAAATGCTGACAACATTAGACCCCCAGTTAATGTCACAACTTCCCAATCTTTACCACCAAAAACCCAACTAAATAAACCCCATTTAGCTGAATCACCTTTGGGTACTATTAGGTCATAAGTGATGTTGGGGTTATGGGCATAATAAATCATCATGTAGCACATTGTAAAAGTTATACTCATAAATAAAACCCTGCGTGTTACTTTAACAAATGGGTCATCAGCCCTCTTGTCTTGGTTGGATATTAACGCATTAAGCATTTCATTATCTCTTGCTGCAAGTAACATTTGATCCTGCCTCTTTTGTTCGAGCCAGGCATTAATTAGGTTACATCCAATCTTGATGCCAGCACCTAAAATAGTATTTAATATGGGACCCATAAAGGTATATTACACTTTTATGGAAACAAATAGTTTAATTATTGAAGTTTTTTTAATCGAGTCAGAGTAAAACCATACCCAGGGATAGCTGCAATGTATTGAATTTACTTCTTTTTCTGCATCACTTATGGATTGTTCTAAATGCCTTATACTTTTGTAATCTATATCTGATGTGTCTATTTTTAATTTTTTAGCTATAGAGATCAAATCATAGGATTTGTTTTCTTTTTTGGCTTGAACAGCTTCTTCTAGTAGGCCCCTAGTGGAGTCATCTTTAGTTATATCTGTATGGGTTTGTGTAGCTATTTTCCTAAAAATACTTTTAAGATTTTTTGGGAGAGGCTCTTTTTTTTGACTCTCTTCTTTTTTGAGGTTTTGAAAGGGGTCTTTTAAATTATTCTTAGAGCAATATTCGTGAACAGCGGAGCAGAATAAAGGAACAGATTGTTCGTAAATTTCCTTACAAAGCGAAAGCTCTTCTTTTATCTCCTTGCTTTTAAACTTTAACCTTCTGATTAAAGTTTTTTTATACCCATCCACATTAAAAGTCGTCTTCTAATGATCCTGCCTGTTGGTATTCTCTAACTCTACGCTCAAAGAAATTGCCCATAGCTTGCACATCTACAACCTCACCCAACCAAGGGAATGGGTTTTTGTCACTAGGGAAACGAAAATCTAAACCGATTCCTTCTAATCTCCTATTGCCTATATAATGCATGTAGTCAACGAACATTTCCGCATTCAAGCCCAAGATACCTGTTGGTAAAACATCATGAGCATAGGCTATTTCAAGCTCTACAGCTTTCTTGATATGGTTAACAAATTCATCTTGGATTTCTTTGGTCCAAATTTCTGGATTTTGCTCGATCAATGTATTGATTAAATATGTCCCGAAAGCTATGTGGGAACTTTCATCTCTCAAGGTATATTTAATTTGGTCAGAGACCCCTTGGAGTTTATTCTGGCGACCAAGAGCTAGAAGCATTGCGAAGCCGCTGAAGAAAAATGTACCCTCACAAACAATCCAGTAGGTTAAGAAATTTCTCAACAACTCTTGCTTGCCTTCTACGGTGGAAGTACTAAAATCATTTCTGGTTAAATCATTAGTAATACTCATTAAGAAGTCGTCTTTAGCCTTGATGCTAGGTATAGTTTCGTAGGCTGTGTAAACTTCATCTATATCTAAGTCTAGACTATCGCAAATATAGACTACGGTTAAATTATGTAAACTCTCTTCAAAAGCCTGCCTTAAGATGTACTGCCTGCATTCCGCATCTGTGATATATTTAAACGCAGATAATAATAAATTATTGCCCACTAAAGATTCAGACCCAGCAAAGAAACCTAAACATCTTTTGACTAAAAGTTTTTCATCTTCCGTGATTTCGTCACCTTTCCATTGCTTAATATCATTCTGCATTGATATCTCGGTAGGCATCCAGTTGTTTGCGCAACTTTTTAAGAACAAGTCCCAAGCATATTTGTGTTTATGCGGAAGGATCCTGTTGACGCCAGCAATATTTTCAGTTAAGAGTTGTCCTGTCTTATTAGTATTCATAGTGTGATGATTATATAACGAAACTAAACTGATGTCAAGATCAATTTTATTTCCACGAAGTTAAAATAAGAACTATAATACATAGTAAAATAAGCCCCCAATTACTTTTTTCGTTTAAGTATCCCTTTGACATAATTGTAAAAATATAATATTAACCCTGGGAATGTAAAAATCAAGCAACAACCTATAATAAATAAAAAAGTAAACGCAGAATTAGATATACCATCGGGAGTGATGGAAGATAGTGGGTAGTCCATTTCTTTAGTGATGTTTAATTCATCCGATTTAATTATAGGTTTTATTGTTTTGGTCGGTTGTTGTAATGTTTTTAGTTTACTAACAACCTTTGTGGAGCAAGAGCTTAATCCGAGAGTAAATAAGACATAAAGGCCAAGTAGCCATATACGGTGAGATAGTAAGTTAAGAAACTTGATAAACATAATATTACTGATACCAAAAGAGCTATTTTGTCTTTCATAATTTATATTCATTTTATATAGAGCGCAATGAATTAATTATAAAAGCTAAGTTCCCAGCATGTATTTTTGGTATATTAAGGTTTCCTTTTGTAGTTGAAATGGTAAATCCGCATTCGGTTTCGTCTTCCGTTAGTAAGTATGATATAAAATCATGCGCCCCATGTCTTTTTAACCAATCCCAATATATACTGCGAGTTCCATTCTTGCAGCGAAGTAAAACATCTTCGCAACAATACACTTTCGCATACAGTGTAACATCCCTAAAACATGAAACTTCGCTAGGAGGCTCAGATAAAGCCGAATCTATAATTAATTTCATGCATAATAATACACACAAAAAAAACTAGCAGTTCGATTTTATAATTTTTACTATCTTAGTGTCTATTAAGTACGGGAACCTATCCAGCTCTTCAACTTTAAACCAACCGTACTCCGTGTGCTCTTCGTTTAAGTCAACGTTGGGTATTTCGTCGAAGTTGTATTTGAATATGTCGAAAGTATGTGAGCCTTTATATATAGTTTTGCAGAAAACGAGATCAATTGGAGATATTTTTATACCTGTTTCTTCATCCAGTTCTCTACTAGCACAAACCCTAGGAGACTCTCCAGGAGGCTCTCTTGAGCCTGCGAATATACTCCAGTACCCACTGTAGGCGACCTCTGGCCCTTCTATGCGTCTAGCTAAAAGGACTAAGGAGTTATTATATATAATACAACCAGCAGCACTCACTGCTAATATGTACACCTAATTACTGGCAACTTTCACAGATTTCTCCGTTTTTCATGGCTTCAATACTGCAAGCAGAGGCTTCAGTAGTTTCCTTGGATTCTTCTTGGGGCGAAGAAGGGGTAGATTTTTCAATTTTACTAGCAGCTCTATTCCTCAAGTAATAGGTTGTTTTTAAACCATCTTCCCATGACTTCATATATATGTCATTTAAGTACTTGAGGGATGTCCCCTTATTGTACAGATTGAAGCTAATCGATTGATCAAACCATTTTTGCCTAGAAGCATTACATTCAATCAACTTAATCATATCCCTGTCGAAAGCTGTTTTATATTTTTCCTGAATATGATCAGGTATGGATCCATTAAGTAGGGACAAGTCTCCATCGCAACTTTTAACTAAAGCTGCCATTTCACTATTCCATAAGCCCATGTCCTTCATATCTTGAACGAAATGAGGGTTTGTGATATAAAAATTTCCACTCTTATTTTCGTAAACAAATAAAACGGAAAAGTTTGGCTCAATGCTTTGTTCTACACCATTAATATAACCTATTGTTGCGGTAGGTGCAATAGCCATAACATTAGAGTTCCTCATACCAAATTCAGCGATGTGATCCCTGACAGTTTTCCAGTCATCAAGAGATTCACCCTTACCTTTTGGTGGGAATTTTTTCTCTTGGGATTTATCATTGTATTGGTATGTCTTACTCCTATACGCCATTAGATTATTGTAGGAATCTATAGGGAGTATGTTTTGACTCCACAGAGAACCTTCGTAAGTTTCGTAAGAACCTCTTTCTTTTGCTAGTTGGGAGCTAGCGAGGATAGCTTGTTTACTGAAAAACTCAAAGAAAGAATCGTTCCATTTAACCGCTTCGTCGCTATCGATATTAATATTCATTACATGTAATACATCATGAACACCCATAACACCCAAGCCTATCGGTCTGTTCTTAAGGTTAGAGTTACTAGACTCTTTTGTTGGGTAAAAATTAATATCAATAACATTATCCAACATTCTTATTGCTGTATGTATTGATTGTTTTAATTTTTCGTAATCAAAAACATAACTACTTTTACCATGAGTCATCTTTTCTTTGACATGATTAAGTAGATTAATGGAGCCTAAATTACAAACAGCAGTTTCGCCTATCTCTGTCTTTTCCCCTTTGTGATACTTTGAGGCTTTTGTGTGGAGGGTTATTTCTGTACAAAGATTACTGCTATGAACTACCCCTTCATGTTGGTTGGTGTAACGAATGTTGCAGGGGTCTTTGAATGTACTCCATGGGTGAGAGGTTTCGAATAAAACCTTCAACATTTTTTTCCACAATTCTTTTGCTGGGGTTACTCTGTAATTCTTTAATAAGCCTTCTTCTGCCTTATCACATAATTCATTATATTTTTCATCAAACTCAGAACCAAAACAATCGTGCAAGTCGGCTTCTGTGGGGTCAAAGAAATACCACATATCTTCGTTTTGCACTCTCCTCATGAACTCGTCTGGAATCCAAGACGCGGTATTCATGTCGTGACAACGTAATCTGTCATCTCCAGTGTTTCTTCTTAAGTTGAGGAAATCTTCGTAATCCAAATGCCAGGGCTCTAAATAAGCACAGCCTGCTCCAGGTCTTTTGCCTCCCTGGTTAACTGCAACCAGAAGATCATTGTATATTTTTAACCAAGGTATTAAGCCCCCAGATATGCCATTCGTACCCTTGATGTGAGAACCAGCAGAGCGAAACGGAGTAACATCAAAACCTAAACCTCCTGCAAATTTTGATTTACGAGCTTCCTGCCAAGCCCCATCAAAAATCCCATCAATACTGTCGTCAAAGGTATTTAAGTAGCAAGAGCTAAGTTGAGAGTGTGTGGTACCACTATTGAATAAAGTCGGCGTTGAGGATGTGTAAAGTTGTTGACTTATTAGATTGTAAAACTCTATAGCTTTTTCGTTTTTATCTTTTTCGTTTAAGGCTAAACCCATAGCAACCCTCATGTAGAAAGATTGTGGAGCTTCCATCACTTTGTTATCAAGCCTTATGAAGTACCTGTCGTACAAAATTTGTATGCCGAGATACTTTAAGTTCCTGTCCCTTCTAATAGAAATTGCTTCTGACAATTTAGAGAGATCGAAGTCGAGCAACTTACTATCCAATCTTTCTTCTTTTACTAATTTTTTAGTATTCTGAATGAAGCTTTTCCTGTACTGGAGCTTGAACGCATCCGAATCCGCGCTTTCTTTAAATACTTCTTTATACAAGGTATTAAGTAATAACCCTGCTGCGGCGTAGGAGTAGTTTGGTTCTTTCTCTATCTTTTCTCTTGCTGAAAAAATGAGAGCTTGATCTATCTCTCTTGTAGTAATTTTATCAAATAGCTGAAGCTGTGCGTCTAGCACTATCTCGCTAGCTGATACATCTTCAATACCTTCGCATGCTCTTTGAGCGCTGGCATTAATTTTTTCTACAGTAAAGTCTTCTAATCTTCCGTTTCTTTTCTTAACTTTTATATCCATGAAAGTAATTTACACGATCTTGTGTGGGGTTTTAAAAAAATACAATTAAATTGTTATCTTTTATAGATTAGCACATTTTTGCGTGTATGACAAGACTATAATTCAAGAGTTGTTAACAAAATCGTTTTGGTACATCTTTTCTACCAATTTATTGAAGTTTGTTTTTCTTACCCAGCCTAACTCTGTTTCAGCCATAGAGGGGTCTCCGCAGAGCTTATGTACTTCTGCTGGCCTGTAAAAATTGGGGTCAACTTCGAAGAATAATTTTCCGTCGGGGGTGAAATATTTTTCATTAACACCTTCTCCTTTGGAAATGAATGGTATATCTGCATAGGCAAGACTAAGCTCTAAGAATTGTCTAACAGAGTGCATCTGCCCGCTGGCTAAAATATAATTTTTTGGGGAATCTTGATTTAACATTAACCACACACCCTCCATAAAATCTTCTGCATCACTCCAATCTCTTTTAGCTTCTATGTTGCCTAATTTAAGTAGGGGTAGTTCGTCTGCGTTTGAGTTTATTGCTTTTTTGAGTTTAGCTATTGAGTGGGAGATCTTCCTGGTAACAAAATCCAAACCTCTCCTAGACCCCTCATGGTTGAAGAGCCAGCCTTGCACGGCGTATAGGCCGTAAGATTCTTTATAAACCCTAACGATGTGCCTTGCTGCACATTTAGCTGCCCCGTAGGGGGATTGGGGGTTTAATGGATGGGACTCGTTTTGAGGTGTATACTCTACATCTCCAAACTCTTCAGACGATCCAGCATTATAAAAATTACAATGTGGTGAAAACCTTCTTATGGACTCTAGAATATGTAGAACTGAGTTTGAGTCTGTCTCCCATGTTTGTATGGGGTAATCCCAGCTCCCAGCAACAAATGACTGCGCTGCAAAGTTAATAAAGTAATCTGGCTGTATGTCAATAATAACATCCCTGATGCTATGAGCATCGTTTAGGTCCATGTTTAGTAATTTAAACCTGGGCTCTTTTTCTAGGTGGAGGATGTTGCCGTGGTTTTTGACACTCAACCTTCTCGCTGTTCCGTATATCATGTCCTTGGTATTAGCTAAAAGGTAATCAACCATGTGGCTTCCGTCCTGACCTGTAACTCCTGTGACTATAATTTTTTTCATAACATTTGTATCCATCCTTCGGGGACTATATCTCGATAACCAGGACCTTCTGGCCCAAACCATTTAGATGGTGCGATAATTTTCTTTTGTTTATTTTGATTTAACCATGCAGCCCACCAGCTGAAACTACTATTTGCAATGATATTATTTTCGCAACAACTCATGATCTTAAGGTCCTCTAGGTTGGAGTTACCTTCCATGAATATTATATTGGGATATTTTAATGAATTTTTGCACCACTGTATATCGTCTGAGAATACGAATATACTACCACTGGGGTTGATTTCTTCAAGAGCTTTATTGTAATAATCAGCACTTAAATTTAAGTGGTACTTAGGGGCATTTAAATAATCTGTACGTCTTACATGTATAGAGCAGGATCCAAGGAAGTCGAAGTTGGTAAACTTGGGGTTTTCTCCAAAGTCTAATAAATTAATAATATCCTCCCTATGATGCTTGAAGTATTTCTCTGATTGCCAGAAGCCGTCGAGTAATAGGTTTCCATTAAGGGTACTTAAATCTAGGTGGTTATAGAAATTTTCATCACTAATTTTGTAAACTTTTTTGCTGAAAAAGTCATCCATGATTTGGCCTTCGAATCTATCTATTTTTATTTTTTTAAAGTTTTGAAGATCAAATGTCCTTGGGGTGCAGCCCTTGCAGCCACCTCTAAAAAAAGAATCATCCAGGTATAGGTCCAGCCCATAATCTATACTTAGGGAATAACCGTAAGCCCACTGAAAGATTTGATTAGCTAAACCGCCCTGTATTTTA
>Ga0233432_10000348_pt1 | contig 44845 bp, 35 predicted proteins | sample SI_122_August201_6_FD_179870 | JGI IMG/M metagenome (GOLD analysis project Ga0233432, IMG submission 179870) | Seawater microbial communities from Saanich Inlet, British Columbia, Canada - SI_122_August2016_10_MG | ecosystem: Environmental > Aquatic > Marine > Inlet | place: Canada: British... | reverse complement strand
AGTAATTCCATCTTCTTCAGTCACCTTAAAAGAAGAGTTGAACGCACAAAATATATTACGTCTATTTGCAGTTGATATTGCTGGTAGTGCTGACCTCTTGCAACCAGTTTTTGTAAATAATGCATCTACCCCAGATTTATTTAAATCAATAATTGTTTGCTTTTCTTGGTTTTTCAGGACCACTAATCCTGCTTCATTAAATATTTTTAGATATCTTTCTTTGGTTAAAGGCAAGATTAAATTTCTTGACACTTGATTTTCTAAACTTAAGCAACTTCTAACTAAAGAGTTAATAAAGGGGGCAAAGTTTGTATCATCTAAATCGCTTTGTAGTGGAATTTTTTTATTCTTTATTGCAGATAATAAAAAGTCATTAACATCTAGATATCCTGAACTAAAAAAACCGGAAGGATAGATAATAGATGATCCTCTTGATCCATATACATTTCCAATAGAACCATCTAAATGAAAAAAGTAACTTAAAAAAATTATAATTTTTTCTATCCACTCATCTTTTTCTTCTAAAAAATCTTTTCTTATATCAGTCAGGTAATGTAAAGATAGCGTAAGGTACCCAATATCAGCAGCGCCATATTCTTGAAGCCATCCTTCATTGCTCCATAAGCTACGGAGTTTTGTTGCTATATTGTTAATCCCCTTTTCCACAACTTTATTTTTTGCTTCAATATGCTCAGAGTAAATTGACAATGCTGCCAAAGAACCTAGTAAATGATTTCCAATGTCAGCGTGATTTTCAATATTATTACTAATAAAAATAACGGTTTTTTTTAAAACTTCTTTTTCCATTGAGGTTAGATTTTGAATTTGATCAGTTGTGACCAGTGCAGATATTAAATCATATAATAGTGTAGAGGTCACACAAAAAGACTTTTCATGAGGAAAAGATTCTTGAGTACTTGAATATTTACTTAACTCTTTAAAGCATCCATTTCTATAAGCTTTTAGTGCATCATCAATAACATTATTAGTATTGTGTTTTTTATAAATACCTTGAAACATCGATTCACTTTTTATACAAGCTAAGGCAAAAACAAGACTTTGAAAGGAGCCATTATTAAAATCCTTAGTTCTCCAGCTCCAAAAATCTCTATCTGCAAGCCCATAGGTTTCTGAATATAAATTTGTGTCTACAAAGTTAATTATTCTTTTAATTGAACTTTCGATATTCTCAAGTAAAACTTGTTTATTATTTATAAGACACCTTCTTCATGCATGTATTCTAATAGGGATTGATACACATTTTTATAACCATAATAATCATGAAAAAATCTTTGATGGAAATTGATTGAAGCTGTACCACCAACATTTTTAAGCTCTTGTATAAAAGGCTCAAAATTTTTATTTATCTTATTCGGACTTTCTTGGAGATAGTTGTAAATTTGACCATCCATAAGAATCATTGGGACCAACTCTAAGTTTTCTAAAGGTGTATATGAAATCAAAGATGAGTTTCTCATACTTGGCTTATCATTAAATCCAATTGAATAATCAACATTAACACCAACGAGTTTTTGAATTCTCCATGTTCTTCCTTTAAAATTTGACAACCAATGATTACGCACAACTAATTTTTCACTTTGTACATATTTTTTTAACGACTTTACTTCAGAATTTAAGGCTACTTTTAAAAAAGATGAAAGAAGCCCTGGGTGAAGTCCAATTTCATTATTATTTTCTTTCAAATAGTTTATAGTTTCAGAAAGATTACTAAGTTGATAACTCGGATCTAGAATGGGTAGTGAAAAATATCTAGAGCTAGCGTTAAAGAAAAATATACTACTTGTATTAAATTCTCTTTCAATATTTACAATTTCTTTTATACAGTTTATATCTTGCCCAATTTCTAATTCTGGCCACTTTCTATTGTGATAAAATTGCCTTAATTTAAGAGTAAATGAAACTTTTATAGCATCGACATCATGAGTTAGTACTATATTCGGTTTTTCTATCTTGCCAATTAAGTCTTTTTTATTAGAAATGAATGCAAGATAATCTCTAATAAATAAAAGGTATCTATTAACAAGGGCTACTTCGTATAATTCATTTGGTACATCATCAGAAGAAACTGATACAAATTTTTTTAATACTGATGTTTTCTCATAACCCATTGTTACAAGATATTTTGCTGCCTCGATAAAATTACATTTTGTATAATCAATGACAATATCTTTGTAGTCATGAGGTTCTACAAATTTTTCAGGAAATAGAAGATTGTCGTCAAAATTGTATTTCCCAGCAAACTCTGGAAGCTTTACTTTTACAAAATTTGTGGAAATACCCCTATAATTTGATAAATCAAGTTTCCCAATACTTTTATCTAAACCATCCCATTCAAATTTAAACTCATTAAGTATCATAACCACTTATATTTTAGGTTTATAATATTAAAAGTGGTTACTCAATTATTAAATAATCCAATATCTAAGTTTTTAAGTACTCTATTGTTTCTATCTCTCTCTACGTATTTTTTTATTACTGAAATAACAACATTTGTTAATACAGCCTCTTTAAGCGGTTATTCTATGATTGAAGTTGTTAATTCATACAATGGAAATCTAGATAAGTCCACTAATGGTTTCATTTCTACTGGTTATCATAAGACTGTTAGTCTGATTTCATGGATTTACATTGGGGCGAACAATTTTTTTAATATTCAACCCTTAAATATAAACTATTTTTTTATAATCTTTGAATTTTTATTAATACCATTTTCTGTATTTTATTTTTTAAAAACGCTTGAGGTTAAGAATTCGGTTGGTCTTTCTCTTGTTTACACTGCAATAATATTATTTACAAATATTCAACAAAATAATTGGGCAAATTACGGTAAAATCTTCAATGGTGAGTGGTACAACATACCTAATAGTTTATTTTTAATCGGCTTGGCATTGATTTTAAATAAACAATATGAAAAGTCAGTCTTTTTGTTGTTGTTAACTCTACTCATCCACCCTTCAAAGGGATTGATATTCATACTTATTCTTGGTCCTGTAATCATATATAATTTAATCAAAGATGAAAAAAGAGTCAAGAGTACACTTTTTTCAATTTTTGCATCATCTTTAATAGCAATATTATATCTTTATTTTTTTATTTTTGATAAAACTGTGTCCACAATGGATCCAAACCTTTGGATTCAAATAACTGACTCTCACAGTTATCATTTTCTTAGACTCAACTTCTTTGAAGGGGATAACATTACAAGATACTTTCTACCAATACTATTTTTTACTTTTTCAATAACCTTAAATTTTAGAAAAACAGTTCTATTCCCCATTGGAATAATAATGTTAACAATAAGCATTGCTGGAAAGATAATCGATACTTATTCTAGTTATCCATCTTTAATTAGCTTAGGAATACATCGTCTTACGGAAAATATTATCCTATTGGGAATTGTAACCTTACTTGTGAGGGGTAGGCATATTGCTGGTATAAGTATATTTTCTTTTTTAGCTGTTTATATATATACCTTTGAAGATATCTCTTTTAATAAATATATGTTTTTTGTACTATCACTTTTACTACTACTTGCATTTAAAAATAAATTTAATATTATTTATCTAAATTTATTAAGTGTTTTTTTAATTCTCCAAAATGAGAACTTATCAATATCAGATAATAAATATTTTTTTCAAAATGATGTAATATTCACAAACAAAATTGCGATGTTGATGATCACTATTTTTATTTTTATATTTTTCCTGTCAGACAAGATTGATACTTTAGATTGGTCATATCTGTATCTGGTATTTATATTATTGTTTTGTATTAATATTTTTAATACTGAATACAAAGATAAAGATTCTGATGAAATATTTTCCAATAAAACAAATGGCTACTACGAGGTACAGATTTGGGCTAATGTTAATACTCTACCCGATAGTATTTTTATGCCTGATCCTTACATTTCTTATGCATGGAGAGATTTTTCGAACAGAAATAGCTTCGGCACTCCAAGAGAGTTTGTAACATCCTGGCTATACACTAGAAATATTGATGTTTTTAATGATTCATTGCTTCGTACTTCAGTTTTCATAAATGAACCATTAAATGCAATGATTAATCTTCAATATGATGAGTTTATTAATGTTTTTTCTGAAAAATATTATTTGGGTGATTTAGATATTTATAAAAAACTATGTCAGGAATTCGAAGTCGACTATTTTGTGTGGAGTAATAAATTTGAAATTCCTAATTATTTTAAAGTGGTTTATGTAAGTGAGTCTCATTCAATTTTACAGCTAGTGGATAACTGTAAATAGTCAGCATTTAGCAGCTAAGTTTTACACTTTACTTGGTTAATTAAAAGCTTTTCATATGGTGTTGTGAAAATTGTTTGAGCTACACAATCGGAACTTACTTCATTAAAAAATCCATTACATTGAAAATCATCTAGTAAAATTAGAAAATCGTTCTTATCTTCGATATCCTTGATCTGATTAACAAAATTTAATGTGTTTTCATTTTTGATAGTCTTGTTTAAAAAAATTGACGCTTCTTCAGAACAGTAGTAGATTTCTCCATATGTATCTTGCTCTAATGTAGTGTAGAGTTCGTTTAAATCACTCCACCTCTCAAATCTTGGTACAAAATACTGTGATATAGAAATTATTAAAAAAAATAAAAGAATAGCAATTGATTGGTTTTGCTTGATATTTAACTTGTGAGTATTTTCTAGCAATAAAGTGGTAATAATTACAGAAATAAAATATGCGTATGTAGACAAGAGGTAACCTAGAACATAAAAGTTTATATAAATAAATAAGATAGCTAGCGAGCTAAAGATTATAGAAACTTTTATAAGATTAAAATCTTTCGAAAAATAAACATTTGCTATATAAATGAATATCAGTATTAAGAACAAAATATTAATCGGATGTTTTAGATTAGAGATTAAATTATCAAAGTTAGATCGTATTTTATACTCAGCCTCAATAAAAAAAGTTACGTATACTTGAATCATAATTCCAAGAAAATTACCAACTAAAGCAAAAAGTGAATTTCTATTTTTTATCAATCTATGGACCGCAATGAACAGAAATAAAAATATTGTTCCTTGAAGCTTTATAAGGGGAATTAAAAAACTTAATATAAATATTAGATATCTGAATTTTCTATCCTTGACTATTAGAGGAAGAACTATCCCCACCAAAAGAAAAGAGTATTTCTCCTGAAGACTTGGATGAATAAATAAATCGTTAGTAAAAGGAAATATTAGAAAAATAATTAGTGCTATAGATTGGTTTATTTCAATAAAAATATTTAGACCCTTTATGAATATATAGTGAATGGTGAATACAATTAACAGATTTTGTAAATATACAAACAGAGGGTTACTGATTGAATATTGAAAATACATTTGAATAAGATACAGTGGCTGAAATAAACCTTTTTCGAATATCCTTTCAGAGTTATATTCTAGATAATAGATAATAAAATTATCGTTAAGGCTCTGTATGTGCTCTAAATTTTTAAAATCATCCATCAAACCAAGTGGTGGATCATAAAATATAATCAAAAAAGAATAGGTTATAAACAATAATAAATAAGTTTGTAAACCATTTCTACTGAGCTTATTTAAAAGGTTTTGCATAAATATAAAAAATACTTAATTATCGTCGAAAAAGGAACTTTTATTTGACCACTCGGATAGGCATAAGATAGCCCAGATTGATCTATCAAAATTTTCAAAACTTAACAAATCTTTTTCAAACTCCTTTAATTCGAAATATTTTGAGTTAGCAAAGCTTGATAACAATATAGTGTCGAATACATAATCTTTAAACTCAGGAATTTTTAGCCAATCGTTGAAGGGAACAGGGAATCCCATTTTTTCTTTACGTAAAGCTACCCTTTCTGGCAAATATTTTTTAGCAATCTCTTTTAACGGACTTTTTAATACACCTTTACCGAATTTTAATTGTGGCTCTAGATTCACAGCAGTATTAAAAACATCTTGATCTAAATATGGCACTCTGCTTTCTATTGAGTGAGCCATTGAAACCCTATCTTCAACTTGGAGTAATCCAGGTAATATATATTTCACGTCAAAGTGCAGCATTTTATTAATAAGGGAATCTTCTTTGATATTATCCATTTTATTTTGAAAGTTAACTCTAGAAGTATTAATTAACTTATGAGAACTTTCGGATAGCCACTGTTTGGGAATACTCCTTTGTAAAATTTGCTCATACCTATTTGCTGGATTGGTAAATAAATCACTTGACCACATTTTTTGTATTAAAGGTATGTATTCTTTAAGAGATGGAAGAGCATTTGATACTGTGTTGAGGTTAACAAGATGCTGATTACTTTGGGATTCATTTATTGACCCCAATAAAACCTGTTCTAAATAAACAATTAAATACCTTGCATACCCAGCAAAAATTTCATCTCCCCCTTGACCTCCAAGTAAAACTTTTACATGTTTGGCAGCGAATTTATTTACCATGTATTGAGGAAATACTCCTGGGCCTACAATCGGATAATCAAGAGAAAACATTAATTTAGAAAAATTATTAATAAAATCTGTATGTGTAATCTCTATTTCATATAATTTTAACTGAAGGTGTGATGCAACTTCACGTGCATATTCTATTTCTGAATATTTAGAATCACTGTCTGGGAAGTATCCATGAAAAGTTTTTAGATCAGGTACATACTTACTAGCAATGGCAGTAATTAGACTAGAGTCTATCCCCCCTGAAAGGTGAGAACCGACTTCAACATCTGCATAAGTTTGTCTCTTTACGCTTTCATTAATCACATCTTCTAAATCACTGAGACTCTTTTGCGGTTTCTTCGAACTAAGAAACTCCACTTTGAAATACTCAATAATTTTTATTTTTCCAGTTTTATTATCAACCTCTATATAATTTCCTGGATTAACTGTGTTAATGTTTTTGTTAAGAGTTTTGTCATCCAAATAAAATTGATATCCCAAATAGTCTCCAAGTGATTTTTCGAATACCTTATTACTTTTAGTTTCTAATGTTTTTAATTCAGAAGAAAATCTGACAGTGTCTTCATCTAAAACATAATATAAAGGTTTTATTCCAAACTGATCTCTAATAAGATAAGTTTTTTCACTTTTATTATCAATTAAGCAAATTGAAAACATTCCATTTAATTTTTTAATTCCTTCAATTCCAAATATATTAAGTACATTTAATAAGACTTCTGTATCCGAGTTTGTTGCAAACTCAATACCTTTGCTAATTAATTCATTTTTTAAATGTAAGAAATTGTAGATTTCACCATTAAAGAAAACTGTATAATTATCGTCCTTATCAGTTTGTGGTTGACTTCCGTTTTCTATATCGACTATTGAAAGTCTGTAAAACTCAATATATGTATCTTTTTTATATAAATTTGTGTGTTCGTCGGGGCCTCTGTGCTGAATCAAAGAAGAATTAGATTTAACTTCGTTAATTTTTCCTTCTGTGAGATTACCAATTACTCCATTAAATCCACACATATTAAACTCTTAGTTCTTTTGTTCTTTTGTTCCATCCAGTTCCAGGCCAATAAATAACAGGTATTAGCAAAATATAGCCTAATATGGTTATCCATGGCACCATTTTGGACTCTCCAGTTTTGTTACTGTATTCAAGTTCAAAAGGTACTTCTGAAAATTTTGCACCAATCAAAGATAACTTGATCAATTTTTCAAAAGTGCAAACAAACCCAAAAGATCCAAGTTGAATAAAAGATCCTCCATACACTCTCATTGCTTTTTGTAAAATCTCAACAGTGTAACCTCTGAATCCACCTGTATATTCTGTTATTTTTGGAACTGGAAAAAAGAACCTAACAAAATACCTAGCTAATAAACTGTAAATTCTTCTAATAACAGATAAATTTTTATCATTATCTTTTGTTCTTGATGCAACTGCAACATCACAATCCTTGGATAGCTCATCAATAATATCTTTTAAATAAGCTGGATTATGAGTTGCGTCACCATCCATTCTTATTAAGAAGTCTTCAGGCTCGCCATTTTCTGCAACATACTCAAAAATATCTCTTATTGCTTCTGCTAAACCTCTATTATAGTTATGTTGAATTATCTTAATATTTTTCTGTGTATCTAAACTAGATATATATTTTTTGCCTTCATCAGTAGATCCATCATCACAGATAACTAATTGATAGTCTTTAAATTGACTATCTAGAGTTAATAGTAAATTCTCAACTAGTTCTTTAATCGCTGGCCATTCATTAAATACAGGAAGTGCAATCCAAAGTGTTTGTTTTTTACTCATAAATTAATCTCTCTAATTTTAGACATTATATTCTTAACCGCACTTCCATTACCAAACAATGAAAATTTATCTTCTTCAATAATGTTTATTGAATTAATTAAAGCAAATAAGTCTGCTGGAAAGTTGTTAACAAGTATATTACCACCTGATTGAAGCGTCTCTACCCACTCAGTATTACTTCTCAGGGTAAGAGTAGGTTTATTAAGCCAAAATGAATCTTTTTGTAGACCTCCAGAATCGGTAATAACTCCTTTTGATTGACTAATTGTATGTAGGATTTCACTATAGGTAAGTGGTTCTAGAAATTTAATATTTGGTGGCAAGCTATCGTAAAGATCATATTCGTTTAACTTATCTTTAAGGCTGTGATGTAGCGGGATAATTAAGTTAGGGATGTTTCTGAAACTTTGGAAAATACTCTCTAATTGTTTTTTATTTTCAATATTCTCACTTCTATGTAAGGTTGCTACATAATAGTTCTCTGGGAGTGGAGATTTTATCATTTTAAATTCAGTATTAAGAAATATGTCCAACATAATATCTCCAGTAAAATATGCTTTGCGCCCAAGTCCTTCCTTTTGTAAATTTTCTAAAGCTGTTTGAGTTGGACAAAATAAATAATCACAAATGTTATCAGCTAAAATTCTATTAGTTTCCTCAATTTGATCGTCACTAAATGAACGAAGACCAGCTTCTATATGTATTGATTTAATTTTATTATTTTTTGCTGAGAGCGCACCAGCCAGCGTGGTGTATGTGTCACCGTAAACTAAAACTATATCAGGCTTTATTATCTGAATTTCATGAGTTATTAGATTAGAAATTGCTGATACGTTGTTTGATAAAGATTTCTCATTTTTCAAAAAAATAATAGACTCAGTATTAATTTTAAAATCTTCATAAAGATTTCTCTGCATACTATTTTCATAGTGCTGATTTGTATCAATGACAATATTTATAATATCAGGAGGACTAGATTTTAACATTGAAGCTAACTTGATTATTTGAGGTCTGGTGCCAATAATATGTAAAAGTTTTTTCAAAAAATTTCCAAATTAATCATATATTTTTTTAATACTCGAAATACTACCATTTTGAATATCAACCTCATATTTAACATTCAAAATCATATCAATAGCTTCTTTCTCGTTAACTTCTAACCTTTCACCTGTTTCACCAACCCAGCCAATAATTTTTCCAGGATTTCCAACTATCAGGGCATTATTTGGAATATTTTTTGTTACCACCGATCCTGAACCAATAAATGCATATTCTCCTAGTGTAGTTCCGCAAACGATGGTCGCGTTAGCTCCAATAGTCACCCCTTCTTCAATAATTGTTTGTGAATATTTTTTATTTGTTGGATATTCTGATCTGGGTTTAATTACATTTGTGAAAACTGAGCTAGGGCCAATGAACACATTGTCGTGAATAATTAGACCATCATAGAGTGATACATTATTTTGTATTTTAACATTATTTCCAATTTTGACATTTTCGCCTATGAAGCAGTTTTGGCCAATTGATACATCTTCACCGATTTCTGCACTAGACATAATATGTGTAAAATGCCAAACTTTTGTACCTTGACCTATCTTTGCTCCGGAATCTACAATGGCTGATTCATGAATTTGCATAACATGAAGTATAACTCAGTTTATGAAAACACTATAATGATTAAATGTCGAACAATAAAATAGCTGTAATTGGTTTTGGTTATTGGGGAAAAAATCATGCAAGAGTCTTAAATGAACTTGGTGTGCTTTCAGGTATTTATGACTCAGATATGCCTCATTCAAAGGACGATATTTATCATCGTTTCGGTAGCTTAGAGGAGCTTTTACAAAACTCTAATGCAGCAGTTATTTCTACTCCAGCTGTAACTCATTTTGAATTAGGATATGAGTTAATTGATAAATTAGATCTATTAATTGAAAAACCTATGACGATGTCATCTAATGAATCTCTTCTGCTTGTAAATAAAGCTAATGAAAATAATAAAATACTTATGGTTGGTCACCAACTCCACTTTCATCCAGCAATTATGTCTATTAAGGAGCACTTAAAGAGAGATGTTATCGGTGAAATTAAATGGATCTATAGCAATAGACTAAATATGGGGAAAATACGATCTGAAGAAAATGTGCTTTGGTCATTTGCTCCTCATGATATTTCACTTATTCTTGATATTGTTGGCTCAGATGTAAAAGATATAAATATCCAAGGTTCAAAGATTTTAAATGCTAACGTTGAAGACGCAACTCTTACGACTCTTTCTTTCAAAAACGGTGTTAAGGGACATATCTTTGTCTCTTGGTTTCACCCATTTAAAGAACAGAGATTTGTAATAGTAGGTGAAAAAGGTACTTTCGTATTTACTGATAGTTCAGAAAATAATAAACTTGTATTATACGAAACTAAAGTCGACTTTGATGAAATGCAAATAGAAAAGCACGATTTTAATAATATACAATATGATGAGTCAGAACCTTTAAAGAATCAAGCTATACAATTTATCAGTTCAATAAACACTAGAAAATGTGATATTAACAGTGGAGAGCACGGTAAAAAAGTTGTTGAGGTTTTAGAAGCTTCAACAAAACTTTTGTAAAAAAAAAATATTTAGTAAAAATTAAACATTATTCTTCTATTGTGATTAACGATAAAACTATTTCTGTAATTGTTCCAGCATATAATGAAGAATCCCTGATAAAAAAAACTATAGATTCAATTCCGAATACAGTTGAAAAAATTATTATTATCAATGACTCTTCTTTAGATAAAACTCAAGAAATAGTAGAAAATGAAATGTCCATCAATAATAAGATAGTTCTAATAAATCATGAAAAAAATATGGGTGTAGGTGCTGCCTTAACAAGTGGTTATCAGAAGTCATTAGATCTAGATATAGATATCACTGTTGTGATGCCTGGAGATGCCCAAGCTTTACCAGAAGATTTTGAAAGCTTAGTAAAACCAGTTGCTGAAGGTTCAGCCGATTATTCAAAAGGTAATAGACTTAATCACAAAGATGTATCAAAAATTATGCCAAAATATAGGTATTTTGGAAATACTATGCTTTCACTTTTTACAAAATTTGCTTCAGGGTATTATGAGATTATGGACCCCCAGATGGGCTACACAGCAATTAACAACTCTGTGCTAAAAAAGATAGACCTATCAAAAATGATAAAAAGATATGGCTATCCTGGACAACTCTTACACTTTTTGAATATTGTTGATGCACGAGTTTGTGACGTTGATATTGTACCGCATTACGGTGAAGAGAAAAGTGGTTTAAAGGTATGGAACATACTCCCAAAACTAACTGTTTTACTTACATCACTGTTTTTTAAAAGAGTTTTTAAAAAATTAATAGTTAAAGACCTAACTCCTGCAGGAATATCTTACTTTCTTTCATTCTTACTTCTTTTTATTATTGAACCAGTCCTGTTTATAAGAATTTCAAGAATATACAGTGTAGACCAAGTTGTTCCAGAACTAACATTTTTACTTAGTCTAGTTATTTTTGTGTTATTTATATTATTCTTTTTCTTTGGAATGATGTTTGATATTCAACAAAACAAACATTTAAATTTTAAAATAAGAAGATTTTGAAAAATACTAAAAATACTTTAATAAATTTATCTAGTTTTGGAATTACTTCACTTATAGGACTTTATCTTTATTTTCTTTTAGTTAAGAATGGTGGTGAGACAATATTAGGTATTTTTAACATACAGTACATCTTTATAGTTCTTTTTTCTCAAATAGCAACATTTGGTATCCATTACTCAGTGCTTCGAGAGGCCAGTGCAAAAAATCTAACTAAAGATGATAACTTCAACAACTTGATGTCTGGACTTACTATTGTATTTTTTAATGCTGTACTTTTAAGTTTATTCATAATAATATTTCAAAAAGTACTTGCTGATTACCTGGGTTTTAATGTAATAAAAATCATTTATCCAGTAATTTTATTTTCTGTAAATAAGATTTTCTATTATTTTTTAAATGGTAAGGAACAGTACATAAAAATGGCTTTTGTAAGCCCTTTTCGTTTTATAATATTTTTGATTACGCTGTTAAATATAATTGATAATGGTCTTGACGTTCAGAGTCTCTATAACTGTTTCCTTTATGCTGAAATTTTAGTATTTTTTGTTGTATCTTTTTTTGTATTAAAAAATATAAAATTGAGTTTTAAAAATAAGCAATTTTTGAGATATTTATTCATACACCTGAAATACGGTAGAAAAGCTTTTGCAACAAGTTTTTTATCTGACTTGAATTTAAAAATAGACATTATTTTAATAGGGATTTTGCTTGGTAATGAATCAGTCGGCTTTTACACTTTTACCTCAGCCATTGGGGAAGGATTTATTGCACTAATTGCAGCTACAAGAACCATATCCACTCCACAATTCGGTAATTTAGTCACAGATAAAACAAGATTTATTAAATTTAAAAAAAATATATTTAAAATCTCATATTCACTTTTTTTACCAATAGGTATTATAATTCTTATTTTTTTTAAATTAGTTAGTAGCTATTTTGTATTTTTTGAAAACTTAAGTTCGAATGGTTTTTTTAGTTTAATAATTATTGTTATTGGTTTTGCTGTACTTTCATATTGTTTTGCATTTGAACATATTCTTTTGCAGATTAACAAACCAGAAGAACACACAAAATCTTTACTCCTTTTATTTGGATCCAACATAATCTTTAATATTATATTGATAAATCTTCTAGGAATAAATGGTGCTGCTTTGGCGACTATCACAAGCTACTTTCTGTATTTCCTACAAATCAATAAAAGGTTGTATAAAGTTACAGATAATTCATTTTTGCCATAAGTCATAAACTTGGTACTATAATTCCATGAATAGAATCCCTCTTGTCTCTTTTGAAAAAGAGTTTGAATTACTAAAAGATAGTTATATTCAATCTTTCAAGGATCAGCTAGAAATTTCGCAGTTCATTGGTGGAAGCTCAGTTATTAATTTTGAAAAAAAGATTGCTGACTACTTTAGTGTAAAACATGCAATTGGAGTTGGAAATGGAACAGATGCATTACTGATTGCATTAGAATCAATAAAATTAAACCGGAACCTAGACAAAAAAAACAATAAGGTTTTAACTCCAGCTTTTTCCTTCTTCGCAACAAGTGAAGCTTTAGTAAAAGCAGGTTTTGAACCAATCTTTGTTGATGTTAATTTAGAAACTGGAAATATCAATGTAGACCACCTTGAGGCTTTGATAGATGAAAATGTAGTGGGGATTCTACCTGTACATTTGTTTGGAAAAAGTGCAGATCTCGAGAAAATTTTAACTATTGCTGAAAAATATAATCTTTTTGTAGTTGAAGATGTAGCGCAAGCTTTTGGCTCAAGGTATCAAAAAAAATTATTAGGAACCTTAGGAGATGCAGGGTGTTTTTCGTTTTTTCCTAGTAAGAATCTTGGGGCATTTGGTGATGGTGGAATGATTATCACAAATAATGACGAAGTTGCAAAATACTCTAAAATGCTTAGAAATCACGGGGCTGAAAAAAAATATCAAAATGAAATATTTGGCTACAATTCCAGACTTGACTCAATACAAGCAAATTTCCTATCTATAAAACTAGATCATATCGATTCATTTATAGAAAGTAGAGTTGAGATTGGTACTCACTATATAAAAAAGCTTAAAAATAATAAGAATTTAACTCTACTCAATTATGAAGATTCCTCTTTCAATTATTTTTCCTTACGAGTTCTTAAAGATAGAAATCATTTACTTGAATATTTAGATTCTAAGGGAATTTCAACAGCTATTTACTATCCTGTCCCATTGCCAAACTTAAATGCCCATGTAAGTCATAGAACACAAGAACATTATGAAAATGCTAGTTCATTAGCCGATACAATATTTTCGCTTCCGATATGGCCTATGATGAGTCTGGATACAGTCGATGTAATAACTGACGAAATTAATGAATATTACAATTAGCTCTTATCAGGAAGTAAATTAGTACTAAAAAAAGCTAAAACAATTCCTGTAATCAATATCAAAGATATTTGTAGATATTCTATATTTGAATAAACCTCTAGAAGTTCGAGAAATTTATCTTTTTGCTCATATGAAACATTGAAATTAGTATCAGTGATGAAGTTTGTTAAACCAAAAAAGTTATTAAATAGTTTATAGAAAATAAGAAAAAGTAAGCTTGTGGCTATTATTTTCAAATATGCTGAAAATTCAGTAAAGGAGAATATCAAACCTTTTAGGTATTCAGGATTCGAATACAAATCTTGTTTACCGAAAGTATTAATTACTGGCACTAATGATAATTCAGTAAGAGTTGTTGATTCAAAGAATAAAATAGAAATCAAACCAAAAGTCGAAAATATATAAATATATTTTTTTAGCAAGCCAATAATGTATATATTTTTAAGTTTATACAGAATTATTAATGAAAATGGTATTAATGAAAACAAGTATCTGATTCCGTAGGAGGATGCTGTTGAAGACCACACAGCAACAATCCCAAAATTATATATAAAATTAAAAGCAATTAACAACTTTGTCAAAATGTCAATATTACTCTGTTTGAAATAAATTAGGCTGATAATTAAGCCTCCAAAAACGGCAGGGTTAAACCAAAATATTCCAAATTCTTTAGAGAAAAGGATCTTGAAAAATATAAAAAAATTAATTTTGATAAAATTAAATAGACTATTAGCTTCTTGTAGGTAGGCAGTGACTCTGTAAGAATCAGCATAATAAATTTCTGCCGGATTTAGGATAAACTGCCCATAAATTTTTACATTTATTAAATAAAATATTATAGAAAAGAACAATGATGAGGATATAAATGTTCCAGACCTATGCAAATAGTTTTTACTATTTACAAAGAACAATTTTCTAAATATTAATGGTGCAATTAGTAAATGGTAATTTGTATATCTGACTGATAGAGCTATAAATAAAGAAAAAGCTAAAAGAAAATAGAAAATTCTTTTTTCTTTATTTAAGGAAATTTTTACTACTGAATAAAAGATAAGCGCAACAGAAAATGCTTCGTAAACGTGTGTCATACTGTATCTTTCAAATGCATAAAAACCTAAGCCAGATCCAGTCAAAGATAGAATAATAAATGTAAAATTAGGCTTCAAATTTAATAAAAGTAGTGATTTGAATATCAAATATGCAGTAAAAAATAAGTAGATAAGTGAAGATAGTGAGTAAATAATTATTTTATATGGAATGTATGAATCTACAAAAATACTATCAAAAAGACTTCCCACTAATATAAAAGGCGCTGCTAATAACCCAGAGCCATAAAATCCAAGTGGTGCAACTTTTCCATCAACATAGAATGTAGATTTACTTGGATTAAGCTGATTGGAGTAGTCAAAATCGTTATCAACAGCAATAGTAAGTGCATGAGAGTAGTAATCAAAATCATCACCACAACAAGAAAGTTCATTTATGTATCTGTAGTCTAACTTAAAAAGAATTGAGAATAATGTAATAAAAATAAGGAAATATATCTTCTTATTACTTTTTGTAAATGAATTCACTGTACTAAAAAATATTTCTAAACTTGCGTACTATCTTTTTAAAATAATAACTCACAATTTTATATTTACTATGAAGAAAATTAATAAAATGATATTTTTTTTCTAAATATTGGATAAAGATTCCATTTGACGTTACATTATAAGTTTGTTTCGAATCTATCTTTTTATCCATAAGGTTGAGCCAGTAACCTACTTTTAATTTTTCATATTTAAAGTTTTCTTCTGTAAGCAGATTATTTTTTGTTAAAAGGTTTATATTTATATCTTCATACTTATCAACTAATAAGTGTGGGAGGCCCTCTGCAGATTGATAAGTTAATTTTCTTTGAGTAATTGGTATAGTTCCAAGGTAAATAGATTCCCAAAATCTATGAGTATCTAAGCCATTTCCCCAAGGGCATAGAGAATACTTATGAGCGGTTAAACTTTCTACATATGACTCAATACTCAACTTAGCTTTTTCTACTGTAACCCAATCATAAATTTCAAATTTTTCATACAAATTTTTCCTATGTTTTTCATTTGTCTGTATGTTGAAATTCAAATACAGCAACTCATCTTTTACTGGGTTAAGTTTCTGTTTTAAATTGTCAAAATTAACATTTTTTGGGTGATTGTTTGATAGACCAATAGGTATTGGAATTAAATTCTTATTATCGTAATCTACATTTATTCCAAACCAAGTTGAAATACATTTAGGCTTTGTGTTAAACATTTCTTTTGTAATAGATTTATCACTTTGATGGGTTAATAATTTAATATTTTTTAAATTTTTTATTGGAGATAATAGATGGAATAGTTCCTCAATAAATTCTAGTGATGTAAATACTAAGTCATTTTCTTTTAGTAGAAATGATTGATTTCTTATCTTAAAATAGTCTATATTGTAATCACTAATATGAAATTCTTCATTTCCTAATTTTTCAATTTGATTTGGAGTGAAAAAACCTGAATAAACTACATCACAATTTGTTGCATAATTGTAACTATTTATAATTTCGGTAGATTTAATATTTTCTATAATTATTTAACCCTTCTTCTTGTCAATAGTAAAAGGCTAGATACTATTATTTTGATATAGTTTTTGCTGTTGAAAATAGAAAATGTGCAGATTTTTTTCAATAATAGCTTTAATGTCCCTAACCTCCAGTTAGTTGACATGTAATAAAATTTTTTATTATTTGCTAGAAGATAATTGTTTTGAAAATAGTGACTATCTATATCTGTTAACCCTTCTATAGTCCACGGCTTCTTGCTTCCAGCATAATGTAAAATGTATGGGTCGCTCTGCAGGTTGACTCTTGGTGAATCATCATCAATTTTACAATTTAACCTGTGATCAAGAATCTCTATATTTGTGTCAAAATATTTATTTAACACATCCTGATCCCAATATTTAATTGCTTCGTTTAGATCTGACATTTCTTTAAGTAGTTGACTGGTGAGGTTGTAGTCTTTGAATTTAGAATTATCTAATAACATAACACCTGCATTGAAATAGTCTGTAGAAACTAATTTTAATCTTTCAAAAATATCACTATTGTGAATTTTATCTGTCTCAATACAGGCAGATATGAAATTTCTGGATTTAGATAATTTATCTATTTCGCTTTTAAGGAGTGTCATGGGGTTTTTAAATACAATTGTGTCTGCATCAAGATAAATCAATACTTCATCACCTTTAATGTGTTGAGTGATAAACAACCGAAAGTAGGTCGCTTTGGAAACATGTGAATTACTTAAGTTTGGAAATGATGTTTCTCCTAATTCGATTTGGATTATTTTGATTTGTCTACAAAAAGATAATTTCTCGAGTTGTATTTTGTAGTCAATAAAGCTTTCTGGAGTGTCATGCAGTATAGTGATATTTATATCTTCATCTACATTGTTAAGCAATGAATAGATGGAAGCAGATAGTTGATTATTAAAGTTTTTATCGATGCAGTAAATAAATTCCACTAATTAACCTTATTGGCTAAACCTCATTATATGACTGTCTTGTTAATTATTTGGAAATTATTTTTCTATTTTCTTTTAGTATTCTATTGCTAAATTTTTGCTGTTGATTTTTAAATTTTGTACTCAGGTTATTTTCAGTGTTTAAAGTATAAAGATTTTCGCCAAGGGTTGTTACTTTAACACCAGAATTAATTAGATCACTAAAGAGTTTAAAATCCTGAGCAAAATAATATGATTCATCATAACAACCAAACTCTAGCAATAATTCTTTTTGTATTATTAATGTTCCATGTATAAAAGGATTTTTCAGTTTTATTACTAGTTTATTTGGTATAAGATGTGACCATCTTGGTCTTATTTTATAGTAGTTATTCTGTAATAAAGTAGCTCTAGTAGTACTAACTAACAAATCTCTAGTCTCCATGTATTCTATTTGTTTTTCAATTCTCATTTTGTGGCTTATATCATCTGAGTCTTGCCTTGCTATGAAGTCACCTTTAGTTAGTTCTATTAATTTATTCAGTGATTTTGTTAATCCAATATTTTCGTTATTCCGATATACCTTTACATTATCTAACTCTGAATACTTATTACAAATTCTTAAAGTATGATCAGAAGAACAATCATCTGTAATCAGCAATTCAAAGTTACTGTATGATTGGTTTAATATGCTTTCAATGGCTTTTTGGACTCTATCACCATCATTGTAAACCGACATTATTACTGAGACTAATTTATTATCTTTCATAATTTTTTATCCCTAAATTTTATTTATAGTGGCACAAGATTCAACCATCTTATCCACTTATCCTTGATATTAATATTTTCTTCATACTCATATAAAGTTTAGTTATATTGTTTTAATTGTTATAACATTAATTAAGTACTTACATTATGAAAATATATTTAAATAAAATAAAAGAAGATTGGGTTATTGACCGTTTTAAAAAAGAATGGGAAACCTACAATCAGGACATAACTGTAAACAATCCAAAAGATGCGGATATAATTTGGATAATTGCTCCGTGGCTTTGGAAAAATGTGAGAAAAAAACATTTAAGATCTAAAAAAGTTATATGTACCATTCACCATATTGAAGAATATAAGATGGATAAAAATTATTTAAATGACTTCAATAACAGAGATTATTATGTTGATGAATATCACGTAATCTCAAATAAGACAAAGCTTCAATTAGAAAAACTTACTAAAAAGAAAATTACAAAAATTCCTTTCTGGGTCAATCAAAAAATATTTTATACCTTAACGGAAAATACTGTACTAAAAGAAAAATATGGATTGCCACAGGATGATTACCTCGTTGGCTCTTTTCAAAGAGATTCAGAAGGTAGTGACCCAATGATGCCAAAACATATAAAAGGACCAGATCAATTTATCGAAATTGTAAAATATTTAAAAACTATACATAGTGACTTAACTGTAGTTCTAACTGGAAAAAGAAGGGAATATGTTAAGAATGAACTATCAAAGATTAATGTAAAGTTCTCCATTTTTGAAATGGTTGATTTTGATTCACTGAATGAGCTATATAATTGTCTAAATTTGTATATAGTTGCATCTAGGATAGAAGGTGGCCCACAAGCAATTATGGAGTGCTCTATAACAAGGACACCAATAATTTCTACAGATGTTGGTGTAGCTTCAGAAATTCTCCCACCAAACTCAATATTTGATATGAATAGTTTTAAAAAAGCTACTCCTGATATTGAAAAGTCTTATGAGAATGCTGTAAAATTTGTGATTCCTGATGGGTTTCAAAAATACAGAGAAATGTTTACTCGATAATTTTAATAAATTGTTCAAAAGTAAATTCGTAATCGTAGTTTTTCTGAAATTTTAAATAAGCATTTTGAATCACATCTGTGTGTAAATTCTCATCTTCCATAAGATTTGAAATTACTTTCTTCCAAATATTTGCATCATTTTGTAATATAAAAATATCTTTCGAGTTTTCTAGAACACCTCGTCCCCAGAAACCTTTTGATTCGGATACGATTAAAGGTATTTTCATTGATATACACTGCAGTCCAACACTTTGTCCTGATGGTTGTAGAGTATTTTTGGTTGGAATTAATGATATTTTAGCCTTTTGATAAATATTTTTTAGCTGACTATCAGTTAGGGTTGCACTTTTCCAATCACTATTTATTAAATCTACATTACTATTTAATTCATTGCTTGAAAACCTGTTGCTAACTATGGTAAATTTGTAGTTAGTAAGTTCGTTAGTAATTTTTTTCAAAAATTGATAATCACGGTTCACATCATTTCCAACAAATAGAATTGTATCTTTTTTATCACTTGTGCTTTTAGAAACCCAGTAATCGTTATCTATAGCGAATGTTAGATAGTGATATTTTTCACTAAATAAATTTTTATTAATACATGCATATTCATATTCTGATTCACCTAAAAAGATAAACTTATCGTACTCTTGAAGCAAGAAATTCAGTAGTAACCTTCTTATACTTGATTTTAAATTCGACTCTTGAAATAATCCCATTATGAACATGGTCACTTTTAAATCGGGATTAGATCTTCTCAAATATTTAACAATAAATAACATGGAGTAACCTATTGTTTCATTTGTTAAAACTAAATGTTTTGATCTTCTCATATACTGAAGATTCTGTAGCGAAAGTAATTTATGTCCATAAAAAGGTAATTTAAGGAACTTGATAATAATTTTTTCAATAATCTTTAAAATTTTCAAAAATATTGTTTTTGAATGTAGCTCTTCAAGTTCAATAAAAGTGGTTGATGGAGCTTTTTGTTTTAACCTTTGATAAAAATAGAAAAAATCTTGAGGTGCTTCTGGATGAATAAGCCTCTTTTGTCTCCCTTCATTAAATACATATAAGAATTCTATAATATCTTTTTCTTGATTAATTAAATTCTTACTCATAACTTACAGATTAATGTTTATAATTTGTAATTGAATGTTGGATAAAATAAATACGCTTGTTTTTTACAAAATACTTTTCTTTTTAACGGGTTACATTTCATTAACAATTACAAATCTTTTTTATATGAGTACTATTTCCCCCGACTTTAATAGATATAAATTATATCTTTATTACTTTTTTGGTGGTCAGACAGATTTTCTTCCAGAACAAGGCTTTATTTATTTTTTTATAATTGCTCTTTTTTGCAAACTGCAAATTCAGAATTTTAATGGTGATTTCGAAAATCTTATGAACAATGTTGGAAATCAAACTAATTTTAATATTTCAAATTTATCAGCTTTTGAAAATAAAATACACTTAGGGATTCAATATGGAAATTTTGTAATTTTTATGTTTGGCATTTTTGGTATCTATCAATTGCTTAAGTTTAGAAATACTAGCTTAATAAATATATATAAAATACTTACTATAATTACTATTCTTCCACTAAGTTTACAACTAAGACTAACAATGAAACCAGAAATATTGGCATTTGCAGTACTTCCATTCGTCATTATATTTTATGAAAAATATCTGAAAAGTAAAAATATTTATGACTTACTTGGCCTCGCTACAACAACCTCAGTAATTCTTACATTGAAAGCTTCGATAAGCGGAATGATTCTTATTATTTTTAGCATTAAATTGTTAGCAAATTTAAAAAAAATAAATGTTGGAAAAATATCTATCCTAATATTAATTATTACTTGTTTTGTAAGTGCAATTAGTTATGAAAACTATAGCATTAGTAATTATTCAATGTTTGAAAGATCTGAACTGAGTGATTATTTTGACCAAGATGAATATAATAATAGAGTTACTCCAGATGTTTTTTTTAATATCAATCTACAAGATCTAATATTGAATCCCGATAAAAACTATCACGCAGACTCACTAGTTGGTATAACTCTAATAGATACTTTTGGAGATTATTTCAATGAATACTGGAATAAAGATTACACATTCCTAAAAACCTATAGAAAACAATTTATCCAGAGTGGAAATTCATTTAATTTAGATATTGAAAAGAATGTATTAACAGTTCCCTTTTCAATTTTTAATCTAGAAAAAATTAGGAAGCTTTTGGGATTATCTTTATCAGTCTTATTTTTTATTCAGATATTTAAAATATTTGCAAATAAACATATCGATAAAATTTATATTATTTCACCATTGATTGGGATATTGATTTTAATGCTAAGTGCTTTGGGCTTTCCTGAGAATAATTTCAACCCTGAAACTGGAGATACTTTTAAGGCATACTATTATTCATTTTTATCAATTTTGGCACTCTCCCTTGTGTTACAAAATTATGTAAAAAATAAAAGTTTGTCTTTTTTCAAAATTACAATTTACATATCTGTCATTCTTTTTCTAATTGGCTTCCCAATGGAAAATAATACATACTTAGATAACCAACTTTATGTTCAGAATTCATACACATTAACCTGCTCTATGGACAAACATCTAATTGATTTCTTGGTTATAGAGGAATTTGAATATCCATGTTTTGAAATTGCAAATGTTAGTAATTCTTCAATTACAATAAGTAATCTTCCATGGGTTAACATATCAGTTTTCTTACTCATGCTTGGTTTTGTTTTACACTCTTTTTTTTATAGGAAATTTGTTAGAGATTTTTTAAGGAGTTTAAATACTTTTCAATAAAATATATTCTCCATATCCTTTGCGCATTCATGTTACTTTTATTGATCGATAATGTTTTCATTATTTCAGGGTTTAAATTTCCAACTATAATACTTTCTTTATTGAAGAAATCTGAAAGGTAGTGTGAGTTCCCATAAATCCATTTTTTTAGGTCAAAAACAAAACCCATTTTTTTTCTATTAATAAATGTATCTGTAAAGTCCTCCGATAATATTTTTTTTAATGGTTTTTTTTGATCCTCATAGTTTGTGACTTCAAAGTTGCTAGCTAACATGTATTCAATCAATCTGTGGTCTACAAATGGTGATCGTATTTCAACTGAGTTTGCCATAGATGCTCTATCAACTTTTAACATCATCATTTCCGGCAAATAATATCTGTAATCAAAATTGATCATCGACATGTATTCAGATTCTTCAAAATTGATGAATTTTTCGTCTAGATTAGAACTTTTCAAATTTAACAACTTAAGGAACTTAGGATCTTTAAAGAATGATAAGTAAGCATTATCAAGGTTTTGCTGGTTTATTGATAATTTATTTCCAGAACCTAAAAAAGCTGGGTAAAAGTTTAAATAACTATGTTTGTTTTTGGACCTATTAAGTGTTTTTAAGATTCTAGTATATCCACCTAATAGCTCATCTCCGCCATCTCCTGATATGGCAACTTTATAGTGTTTAGAAATTTCTTTATATATTATGTACGATGGAACTGTCGATGGATCAGAGTATGGTTCATCAAAAGCTTCTATGGATTCATCAATTAAATCTAAGTGAATATTGTTAACATCTATATCAACCTTTTGATATGAAACATCATACTTTTCGATTACATCATTTATCCATTTTGTTTCATCAAATTGTGTGCCCTTATTAGTAATAGAAAAAGTGTTAAGTGAATTACTAGATGTATTTTCTTTAGCTATTTTTAATATTGTAGTTGAGTCTATTCCTCCAGATAAAAGGTTGGCTACTTTTACATCTGCGTCTTGTCTGATTTTTATACTATCAATCAATAATTCTTTAAATTCTTCCTGAATAAATGGTTTTTTATTTGTTAATGTTGCATTGTCAATTGACCAAAACTTATATTTTTTGTATCTAAAATTTTCTTCTATGGAAAATGTAACTACTTCACCAGGTTGTAATTTATAAACCTCTTTAAATAAAGTATTTGGTGCCGATATAACGCCTGTGTCAAAATATTCCATAAGTGAATCATCTCTTATGTCAAAATCTTTCTTGAGTTTCAATATTGTCTTAAGGTTGGTTGAGATAAGTAAATCTTGACTATTTTTGTAATAGAATAATGGTTTCTGACCAACTCTATCTCTAATAAGAGTTAAAGTATTTTCATTCCTGTTTAGATACATAATAGAGAATTGGCCAATTGCCATTTTAAGAAATTTAGTACCTAAGAGCTTTAAGCCATGTAAAAGAACCTCTGTGTCAGAATGATTTGAGGTAAATTTTACATTTCTGCTTTCTAAATACTTTCTTAATTCTCTATGATTATAAATTTCACCATTGAACATAATAATATTACCGTAACTATCTTGCATTGGCTGCGCAGCTTTGTTGGTAAGATCAAGAATAGAAAGCCTATTAAAAACCAGAGAATAATTGATTTTATTTTGATTCCCCTCAAGTGTTTGAAGATCATCAGGTCCCCTGCAAACATTAAATCTGTTTGCTTGATATACGTCTTCACTGTAAAAATTATTTATTGAGAATTTACCTACATACCCGCACATATTTATAATCTAATATTACTTTATTTTTTTAGTCATAATATATTTTGGTATCTGTAAACTTATTTAGATATGAAAGTTCTAGTAACGGGAAGTAAGGGTCTTGTTGGAAGCTCTGTTGTAAAAGTTTTACAGAGATCTGAAAAAGTATCAGAGGTATTCACAAGTTCTAGAAATGACACAAATCTATTCAACTTTGAAGAAACAAAAAAATTGATTGAAGATGTCCAACCGGATACCCTAGTTAACTGTGCAGCCAGAGTTGGAGGAATATTCGCAAATAATACACACAGGTCTGACTTTATCTTAGAGAATCTTAAAATAAATATGAACTTATTAGAAGCATGCATACCAAATAACAAAATTAGAATAATTAATCTTGGAAGTAGTTGTATATATCCCTTAAATGCGGAAAATCCAATATCAGAAGAATATTTTATGACTGGTAAGTTAGAACCAACAAATTCACCTTATGCCATTGCTAAAATAACTGGAATTGAAATTGGTAGATCTATAAAGAAACAATTCGGTCACAATATTCTAAATCTCATGCCAACAAATTTATATGGCCCAAATGATTATTTTTCTCCATTGGATAGTCATGTAATTCCAGGGTTGATATCTCGCATGCATCTAAGTAAGTTAGACGGGGAAGATCAATTCATCGTATGGGGAACAGGTAAGCCCCTGAGGGAGTTTATGTTTGTAGATGATTTATCATCTTCAATAGAATTTATGATAGATAAGGAATGGAAACATGATCTTCTTAATGTAGGGACAAATTCTGAAGTATCGATTTTAGAATTAGGAAATTTAATAAAAAAAATAATTGGCTATCAGGGAAATATCATTTTCGACAACACGAAGCCTGATGGAAATCCGAGAAAGCTTCTAAACTCAGATTTAATTACCTCAATGGGTTGGAATCCATCAGTTAGTTTAGAAAAAGGTTTAGAAATAACTTATAAGTGGTATTTAGAAAATTTTAAAAATACTAGGAAGTAGGGTGTTCCCAAGTGGGTTTTAGCATTCCATTATCAAAAAGAACTTTTTCTTTTTGAGCAAGTTCTAAATCGCTTTCAACCATTAATTTAACTAACTCTTTAAAACTTGTTTTAATTTCCCAGTTCAAATTATTCGTTGCTTTTGATGAATCACCTAGAAGGTGGTTTACCTCATTTGGCCTAAGGTATCTATCCGAAGTAGTTACATATTTTTCCCAATTGAGATCAAGGTGTGCAAATGCAAGCTCAAGAAAGTTTTTTACAGTGTGTGTCTCTCCAGTTGCTAAGACCCAATCATCAGGTTTATCATAGTTCATCATTAAATACATACCCTCAACAAAGTCTTTTGCATAACCCCAATCACGAGATGCTTCTAAGTTGCCAAGTGTTAACTTCTCTTGAAGACCCACTTGGATTCTGCCGACTGCACGGGTGATTTTACGAGTCACAAAAGTTTCTCCTCTTCGCGGTGATTCATGGTTGAATAATATTCCGTTAACACAATGTAATCCATAAGACTCTCTATAAATTTTTGTTAAATTATGAGCGTATACTTTACCCGCAGCATAAGGACTTTTCGGGTCAAGAAGTGATTCTTCATTAAGAACTTCTCCACTAGCACCACCAAACATTTCAGAAGAAGAAGCTTGGTAAAATTTTATATCCTTGTCTAAATTCTTAACTGACTCAAGAAGTGAGACTACTCCAGTAACAGAAGTTTGAGATGTGTATAGCGGGTTAAGAAATGAAACATGTACATGTGATTGTGCTCCTAAATTATAAATCTCATCTGGTTCAATTTTTTTTAATAAGTTATCTAATGATGTTGGATCAGTTAGGTCTGAATAGTGTAAATTTAATAACCCTTCTTTTGAATACTCTGAAATTAAATGATCAATTCGAGAAGTGTTAATAGAGCTTGATCTTCGTACTGTTCCATGAACTTCGTAACCTTTTTCTAATAACATTTCAGATAAATATGAGCCGTCTTGTCCTGTAATTCCAGTAATAAATGCTTTTTTCATACTATTCGATGATATCAGATTTATTTTTATTGTTGAAGCTTAATAAACTTCCAGCAATGAGATACATCGAAATAGGAAATCTGACAGATTCCATGGCACTATCAAACATTGATACAACGAGAAGAGGTAAAATGAAATTTGACAGGTTTTTTTCTCGATTGAACGATAATAATAGTATAAAAATATACACAATTATTGCTAGCTGTAATATTCCACCTCTAGCAAGTATATTTATAAAAAAATTATGAACATTTTCATTGCTATTATCTACTCCAGACCTTGTAATGGTATCCATAGCTGGGATAATTTCAGTATATCCATATCCAGTAAAAATTATATTCTTATCAATTAAGTCATAAATAATATCCTGCCAAATTTGAAACCGCCAATTTAATGTATTGTCAGATGAAAATATTCTCCCATCTCTAAATTCAATAATACGTTTTTCACCAGTTGTACCATTTCCTGCAATTTTATTATCAAAATTATCAATTAGTGTTTCAGATATTATTTGAGTCTCAAGGGAGTTGTTTTCTGTTTTTGATTCTTTTTTTAATACTTGATCAGTAGTAACCGGGGTTTTTGAGTTTGGTAAAGTAGTATCCACGACTTCTGAAGATACTGGAGTGTTTTCAACAAACAACCCATTAAGAAGTGAATCTCCAGAAATTTCAAAAGAAGAAACTACAAAAAATATTGGTGAAATCATTATAAGAAAGATGGTCTTTAGTACATTAACTCGGATTAAACTCAAATGCTGATACATCTCAAGCACAAAAAATATTAAACATGCAACAAAAGAACCTTTGCTCTTAAATAAAAACATTGGGAACATAATTGCACTCGAGATGAAAAAATAACTAAGAGATACAAAACTGTTTGGAAAATTAATCCTTAAAAGAATATTTACAAAGACATACACAAGAAGTAAATCTGATGCTTTTACAAAATCAAACTTGTCAGAATAATTTACGAAGAAGCCTATTAAGCTTTCTGGGAAATATACTGTGCTAAGAATATAGACCACTGGCAAAGATGTAGAAATAAATAGCGCTATTTCCTTATTATTCAAAAAATCATCACCAATGTAAAGTCCTATAAAAATTGAAGGTATCAACCAAATGTAGGAGCTGACTTTAAAAGTGTATAGATCAAATATATTTGATTTAGTAAGAATAGATGTTGTCAGAAATGCAAGGAATAGTACATTAAAAACTGATTTAATCTGAAAAAATCTTGGGTTGAGGTTTAGTCTTTCTTCAGTTGTAAAAAAAAGTAATAAGGAAACTATAATTAATCCTCCTACAATTATCTCTCCTATACGAAAACCAAACAAATACATTCCAGTGAATGATCTCCCAAAAAGAAACACCAAGTATAGAAATACGGACACCCCATAAATAAAAAGTTTTTTAATGTTTTTATTTTTCATTTATAATTACTCTTTTAATCTTAAGTTTTACATTCATATAAAACCTGAAAATATACAGATAGATTTTACTTGTGTTGACATTAGGTTTATTTTCAATAATGTTTGTGAATAACTCTAGATATTGATCCGACATTTTTTTAGAGGTAAACGAATAGTCTTCCATCTTTTTATATAATCTTTCATAATTTAAAACTACTTTTTCTAATGATTCTTGAAAATTTTTAACTGTGTATTCTATTCCAAAATCAGCAGTGTATTCCGGAATACCCCCACTATTGATATACATTATTGGTAATCCGCACAGACCTCCTTCTATATGATGGTTTCCAGATGGTTCATGAAGAGATCCTGTGATATACAAATCATGTTTTTGAAGCTCTTTACTTAATTCCTCTCCAGCAAGAGGTTGGATGTGACTTGAATGTTTAAATTTAAGATTTTTTGCAATATTTCCTATATATGTAAAGCTGTATTTCTCACGAAAAAGACAATCTTCTTGTAAATCATCTAATAACTTATACACTTCAAAACCCTTGTTCCAGTTTGCTCCCCAGTGATGAGTAACTATCTTTAATGGATTATTTTTATTCCATTTTATTTTATATTTCCTATTAAATATTTCAGGATCAGACCCTGAGAGGATTACTGTATTATTCTTTAAGTCCATTCCTTGTGACTCATATAGGTTTTTCAACCAACTACTAACGAAGACCTTTTTATCAGCAATTTTGCTAGAGTTAATAATCAGTTTGTTTAAACCTGTAGTGTTCTTCCTCTCGTCGCACTCATTAATTCTATGAACGACTTTTACATTTTTATTAATAAACTTTTTATAAAGCATTATGTCGAAATGATTAAAAGATGCTGACTCAGATAGAAATCTAGGGTCGGTCATTAGGATAACCTCAATATCATTATCTTGAAGATTGAAAATAACTTCATGCCCATTTTTTATTAAATTATTTTGCAAATTTTTAAAAAATAGATTTCCCCCACCCCATGGACCATCTTTAATGTTTGCACCAATGCTAATTTTCACTTTATAACCCAATCATTTAAAAAGTTTAAGGTATTTTTCTTTAATTATCTCTGTTGAAAGATTTTTCATAATAAAATTGTAATTCTGTTCCCCGATTTGTTGACTTCTGTCAACATCTGTCACTAGAAGTCTTAATTTTTCAACTAATTGATCATAATTGAATTGGTCAAATGAATATGGGTCATCATCCGGAAAAAATTCACTAAGTCCCCCTGTTTTAGGATAAATAGATGGCTTTTTCAACAATGATGCCTCGTGTAGAAGTGTTGGTTGGCCCTCGAGTAACTTTGTTGCTGTGATTACTGCTATGCTTTCACTTATTATTTTTTTAACTTCTTGGTTGCTGACTTGCCCTAAGAATTCAATATTTTTATTTTTATTTTTTTGAATTAGTTGTTTCAATATTGGTCCGTCACCAATAATCTTTAGTTTCACTTCTTTAGCATCTACTTCATTAAAAGAATGTATTAATTCATTCAATCCTTTTTCATTTGATATCCTTCCCGCATAAACAAGACTCTTATCTATCTTCCCAATTTTTAAAATAGGCTTATTTGCAATAATATTTGGTAAAATTTCTAATCTAGAGATATCTAGACCAAGATTTAAAAGGTGCTCACTATGAAATTTTGTTAAAACTGCAATTTTGAAATTAGAATTTAGTAAGATTTTGATATATTTCCTACCGTATAGGAATACAAAAAAAGATTTAGCATAAGAATCTTCAAAATACTTATTAAAGTACTTAAGTTTTTTATACCTGTAGCCACAAGCCGGACAGATCTTTTTGTTATTCAGGTGATTTTTGGACTTAAAGTATTTGGTGCAGTCATATCTGAAATTATGAAGCTTCAAAACTACATTACTCTGCTTTTTCTCTAAAAATCTAAAAATTTCCAGAGAAGCGTTAAACCATGTGTTATGAATATAGACATAATCTGGATTGAATTCGGTGTAAACTCTTTCTAATTCTGTTATGCTATCTTTATTTTTTAATGTAAATATTAACCTTAGAAATTTAGACTTTGAGACTATTTTGTTGTCAAATAATAGGGCTTTTACTTGAAAATGCTTTTTTAAAAATTCTATTTCATTATCAACAGCAATATCTTCACCACCAGTGAGTTGATATCTATTATGTACTACTAATATTTTTTTCATTAAATTAAAATTTAAAACTTTTCTGTGTAATTAGTATGATACTAATGCAAATTGTATATTTTCTAACATATGAGTACTCATTTAAACTCTGGAAAGAAACTGGAAATATTTCAAGAGAAAGCCAATACTTTAAGTTTATTTCAAGTAAACACCCTGATTATTTTTTTTATTTCATAAGTTACGGGAATGAAAAAGATGAATCCTTTACTCCTTTTCTCAAAAACTCTAAAATAATTCCAATTTATAAATATATGAAATACGATAAAAACAAATTTAAACGATTTATTAGGTCTTTTAAAATTCCCTTTATATTGAAAAAAATATTGAGAAATGAAAATATAGATATCATTAAACAAAATCAACTCCAGGGTATTTGGGTTTCTTTATTTTTTAAATTATTAATGAAGAAACCTTTGATTACAAGGACTGGTTATGATGTTCTAAGTTTTAAAATTAGTGAAAAAAAGGGTATTCACAAGATTATATTTTTCTATTTATTAACCCAACTTTCTTTAATATTTTCAGATATTTATACAGTGACATCAAATACAGATAAGAGTTTCCTGACAAAATACTTCTATGTACCTAATGAAAATGAAAAAATTAGGATTAGATCAAATTTCGTGGAAACTTTAAAATATTTACCCTTAGATACTAGAACTACTAATGAAATACTTATGATAGGTAGGTTAGAACAACAGAAAAACTATCAATATGTAATAAATGAATTTGCCAATTCCCAATATGGAATTAACAATTACGGAAGTGGGGAAGACTTTACTTCTCTTGTTAATCTATCTAAAAAAAATAATGTAAATATTCATTTCCGTGATGTTATCCCAAATAGTAAAATTTTAGAAATCCTTAATAGTTATAAATTCTTTATTTCATGCTCTTTATTTGAGGGTAATCCTAAAAGTGTCCTTGAAGCTATGGGAGCGGGGTGTATAGTTTTTGCTGCCAGAAATCCCAATATAGAAGAAATTATCACTGATGGTGTCACTGGATTTCTTTTTGATTTGAATGAAAATGAACTTATTAACCTTTTTCAATCATCGATAATTAGAGATGACCTCAATAAAATTTCTAAATCTGCAAGTAAATTTGTAAAAGAAAATAACAATCTAGAAAAACTAGTTAAAAATGAATCAAGTGATTTACAAGAGCTATTAGAGTGATATTTCTCTTTGATCACCATTAAGTAATATTTTTACCTCCTGGTCAAACTTGAAGCTATCTTTGTTGTGAGTTGAATTTATTATGGTCAAAGATTTTTTATTAAGAAAGTTTATTATCTTATCTTTTGAAGCTTCATCTAAATTAGAAGTAGCCTCATCGAGAATTAATAACTCTACATCAGCTAGTAAGGCTCTGATGAAAGCTATTTTCTGAAATTGACCTGATGATAAGCTTTCATTATTAATAGTAGTATTCAAACTAATGAAGTTTTCTTCTTGAAACAGGTCGAATTCATCAATTAAATCATTTATATCAGACTCAGGTATATCAGCTTTGTTGCCATAAACTAAATTTTCCTTTAAAGTTCCTTCAACAATTAATGGCTTAACACCTACATAACCTATTTTTTTCGTTCCAAATGCCATTGTTCCAGAAAGTGGTGTTAGGACTCCAGAAATTAGACCTAAAAGGGTACTCTTTCCACTTCCGTTTGGACCAGTAATTAGAGTGTGTTTATCTCTTTCAATATTTAGTGAAAGATTTTCAAAAAAAAGTTGGTCCATCCCAAAATACTTAAAGTTAATATTTTTAAGTTCAACAATATTTTTTGATTTAGCCTCAATTTCAGAAGTGGTAACCTTAGTTCTTACTTCATTGTCAGAGAACTCACGCAACCTTTCTAAGTGGACGTAAGAATTTACAGCCATGTTCAGGCCATTATTTATTGCACCTAGTGTTTGAACTAACCTTAATGTAACTCCAATAAATTCAAGGGTTAGATTTTTTAATACGCCAAAAAATATGATAAGAATTGATAGGGAAAAAGTGACTATAAAATTAGGTGTTAGTGAGTTGACTATATTAAAAAAGAAATTTTTAACCTGTGATGTTGTATATTTTAAATTATTGTGTTGAAAATTTTCTATTTCTAGATTTTCAGTCTTTAGTATTTTTATTAAAAACATATTATCAATTAATCTTTGAGTTTTTCTATTTATTTCTTTACTGTATTTATAAGTACTGTCCATATAAATTCTTCCCTTTTTTAAAAAGTAAAGAGATGGTAAGTAAATTACAACCCCTATCAAAAGAAATACTAAAACTGTATCCAAGTCAGTTAGGAGCAAAAAAATAAGATAAACAAGTATTTGCATTAACCCACTTATAGTTTGCGCAAGCGCACCATAAAAATAAGAAATGTGGTCCGTGAACTGTGTTAAGTAGAAAGTTGCATCACCTAATGAATAATTCCCTTTTTTATATAGTTCTTTTATCACATATGATTTGAGATTTTCACTGATTTTAAGTTGTAGAAACCTTATATTCAACTTATCAAGTAACACAAAAAGGAATCTCAAAAAAATGAGAATTGGTAAAGTTTCAGGATTATTGATAAAAAAGTCAAAAAATATATTTATGCTATTTGAACTAGTAAAGAAACTTGAAAATATCAAAATTATTAAAATATCAAATAATACTGTTGCATTTGCCAAAAAGGCGGACAAAAAAATTCTTAATTTTTTGCTATTTACTTTTGTTAATTTGGAAACATAAAGTATTTCATTTTTAACTTTGGCAATTTTTTTCATAAAATATTATTTTTAATATGTTCGTTTAATACTAGCAATGCAATTAAGCAAAAAATTATAAATTTTTAATTTAACTTTTAATCTATTAAATATGTTCAGAAAAATTCTAATTAAACTGAGATAATGAAATTACTTGATAATCTGAATAGTCAGATAGACCACATTCTAAATTCTTCATTAACTTTTTTAACTTTTATTATTATAAAAATAAAGTTTGGTTTAGATCTTTCAGGTTATTTTGGGTTAGTATTATCTATTTCTGCACTTGTTGAGACTATTCAAGGTGGTCTTTATGAAAGACCAGCTTACCTTAAACAACCTATTGGCTATAAAAACTTCAAGTTGACTACACCTATCATTATTTTTTTATGTAGCTTATGTAACTTAATAGTTTATGTGAACATCTATTCTGAAAGCCTTTTTGCTGCAATAATATTTTGCATTTCTACAGTACTTATAAGAAACATTAAGACTTACGATTATATTACTGATGATGTAAAAGCAGCAAGCAAAAGGTCTTTTTATATATTTTCATTATCAATAAGTTACTTTATATTGCTATACGCAGATTTACTAAATCATAATTTTACAACTTTCTTTACGATCATATCCTTAATAAAATTGTTATTTGTTTTAAAGAATAAAAATAAGATATTCAAAATAAAAAATACGCCGGACGGGAAAAAAACTAGTGATTTAAAAATACTGCTTGCTTCACTATTAATACTTATAAAGTCGAGACTTCCACTCTGGGTTCTTCTCCCTTTCGGCTTAGGTCTAATTGGGATTTATGAAACGTTTAGGACGTTGATTGAAATCTTTCTCCTTCCATCGAGAGGTATATTAAATGTAATGATAAAAGAAATAAGCGATAAAAGTATACGAAAAGTTATGAAAACAGGTTTTATTTCTGGATTAGTTTCATCATTAGCATTGTTCGTTACGTACAACTTCATCACATCAATCGAAATCTATAATCATCCAGAAATTAGAAATATTGAATCATTATTAAGTGGTACAGTACTTGTATTATTTTTTTGGATGTCGGAAACTAACAGTATGATCCTACAATATAAAAAATTACATAATCTGGAAATTTTTAGAAGGTTATTTGCAATATTAGTCTTTGTTTTTTTAAACATTATCTTTAGAGAGATTATCGATTACAAGATTTTTATAATATTAATAAGCTCAATGTATTTTTTAGAAAATATTCCAGTCTATTTTTCTAAAAAAAGTAAATAAAATTTAATTTCGTAATATGAAAAAACTGTCCCAAATTAAAATATTATTTTTAACATATTTGTTATTTGTTGTACCAATAAAATCATAATTATTATGGTTTAATATCTTTTGGATTTGAATATTATCAGAAAAATAAGCCACTGAGCTTTCAATTTTTATTATTTTTATTATTTTTTTAGTAAATATGTTTTCTAATGCTTTAATGATTTGAAGCTCATTGCCTTCAACGTCAATTTTTAGAATATCTATTTTTTCAACATTGTTGTTTAAAATATATTCATCAACTGAGATCTTCACAACATCATAAGTTTTTATGACCTCGTTAATACCCATATTTTCTTTATTAAAAATCGAAGACTGAGAACTAATTTTTCTTTCAAAAAATACTTCTTTTCCTGAGCTGTTTGAAACCAATACGTTATTTTTTATTAATATAGCATTTTTAGCTTTTTGTTTATCGATCAATCTTTTAATGGGCTCAAAAGAATGAATTTCTAATTCTTTTTCCTTAAATGTTTTTGTTATTAATTTAATATATGTACCCACATTAGAGCCAATATCCAAAACAATTATTTTTTTGTCTTTTAAATTCTCTTTATAGAATTTCTTTTCATTTAAATGTCCTTTAAATAAATACTCTATTAAATAATTTACACTCTGAAATATCGAAAGGAAGATATTCAATATCATGAATCTATTTCTTCAATAAATACATAGTTTTTCAATTCTAAGGAATAGTTTGTTAATAGTTCAACATATTCAAAATCATTAGGATTATTTAAAACACATTCTGTATCGTTATATCTTAGAATTATTTTGGTATCTTGTATTAAAATTTCGAGTGATTTTAAGTGTGTATCAGTGTAAGTGCAAATTTGTTTATCTCCTGGTAGGTAGTAAATTTTTCCATATTGATTTAATTCTGGAAATTGTTGAAGTAGGTATTCATACTCCTCTCCAGAAATGCCTGATGGTCTTTTATTATTTATAGAAATACAAATTCCTTGGAAGCATGGGACTATGGAATTAATTCGCTGTGAGAGAAAATCATATCCTAATTTGTCATATAAATCAGTTTCAAGATTTTTAAGTGAACCCTCAAATGGAAAAACATACTCTCCAGCGTTTGTATTATCAACCAGTTCAAGCATGGTTTCATTTTTAAATAAATCTCTTATCCATAATTCTCCCCATGGGTAGACACCATAAAACTCGTTACCATTTAAGTGTCCAAATGAAGTCATTTCTCTACCATTGGATGGTCTATTTTCTGCTCTTGGTTTATAAATCTCAACAAATGGTTTTTGGGTACCATATGTTCTAAGGGAACCAGAGCTATAGTGACCAAAAATTTTTGTATTCAAGTAATACTCTGAAAAATAATATAAGTTGCTTTCAGTTTCTAGAGCGATATCTATCAGATAATCTACCTGAAGATTACTATCAACTTCAATAATATTTCCAGAACTAGTGAAAAGTATTTCGGAATTGTCAACTAAGTCTATCTGCAGTGTACCCGCTGTATCTATGTTTAATTTATTACCTATTGGGTTTTCGCATTGATAATCATCACCCTTAGCCCCATCAGGAATATTATTTTTGCATCTAAACAGGTAACTTCTATTGTCATCATATAGTTGTATGTAGAATAATTTTTCTCCAAATTCATGGATTTTGTAACCTGTAGTTGAAGTTCTTTCTAATAGTTTATTAATTAATTCACTAGATACATATCCATTCTTAATTATTTCTGTAATCTCTCTAGGACATTCTTTCCAGCTATCTTCTAAGTCGTTCTTACAAACCCTTTTAGTAAATAAAGAGTTTTTATTTACAGTTGTAGATGTAGAAACTAGGGTTCCCTCTATGTTCATAAGCTTTGTCCCTAGGATTCCATTATTGCTGATATCAACGAATGAATTAATATTGAGATTTATAGCCTTGAAATAATCAAATGTAATGATTCCCTGGGTTTCTCTTTTGCCACTTTGGTATCCAATAGGTAGGTGTAGCAATGCATTATACGAATTATCGTTAATAAATTTAATCAAATCTCCTAACTGATTGTTAGTTTTTTGTGGAAAACTGAAAGTGATTTTCTTTCCGTTAATTTCTGTTTTTGAAAATATATTTCTAGTGGATTCATTTAAATAGCTATGGTTATTTAGGTACAAACTTTCAAAACTACTTTGTTCTGCTAATTCTCTTTCTTCTTGTGCTAGAAATATTTCTGAAGCTAAATTTTCCTCATTTGTGATATTTATACTTCCAATTATTAGAGGAATCACTAATAATGAAAAAAATAGGAATCTCCATTTTTGAATAAATTTTAACATTTAGACACATTTCTCATAAAAGAATTATAAATGATGACCTAAGACATTTTATATTTTTAATAACTTAATTTCTTTAGGCAAATAAGATTTAAATATGTGTGGGATCTATGGATATGTTTCAAAAGATACAATCTCGAACTATGAAGAAGATATATTCACAAAATTATCATCATCAGCTGAGATAAGAGGAAAAGAAGCTTGTGGGTTTGCTCTAATTTCAGAACAATATTCAGAAGTTCGTAAATTCAACACTATGTCTTCTAAGGCCTACAAAGAAAAGGAAGTAAAAGCTGTCCTCAAAAATTTCTTCAAAGAGGATGGCTCAAAAGTACTAATGGGTCATTCAAGACTGCAAACAAATGGAACTAGAGATGATAATTTAAATAACCAACCGGTAGTAAATAATGAAAATATTTTGCTTCATAATGGAATAATTTGTAATCATGAAAGTCTTTCAGAAACATTCGAAATTGAAAGAGAATCAGACCTAGATTCTGAATACCTTATTAAAAGATTTAATGTTCTTTCTACAAAAATGAACCCTGAGATGTCATTAGGTACTTTATTTGAAGAAATAGAAGGAGAAGCAACTATTGCTATCTATGAAAATGATAACTTACATCTTGTAACAAACTGTGGAAATCTATACTACTTATATTTTGATAATTCATCTGAATTAGTTTTTGCATCTGAAAAATACTTCTTAGAGGAATTAAATTTACATTCTCCAGATAATAAAATTAACAAATTAGAACCTGGTAAACACTTGATGTTGAATATAAAGACATCAAGTATCTCTTTTGCAGATGTTAATCTCTCAAAAATAAATACTGACTATTCATATAAGCCAATTGAAGATATTCAACTAAAAAAGGAATCTTTCTGGAAAAATAATTCTCAAACTGTGTGCACAAAAGGTATTTTAAATGAACGCATGCCAGGAATTAAATTTGACCATGATGGGATATCAAATATTGCAAAATACTTCAAACCCTATGAAACAAAAGAAACCGTAGAGCTTGAAAATAAATTAGCAGAACATAAAAAGGTAAACGGTAAGGATATTTTAGTAGGATTTTCCGGCGGAAGAGATTCAAGTTATATGCTGCATTTATTAAAAAATAAATATGAAATGAATCCAATAGCAGTCACCTATGATTGGGGAATGGTGACGGACCTTGCTAGACGGAACCAGGCTAGAATATGTGGACATTTAGGTGTTGAGCATATAATTGTAGCTGCTGATATACCTGAAAAAAGAAAGAATATAAACTTATATCTTAATGCATGGTTAAAAAATCCTCATTTGGGAATGGTTCCACTTTTGATGGCCGGAGATAAAAAATATTTTCAGGCCATTACAGATACCGCTAAGAAAAATAATATATCATTAGTCGGTTTTGGTTCTGCTCCTTATGAGTTCACGTCTTTTAAAACTGGATTTGCAGGAGTTATAGATTCATTTGAAAAAGAGAAAAATCTCAAGAATATCCTGCAAGCATCAAACAACTTCTCTAAATTAAGACTCTCTTTGTTTTATGTAAAACAAGTTCTAGGTACCCCATCTTACTTAAATAAAGGGCTTCTGGATGCTATGTTTGCCTTTAAACATTCATATTTTGATAAAAAGAATTATCTCCAATTTTTTGAGTATGAAAACTGGGATGAAAACGAGATTAATGAAATTTTGATAAGTAATTATGGCTGGGAGTCAGATCCAACAATTCCAAGTACGTGGCGAATTGGTGATGGTACAGCTCCATTTTATAACTTTATATATAGATCTTTGGCAGGATTTACAGAACATGATACTTTCAGAAATAATCAAGTTTTATCTGGAGTGCTCAATAGAGAAGAAGCTTTAAATATTGTTAAAGCAGAAAATGAACCTAGATTTGAAAAAATTCATGAATATTTAGATTTAATTAATATGGATTTTGATAGTACAGTTAACAGAATTCTAGATATAAGTCCATACGTCGATAATTAAACATTAGATTATCAAAATTTATTTTTGTTAAAGTTCTGGCTATTCACTTTCTATATTTATTTATAAAAGTATTGTTGTTGAAATAAAATAATACATATTGTGTAGTTATTTGCCCCTTAATATTTTTAAAACTACTATCAACATAGGAAATAACGTTGGGATCGTACTTTATATTTCTTTGATCAGTGAAAAGGATGCTAACATTATTTTTTTTAAATAGTGTGTCATCAACTATTCCTTCAATAAATAAATTTTTGAAATGAATATTCTCGGACTCTATAAGGGCAATAGGAAATTTTTGTTCCAGTGAAATTATGACAGTGTCGGAATCTAGCTCTTTTGTAACTTTATTAAAATTTAACAACGATTGATTAATATTTTGACGGTATTCAAGTGGATACCACCCTCTAAGAGATTTTTCTGGATAAGTCTGTTGGAACTTGACATCTGGATAATTATCTGCGAGCAACATTTCAGATAATAACAGTGATTGGATACCTGAAAGAGTTACAAAAGCTATTAAGCTGATCATTATAATTTTATTCTCTAAATAATGACTCAATACTTTTATTCCCAATGGAAATAATAAAATAAGTACTGGAAATAAATAACGTAAATTTGAGTCAGTAAAATCTCTTAAAGAAATCAGGAAAAAGTAAACAATTGAAATAAAGCCTACAATTAGATACATTGAATTGTTCTTATCGATAACCATTCTTGTTTTTTTTATTAATAAATAACTAAATAGTAATAAAAATATGCAAAGAGATACAAAAAATAAATTGTTTCCAGAAAATGTTAATAATGAGTATGGAAAAAGTACAATGATAAAAATCCTTATCGCTTTATAAACTGATAAAAATTTTGGCGAAAAGTTATTTACTGTATTAGATAGAAGATTCCTACTTACACTAAGAAAGATGTAAATTAATCCTGTAATGGTAAATAGAAAGACTATTGTTCCTGTAGTTCTTACATCGCTAGATTTGAAAAAAACATTGAATTTATACAAGTTATAAGTAAAGTAATTATCCACTCCAGTAAGAAAGAGAAGTCCAGGGAAATCAGCGAATGTGTAGTTGATGACAGTATGCATAGCAGAAGTAAATAAATTAATTGAACGTACCAATGCAGATTCACTTCCGAAAAGTAATATTTCTAATATTTCATTGTCACTAAAAAAAATTTCATTTTGTTTAGCTTTACTTCCAAATTGCGTAAAAAAAGTGCTCGCAAAAGAAGTTGTTAGTCCTTTTATGTGTAGCCAAAGTAAATTTGGGAAGATGAAAATTAAGAAAAAAACTAATGTGTAAAACGATGAATCTATATATGTTTTAACTTTTCTCGTATTTAAAAGAAGTAAACCCACTATAAATAATACAAAAACACCGTGGTATCTTATGCTGATAGAAAATACTGTAAATAGAAGTGCAAAGATTAAGTCCTTTTTAGTACCTGATTTCAAATAAATTAAAGTTGTGAAAAAAGCATTGATTAAAAAATAAGCAAAAAATAAATCTGTGAGTCCTGAAGTACTTAGGATTAAAACTATAGGAGAAAGAAATAAGACAATTTTTGTTACCTTGCTCTCTAAAGTATTAAGCTCATAAAAGTCTTTAAGTGATAAAAATATCTGCTGGGTCGTAAAAATACTGAAAAACATAAAAAAAGCTACGGGTAAATTAAAAATTTTAAGTACCAGAATTGGAGCTTGTGACATTTGGGGATATAACAAAATGGGATTATAGTAATCTGAAATCTCAAGAGTTATAAATATAGATTGATTTTGAATCCACTGTTCGACCCTTGGTATATAAGTTGTTAGAACATCATCAAAATTAAATCCGGTATATTGAAAACAAATTAAGAAAACAAGATATATTAACGAAATTATTAGATCTTCAGAGTGTGGTTTTTTTATTTTACTAAATTTTGGTGTAAGTGCTTTTGATTGAATAAGATACACCACTTTAATTATCACCAAAAAAGTTAACATCCAAAAATTTAAGGCCTTAAATATTGATAAAAATGTAACCTCAAGGTATACGATTAGAAAAATAAAAAGTAAAGTGAAATGTTTTTTTCTAGAATTATTTAGCTTAACTGATAATAAATAATTAGAAAATATGTATGCTAAGCCACTAATTTGAGTCATTAACATCATAAATTAAAGAATACTAGGAATAATATGTTTAGCTTATTTAATATATTTAATAAGCTTAAAATATTTATATATGGAAAATATAAAATAGTGGAAAACTTAGCAGTATCTGTTGTTGGAGATTTCAAATTTTTGTATAAATATTTTTCACAATTTAAACGAAATTTAACAATCTCAGGAAAATTTACGGGTGATATTGTAATAATCACTTCCAACTACACACCAACCTTCCTTCTTCCAAGTACATATGGTGAGCGCATAAATATAGTTCGATTTAAAAAAATTAAATTTTCAGATTCCACAAATAATTCTCTAAATAATAATTTTACTAATGGCCAACCCAATAGGAATAAAACTAAAAGCTTCCAGTGGCACAAACTTCATTTATTTGATGTTAAATTAAAAAAATGGAAATATATTTTCTATCTAGATATAAATATGCAAATACATCACGATATCTCTGAATTATTACAAATATTACCCAAAGGAAGTATCTTTGCTAGGGCAGATTCCTACCCAGACTATAAAAAAAATTTGTCTTCACAGTTTGATAACACAAGTCCGTCTTATATGGAGTTGTCTAAGAAATACGATCTGAATATTAAAAATTATTTCCAGACAGGTTTGCTTTTCTATGATACAGAAATTATCGAAACTCAAACAAAGCAAAACCTCTTGAAGTTGGTGGATCGATTTCCATGTACTATTACAAATGAACAGGCTATTTGTAATCTATATTTCATTTTTGATAAAAATCAATATTCAGAATTAGTCCAAACTATTGATGGGAAAATTTCCTATTTTTATTGGCTTCTTCCAGATAAAGAAGTCATAATATCAAAGCAAAACCAAACACAATATAAGTAACTTTAAAACCTATATTTGACTATGGAATATACGTACTTGAAACCATCCATCAACCTTATTTTCTTTCCTTCTTGGTAAGACCTACCTGAGTAATCTATTGGAAACTCCATTACATCCTTTGTTATTTTTAGAAACTTAGATAGTATTTCAATTTCAACTGCAAAACCTTTTTCATTGATTTCTATTTTTTTAAAGTTATTAGAGGACATCATTTTATAACATGTTGCTACATCAGTTATCTTCTTACCATGTATTATTGAAAAAAACATTGATAAAAATTGATTTGCAAAATAAGTTCTTTTATAAATATTTTTTCTTTTCTTGTTACCAACGAATCTTGTACCCAATATTAAATGCTCTGGATTATCAACAGCTAAATTGAACATTTCTATTAAATCTGTTGGGTTATATTCAAGATCTGCATCATGTACGACCACAAAATCTGTGTCCAAGTTGTTGACACTAAGTGACATTGCGCCACCTTTACCAGTATTAACTGAACTTTGAATTAAGGAAATATTCTTATAGTTATTCTCAAACTTTTTTGCTATCTCTGCAGATTTATCATTTGAGCAATCATCTATTAACAGTATTTTATCTGCAAGATTTGTATTGATTAATCTATGTAGTGACTCACTGAGAAAAGTTTCTTCATTATAGAAGGGTACGATTACTGTTAGGGAGGGCATTAAAATTCCCCAACAGAAGTTAGATTCTGTCTAGCAAATATTCCATTAATCTGGATTAATTTTTTTTCGCCAAAATAAGGAACTATGGGAAGTTTCTCTAGACTAATTAGCAGAAAATTTTTATCAGACATGTACTGTACTACCTCTTCAATTAGGGGGGCTCCGTTGTTAATTTGGTATAGAGATATCTCTAGCTCAATAAAATAAAGTTTTTCATACTGTAGATTTTTACTAAATCCTTTTAAAACGTCTAGTTCGGAACCTTGTGTATCGATTTTGATATAGTTTGGGAGGGGTAATTGTTTTTTCTTTATAACCGAATCTAGTTTTTCAGACTTCATCAATTTAGGTGTTACATTATCCCAAATATCATTACCTAACTCTTTGTAATAAGAACTACCGCTTCCTCCATCCATCCAAAAATTTTTATCTTTGTTGTCTTCATTTGCAAGCATTGTGTTAATAAAAGTAACCTCATTTAAAATATTCTTCGATTCAATCAGATTTTGAGCATCAAAAAGATAGAAGCTAGCTTGATTAGGAAATGTTTTTTTTCTTTCTTTATACCACATACCTTTAAATGCTCCGATATCGTATACAGTCTTTATCTTAAGGTTGTTATGCTTGATTATTCTTCTTACACTTCTACAATTATCAGAAAAGTATCCTGGAATAAAAAAATTAATGGTTCGTTTAAAATATTCTAAAACCCAATATACCAATGACTTTATATTCATTTTTGAACCTTTATGTGATTTTACTATCTTTATACTAATTGATTAGATTTCATCAGTTGGTTTATAGAGACTTTATAAAGCTGTATGGAAAATGAGATAAATAAGAAGAGAAATTATGGATAAAAGCGATTAAAAAAATGGTAATAACTAAGAAATATTTGTGACTTGAAATTGTTTTTAATTTTTCTAGATAGATTGATGCTCCAAATACAAGCAAATAAAATAATTGAATTATATAAGTTGTTTTAATGGTGTCACCGGTGGGAGGCATGGGATATTTTATCGTAAACCACAAATAACCTAATACTGAAAATAGTACAGAATAACTTAAATATTTGTGTACTTCATTAAATCTTTGAAAGTTTCTACCCTTCAAGAAGAACAATATAATCAAGATTGAAGGAATGAGAGAAATTAAATTAACCCTTGCAAGATAATCTCCAATTATGTCTTGATTTCTACCGATATTTAAATAACGTGACGTAAAAGTAAAATATCCCCAATAATCGCCCCATAAATCAGAATAAAGAATGGATATGAACTGATTGTCTAAATAAGGTCTAATCGGCTTATAGAAAAGATACCTTAAATTTTCTAAAGTTGGTACATAGAACTCAAGAGGTTGGTTGTAAAAAGAAAATTTGACTGGGGTATTGTTAAAAGCAGTAAAAGAACCATACCTAAAGAATAAACTAAAATAAAACCAGCTTGATGATACAAATCCTATCAGAAAAGAAAGTGAAATAAACTTAAAGTATCTTTTCTTATCAATTTTTACATTTACAAAATATAGTAATAAAAAACCAGGGAATAATAAAAAAGCCCATTGTCTACTCAAGGCAAGTGCCCCAATAAGAAATCCAAAAGTGGCTACGTCAAAGTTAGTAAATTCAAATTTTTTTGAGCTTAATTTTGCAAATTTGAATAAAGTCAGAGATAAAAAGAAAAGAATATACGGTTCTCCCCTAATCATGGATATTGTCCTGTAATTAGCACCTAAAATTGAGAACATTAACAAAAAGCTGAGATTGGTTAATTTGGATGTCTCATTAATGATTTTAAGGGCCTTTAAGCTCCAAAAGATTGTAAGTAAATATAAAATTGATTGGAAAATCTGAGTTGATTTTATATAAATCGGCTTACATGTAAGAAATAAGTCCTCAGAAGTTACAATGTTTCTACAAATTACTTGAGCAAGTGAAGAAAATAAGTAACCCCCAGGGGGGTTGAAAAACTCTCTTGTATCGGTGTTAGAGGGTAAATCTAATGATCGTGGAAGATATCTAGATAAATGATCAATGTATTGCAAATGATCGTCCGCATCGTAACCAAGCAAAGGGTTGTATGTGAATAAATTAAAAAGCAGAACAAATATTACTGCTAATAAGATAACTATAAATATGTACTTTTCATACTTCTGGTTAATAACTATTTGCCTTACTTTATTATTCATTGAGGTGATATTACAAATTTATAAAAGATATGAAGAAAGTTATTTTAAATAATTTTTTTAAAATTAAATGAGTAAAATTTACACATGAAAAATAATAAGTTTATAACCGTTGGTATACCAACATACAATTCATCAAAGTATATTGACCAATGTCTGAAAAGCATCACAAACACAATAGGTATCAATGAAATATTAATTTCTGATGATGGATCAACACCATCTGAATTAAAAAGACTAAAAGAAATAGTTTTACGATACCAAACTAAATTTAATTTAGATATAAAAATACTTGAGGCACCAACAAACGCTGGAGCTTATAAGAATAAACTCAAGCTAATAGAGAATTCAAAAAATGAATATATATATGTGTTGGATTCTGACAATATTGCCTCGAAAAAGTTAGATAGAATAATAAATAAAGTGCTTGAAGAAGATAATCCAAAATTCTTATACCAACCAAATATAATGTATCAATTTTGGAACTATCCGAAACTTGCAAGACTTATGAGTCCTTACAATAAGAAATACATTGTTGAATTTTTCGATAACAATTACATTCTAAATAAAAGTATTGTAAAAAAGTTGTTACTTCAAAATTCTGGGACATACAATCTAAAAGATTTCAGAGATAAATTACCTCCAGTAGAAAATCTTGAAAAGAAACTAATTGATAAATGGATTTTTTGGATTCTTAATTGCGGTAATTTTATTGTAAATAAAAAATATATGGTTGATATAG
>Ga0233432_10000344_pt1 | contig 45047 bp, 40 predicted proteins | sample SI_122_August201_6_FD_179870 | JGI IMG/M metagenome (GOLD analysis project Ga0233432, IMG submission 179870) | Seawater microbial communities from Saanich Inlet, British Columbia, Canada - SI_122_August2016_10_MG | ecosystem: Environmental > Aquatic > Marine > Inlet | place: Canada: British... | reverse complement strand
TCTTTGCATATGCAAGCATCTGCTATAAATATGCTATTATGGGGCCGTAGCTCAGTTGGGAGAGCGCTTGAATGGCATTCAAGAGGTCGTCGGTTCGATCCCGTCCGGCTCCACTATTATAAAGAAAAAATTTCTTTGTTCCCTTCCTATTATTTTAACTATAAATCTCATTGGAGAAAATCATGAAACATTATTTTACAGGGTTTTTCACAGCTACATGCCTAGTCTCTAGTTTATTTTTGTTTATGGGTGCCCAAAATACTAAAGCTAATTCAAAGGCAATAGTAATCATGAGTGATAAAGGTACAACAACAATAGGTGGCGGTTTTATTGAAATCGATACTCCAAGCGGAAAAAAAATATTTGATGTCCGGGTGAATTCCTTCAATCATGGAGAATTAGGAGTTTACAACAAAGCAGGCGCATTGAATTCTAAATTAAGTTCATCGGAAGAAGGTGATGGTTTTTTAAAAATCCATGATCAAGCTGGCATAAAAGCCGTCGATATTAGAGGTAGCTATTTTGGAGGATTCTTGAGTACGTATAACTCACAAAATAAGCAAACTGCTTACTTAGGGACATTTCGCAACTTAAAAGGTGGCTTGATGACCTATAATGAAAAGTTTGATTTAACTTCTTTTGTAGGCACTTCTGAAAAATCAGACGGAAAAATATCTTTATATAATAATCTCGGTAACAGTGTTGTTAGGCTGGGTTCATTATACAATGAAAGCAATTCAGGAGATGGGTTTGTAAGTTTACATGATAGATACGGAGAGTATGGGTGGCATGAAAGTGGGAAAGTGGAATAATTATTTAAAGAGAAAAAATAAACGGCTAAGACAGAACATGAAATGATTTTGAAATTTTACTAATTGATAGATTCTTAAATCATATGGAAACAGGACTACTTATTTATTTAATAGCTTTGAAATTATTTTGTATGTTAGATTTAATAATTGAAAGTGTTTATAGCGTTTAACCTGGTATCAATGTTTCATAATAGGAGGTAGTTTTATGGAGTATTTTATTTCAGTAGTTAGAGACAATTACATCAATTTTGATGGTCGTGCAAGGCGTAAGGAATTTTGGACGTTTCACTTGTTTTCAAGTATTTTTAGTATCTTTGCTTTATTTGTTGATTCTAGTCTTGGATTGATTGATACTATTGGTTTTAATATAATTTATACACTGATAATTTTTTGTCCTGCAGTAGCTGTTAGTATTCGTAGAATGCATGACATCAATAAAAGTGGTTGGTGGCTTATGTTATCTATATTTGTTTTTCCGGTCATTTATTTAGCGTGCAAGGACAGTGACATTGGCGATAATGATTATGGAAGTTCAAAAAAGTATCCGTATTCAAATGATAGCGGAAAAGATATTGTTTTTGATGAAGAAGAATAAGAATATGGTTTTTAAATGCATGAAACCCTGCTTTGCAGGGTTTTTTGTTTAGGGTCAAGATGCTAAAGTATCTTTCATTTTTTATTTTTCAAATGCTCTTTATTGAAGCGGCATTTGCTGAAATTATTATAAGAGGAAAAGTCTTTAAATATCAAAATAATGAACCTATTGAAAACGTAAACGTATATACTAGTACTAACAGAGGTACCTCCACAAACAATAAAGGTGAGTTCGTTTTTCAAATCATGCAAGCTGATTCAGTTCTTATTTTTGAGCATATAGGATTTAATAAGTTCTCTCAAAAAATTGATCAAAATGAAAGAAATATTTCTGTCTATCTTAAACCTAAAATAATTATTCTTTCTGAACTCAATGTTCTAGGTCAAAATGAAAAGGGTGTCTTTAACGAATTTGAAACAAAAAACATGATGAATAATATTGCAGTGAAAGATGCCTCTTTTAGAACCTACGAAGACATTGGCGATATTCTGATGAATGAAGAGTCCGTACTCATTAATGAAAGTTCTAGAGGAGAAAAAACAATTTCAATACGTGGTGCGAGACAAGAAGAAATGGCTTTTATGTATGATGGTGTACCCATTAATAATGAAGGTCGGAAATCGTTAGACCTTTCTCTGTTTTATGCTGGTGGTTTAGAAGAAGTTGAAGTTGTTAAAGGTAATCATGAAAGTGCTCTTGGGTCATCAGGTACTATTAATTTTGTTCCAAGTGTTTTTTATGCAAATAGTTTTAGTTTTTTTCAACGCTTTGGAACTTATAACACTGGGAACTATAATAGTTCTGCAAGCATTGGAAATAAGTATTTATTTCTTCAAGCAGGTGGAGGTAAAGCAGAATCGAGTCAGTTTTATAAAAATGCGGATAATCCTGATATCTTTCGACAATCCTCAAGCATCTTTATCAACTCGGGACTAAAAATTTTTTCAAATATAGAATTAAAAATTTCTCATTTAAACAATGAAAGAAAATTTGAGGATTATTATTTATCTGAGTCTGCTGGTTCTTCTTATAAAATAAATACATTAAAAATTGAAACCAATAAGGGCAGATACGGGAATCTTGACTTGTATATTTCAGATCAAATAATAAATGGAGACGAGATTATATCTGGAAACAAGTTATCACTCATTGACCATAAAATCCTTAATGGTTTTAAGTATAGAAAAAAATTAAATAAAGGATATATAATTTTTAATGGTGATAGATCATATATAAATGCAGACTGGAAAACTAATGCAGATAATATTAATCTACGAAGAGAGAAGTTTTCTTTTTCCACAGCAATAGGTATTTCACAAAAAAAGACGCATAAAGGGTTTCAGATAAAAGATTTTACGCTAAGCTTAAATTCTAATAATGTTGTAGATAAAAATAATAGTGAAAGTAATTTATTGGACAATGTAAAATGGCAAGATAGTGGTGCAAACTTCTTTTTCTCAGCTTGGGATCATCTAGATAATGCTATCGTATATCTATATGCAAACTTAGGAAGCAACTTTCGAATTCCAGGTATTTATGAAAGATATGCTTACGCGTTTCGACCATCCATATTTAATAATAATTCACTATTAATAGAAAGTAAGCTTATGAAAGAATTTGGATTAAAAATTAACTCCCTTGTAAAACAAAATGCTCCAAATTTCACTTCATCAATTTCATATTTTAATTATAGCTATAAAAACAAAATTAAAACTATACAGTATAGTGGTTCATCTTTGCAATTTCCTCTTAATGATGGCGATGCTTCTATCTCTGGAATTGATATTAAAACAGAAGTGTTCACAATTAAAAAGATTCTTGGGTTTCGGTCTATCTATTCCGTTTATGATTATTCTGACCAGCTATCTTTTTCAATGCAGCCATTAAGTATTTTACGAAATAATATTTTATTTAAGTTGGGTTCTTTTCAAGCAAAAATAACCTTGAAAAAAGAAGGCAGACGCGTGCTTTCAACTATAAACAGCCTTGGTGAATTAGAAAATAATTATTTATCGGATTATCAGGCGATAGATGCTCATATCTCTTACGTTTTTAGCATAGGAGACTACAAAGCAAATGTTGCAATTTTTGGACAGAATTTAAATGATAAATCGCAAGTGCTTAAGGGTATTTCAATTTTTGATAAAAGAGTTTTTATTAGCGTAGGGTTTCAATGGCGATGAATAAGTATTTAATATTTTTTATTTTAATTCTTTTTTCTAGCTGTACATCTAATCCTTTTTGGGAAGATAGTGCCTCTAAAAAAATAAATATACAAGGTTATATAGATACCCAAAGTGGTGTTTCTGATGTGCCTGCATTCGTTTTTGTTGAGAATCTAAATATTTCAACATATACGGATACTTCTGGTTTCTTTTCAATTGATTTCCCAAGCTTAGAAATGGAAGATGGTGTTTTTAGTGGTGCTGTAAAAGTGTACTATTATATTCATAATTATAAGATTGCTTACTCGACCTTGTATATAACCAATGGGAGGTTAACAAGTGAGCAGATAGACTTTGATGAAAACGGGGTACTTATTAACATTATAAGTTTAAAAGAGCTTGCTTCTTTTGATTTATCAATTGATAATATTTGGGATAGGACAAATGGAGATACATTAAAATTAAGTTTAACGATTAACTCAAAAAATCACCCTTTCAGCTATTTTTCTTATGTGGATATCCAATCCAATCCTCGTCAATATATACCTTCTGGAGTTTTGTTAAAATCAAAAACGAGCCAAGCAGTTTATTATGATAAAAACAATACTGATTTTTTACAAAAAACTGATGTTTCATTAAATGAAACTAAGATTCTTGATTTTAAAGTAGCGCCTAATGATTTTTTCCCTTTTATTGTTGATGATTATATACTTCTGGAGCAACAATTAGTACAAAGTGGGGAACACGAAGTCTTGCCGTATATCCATATAATTCAGGATGATATTCCAGGTGAACTATTTGAGAGTATAGGTATTCAAAATGCAGCTATTATTGGAGAAAGTTATTTAAAAATGCCTATCGAGATAATGAAAAAAACTCTATTAATTCAATAGAATTTAAATTATCGTAAATAATCTATTCTTTCTAACAAAGGAATTGCCATAACTTATACCTCTAAATTTTTAATAAATGGAGATAAAATGGCAGGAAATGTGATTGAGTATAGTGATCAGAATTTTGATTCAGATGTTTTAGGGTCAGATACCCCCGTTCTAATTGATTTTTGGGCGGTTTGGTGTGGTCCGTGTAAGGCTATTGCTCCAATAGTTGAAGAAATAGCAAGTGATTACGACGGCAAAGTAAAAGTAGGTAAGATGGATGTAGATAATAACAATCAAGTTGCGATGAAATATGGTATTCGCAGTATCCCTACTCTTTTGCTTTTTAAAGGTGGTGAAGTCGTAGATCAAGTAATAGGAAACGTAGGAAAAGATAGTATAGAGAGCATGCTTGAAAAAGCGCTCTAGAATGCTAATTAAATAACAATTCATGCATAAACAAGTTATCGTTATAGGTTCTGGACCGGCTGGTTTGACAGCCGCGGTCTACGCCGCAAGGGCAAATTTAGAGCCTCTAGTTTTTGAAGGTTCCCAACCAGGTGGTCAACTTACCATTACTACAGATGTAGAAAATTTCCCTGGTTTTCCAGATGGAATCATGGGGCCTGAGCTTATGGATCATATGAGAAAACAGGCTGTTCGTTTTGGTGCTAAATGTGAGTATAAAACAGTGACTAAAACCGATTTTTCTGAAAGCCCATTCAAAGTCTGGGTGAAAGATCAAAAATACACAGCTGATACGATTATTATATCGACTGGTGCATCTGCACGCTTATTAGGCCTAGATTCTGAAAAAGAACTAATGGGTTATGGTGTTTCGGCTTGTGCAACTTGCGATGGTTTCTTTTTTAAAGAAAAAGAAGTTATAGTGGTCGGTGGAGGTGATTCAGCAGCAGAGGAAGCAATATTTTTGACAAAATTTGCTTCTAAAGTGACAATCGTCCATAGAAGAGATGAATTAAGAGCCTCTAAAATTATGCGTGAAAGAGTATTAAATAATGATAGCATAGAAATTATGTGGAATAGTGCTGTTGAAGATATTCATGGCACAAAAGAAACTGGCGTAACTGGAATTAAAGTTAAAGATACGTTATCTGGAGAAATAAGAGATGTTAACTGTGACGGTATTTTTATGGCAATTGGTCATGTACCAAATACAGGCATTTTTAAAGGTCAGATTGACCTTGATGAGAAAGGGTATATTAGTACCCAGCCAGATACGACAAATACGAATGTATCAGGTGTATTTGCTTGTGGAGATGTGCAAGATCAAGTATATCGACAAGCAATTACTGCTGCTGGAACAGGATGTATGTCAGCAATTGATGCCGAGCGCTGGTTAGAAAATCATTAATAATTAGCATTACGTACCTTTCTCTAAACTTCATTTGTTCGGAGGTATATAATGAATGAGACAAAAAGATTGATTTTTAAAGTCGATCGCTTAAAAAAGAACTATGGGTCGCTTGAAGCGATCAATGTTAAAAAGCTTGAAATACATCCTGGTACCATCTATGCGTTAGTTGGTCCCCCAGGCTCTGGTAAAACCACTCTTCTAGATATATTATCTGGCTCACAAAAGCAATCTTCTGGTGAGCTTTATTTTGAGAATTCTACATACAGAACTAACTGGTTTGGGAAGGTCTTAAAAGACGAAGAAATTTTCTACAACTATGGTTTTGATGATTATGGTACTAGGACTTCTGTTGGAAAGATTATAAATAAAATGTACGGTAAGAAATCAAATACAATTATGAAAAGGCATTTTAATAGTCCTAGGTTTAAGCACCTTTGGGATCGATCAGTCTCATCGCTTACAAAAGGAGAACTTCATTGGGTTGGAATGGTTCTTTCACTCGAAAGTGATCCAAGAGTGTTATTGATTGACGAATATGGTGTTCATATCACAAACGAAATGGAACAGGAGTTTAGAACACAGCTTAGAAGAATGAATAGGACTCTGGGTACTACTATTATCCTTAGCTCACCAAATGAAGCTCTAGTTAAAAATTTCGCTTCTGTTCTTATATTTATGGATAATGGTCATATTTCAAAAATTCGATCTAAGTCAAACCGGATTGGTGGTCCTAGAAGACCTGGCAGAAGAGGCCATTTCAATCATAAAAAGAAGAATGCTAAGGCTAGAGGCCCAAATAATAAACCTTCAAATAATAAGCAAAGTGGTCAGTCAGATCAAAACTCTGGAAATCAGTCTAGAGGGTCAAGCAATAAATCTTCAGGTAATAGGCAAGGCAGTCAACTAAGTCGAGGATCTGATAGCCAGGAAAGAGGTGGAGCTAATAAACCTTCAAATAATAAGCAGAGTTCTCAGTCAAATCAAAATTCTGGAAATCAGTCTAGAGGGTCAAGCAATAAATCTTCAGGTAATAGGCAAGGCAGTCAACTAAGTCGAGGATCTGATAACCAGTCAAAAGGTTCAACCAGTAAACATGCAATTAGTAAACAAAAGTCTCAATCAAATAACAGTCTTGAAAACAAATCAATAGATACTCATAATCGTAATCTTGAAACACCCCCGACTCCAAATCCGGTTTCACCGAGTCCTAATTCGGGCAATAAATCTGTTAGTTTAGATGTTCAAAACTCTGAAGCTAAAGGTAGTGGCTCAAAAAGTAAGCCTCCCATACCGCCAGAGACACCGAAACCTTCGAATTCAGAAACTACTAAACGAAAGAATAAATCTAATAGTGAGAATGTCCAAACATCAATAAACGAAGATGCTGTTTCAAAAAGAAGTCAATCTCAAAGCAAGGAACAAACTGAAAAAAGTTAATGCAAATTGATATAAACAGGCTCTCTAGAGAATATGCTGAAAAAAATATTCTTGTTATTGGGGATATTATTTTAGACGCATATATCTACGGAAAAGTAGATAGAATATCGCAAGAGGCGCCAGTTCCAATAGTTGCTATTGATCGAAAAAAATTCAAGCCAGGAGGCGCTGCTAATGTAGCATTAAATTTATCAGGTCTTGGTGCGAATGTTCAGCTCCTGGGTGTTACTGGTGATGATAGTAATGCTGAAGAATTGCAAAATTGTTTTCAAGAATCTGAAAATATCCAATTGCACCTAGTTAAAGATAAAAGTCGACCTACCATTGTAAAAACTCGTATCATTGCTGATGGAAAGCAAGTTTTTCGCCTAGATGAGGAAATTACAAGTGAAATTAGTTCGTTATTGATTGAAGAATTAATAAAAGTTTTTAATGAGAGCTGCAAAGATATTGATGGTATCATAATTGAAGACTATAATAAGGGTGCTTTGCCGAAAGAAATAATTTCTCACATCATTAATCATTCGTCTGAACATGAAATACCGGTTTATGTGGATCCCAAATATGATAACTATGAATGTTTTAAAGGTGTCAGGCTATTTAAACCTAACTTAATAGAGTATAATGCAATTGTAAGGAACAAGCAGTTTGGTAGTCTACCAAATTCTGGATTTAAGTTTAAAGAATTTATCGAGTCCGATATTCTACTTCTTACTATGGGAGCTGATGGAATGTCTTTGTATCATAATAATCAACATAATCAAATTCCTACGAAAGCTCGAAATGTTTATGATGTCTCTGGTGCTGGTGATACCGTTATTGCTACCTTTGCTATAAACGATCTTTGTGGCCTCGATCCGCTTGAATCATCTACAATTGCAAATTTAGCTGCCGGAAGAGTTTGTGAAGAGATAGGTGTTTTTCCTATCAGTGTAGATTCATTGAAAGAGATTTTTTCTCATCATTATAATATGGATTAATAAATGGCTACAAATAAGAGGAGTTGTTATCATATAGGCCTATATTTCTTTTTATTTTTTGCTATCTCTTTTTCTCAACCTAGTGCTCGTTACAGGCCTTTTGACTGGTTGCTTTTTAAAGAACCTGGTAGAATCAATTCATTATCAGAGGGTTTTGAATTCCTTTATGTGGGCACTAGTCATGGAGGTATTTATCGTTACAATTTGTATAGTAATCAATATGACTTCCCGATTACTTCGGCTCAAGGATTAAAAAATAATAATATCAGTAGTGTTCATTTTGATCAAAATACGGGTATCCTATGGGCTGGATCTGTAGGCGGGCTTCAGTATTCATATACAAGAGAAGGCGACTGGAGGTATGTTGATTTTGTAGATATAGGTCTAAGGAATAATGATAGAATTAGTCAGCTTGGGAATTCTGAAAATTATGTTTGGGCAAAAGCTAATGCTGTTTACGTTAAATTAGATAAATCTTCAGGCATACTAGCTGGCATATATCCAAGGCCAGATGAAATAAATATTTCTTGGAGCAGTACAAATTATTATGAGCAAACTGACATCGCTACCATTATGAATGATTATGCTCTGATGTCTGGTTGGATGGCGTCTAGCTCGAAACTAATAGACGGCTATGGTAGATACATAGATATTACGAGTGGTTTAATTGGAAAACATAATGATGTCTGGATAGGAACTTCTGACGGAACACTTTTTCAAGGAGATAAAACAATGGAAGCAATCTTTCCAACCGAGTTTGGTATTAGGGGCTCCAACATAAACGCACTGTTTCAAAATGAAAATAATCTTTGGATAGGTTCAAAAAGTTATGATATTGGTAGGGGTGTGACGAGATTGAACACCAGAAATTTTCAGACTGACCATTATGATTTTGATATTACAGTTAATATGAATCTTACAGAAGTTCATTCGTTCTATGATTCTGAAAACACTCTTTGGGTTGGAGGTAATAGTGTCGTTTTGGTTTTTGATAAGCCAGATAATTTCTGGCGTACATTAGGTGAAGATAGAGGCATACCAAATAGTGATATAACCTCTATGGTAGGTGACTCTAATTATGTCTGGATTGGTTCGTATTATGGTATAAGACAAATTGATAAAAAGTCTAACAGAGAAGAGCCAATGGGTTTTGAATATCTTTTTTATAATCATCCTGTAAATGATTTATTATTAAACGATTTCGGTGTCTGGATTGCTTCTAGGACTGGAATATATCTGTACGATAAAAATAACCCACAGATTATGAATGCGCTTTCAATTGGTGACTCTTATTTAGATTTTCCTGTTTCTCGTGTTACTTCTATATTCCAAGACAATCAATTATTGTATTTTGCCACGAATATTGGAGTGGTGAGTTTCAATATTGAAGAAAAATTTTGGGATATGGTTATTCCAGCTTCTAATTATAAAGGACTTGATGTCTCTGATCTTCTTGTAGTTGGTAAATTTTGTTTTATTGGAACAAATCAGGGTATGTTTAGAATAAATTTAAAATCAAAAAGAACTAGAGAGTATAACTTTGACTTCATAGGTTCAGTCAATTCCATAGAAAAAATTGGTAAATATGTTTGGATGGGAACAAGTGAAGGTCTAATTAGGTTTAAGTGGAGAAAAGACTTATGATGAAAAGAATATTACCAGGTATAATTGCAACGCTTATTATATGCAGTTTTATTTTTGGACAACGCTCAAAAAGAAATAAGTCTTTAAGTAATGTAGGGAGTTATAGTTTATTAGAATTTTCTAGAGCTATCTCAAAAGACTCAATTCTTGTGACAGCATTTGTAGACATCCCTTTTCGAAGTCTTCAATTTATAAAAAAAAATAACTCGTTTTTTGCTTCATATGATGTTTCTATTATTTTAAAAAACAATAAAGGTAAACGTATTTATAGGAAAATGTGGACAGATTCAATAAGAACTGATGATTACATTCAAACTCAGTCAAGATTAAGGACTAGAAAACATTTTTCAAACTTTACAGTCGCAAAAAATAAATATGAAATAGAATCAGAGCTTTATGATAAAGATACAAGAAACAAGGGTTCTAAAAATATTAAAATTGATTTTTCGAAATTGACCAAAACCCCCTCTTTAATGGATCCCCTAATTATAGCAAACCTTGAGGGTGAGTGGGGTTTTAACGTTAATGAATTCCCTATAACAGGTAAAAGTATAACAAACATTGATAAAGGTCTTACTCTTATTATATCTGGGTTTGTTGATAGTACGCCATATGAAGTTTTGGGTTTTATGGAAGGCGTTAACGAATCCGGTAAAGATATTATATTAAAAAAAGATACTTCGGATGGTTTTTTTAACCATAGATATAAGTTAGATAAAAGTATATTATCCACAATGGGCCTTGAGATTGGAATTAAACTAATACAGTCAAAAAAAGAAAGTGAAGTCATTAAAAAAATCTCTATTTATAAACCTGGACTTTCAGGTTTTGTTAACAATGTAGAAAACTCTTTTCAGCAAATGAGATATATTCTAACGAATAATGAAAGAAAAGAAGCAAAAGGCAAGAAAGGGAAGGCGCTAGAGAAAATATTTCTTGATTTTTGGAATAAAAGAGACCCTACGCCAGAAACAAATATTAACGAACTAATGGAAGAATATTATATCAGAGTTAACTATGTCAATGAATATTTTAATATGTCTTGGAAAGAAGGTTGGGAAACTGATTTTGGAATGATATATATACTTTTCGGACCGCCTGATGAAATTCAAAGGTCAAATTCCACCAGTACTAATACTTCTATTTACCAAGCCTGGTATTACAACAGACTTAATAAACAGTTCGTTTTTAGAGACCAAAATGGTTTTGGGGATTTTAAATTAGACAAGCCATTTATTGGGCCTAATTTTTAAATTTTTGTAGAAAATTAAAATAAGCTATTTCATGAATAATCGTTAGATTGTTAAGCATATATTTGTGCAAAATTTTATAAAATGAAAAAAAAATCACTTTCAAGTATTATTAATTGGATATCTGGAGATATCGCAATTGATCTTGGTACTGCTAATACGCTTATCTGGTTGAAAGGTAAGGGTGTTGTCATCAATGAGCCCTCAATTGTTGCTAGAACGATACATGATGATCAGATCGTAGCTGTTGGAGATGAGGCAAAAGCTATGCTTGGAAGAACACATCGAGATTTAGAAACCGTTAGACCATTACAAGATGGTGTTATAGCTGATTTTAAAATGACTGATGGGATGCTTCAAGGTTTTATAAACAAGATTAATTTTAGCCGTATGGCTAGACCGCGTATGGTAATATGCGTGCCCTCAGGTGTAACCGAGGTTGAGAGAAGAGCGGTTAAAGAATCTGGAGAGAGGGCTAATGCGAGAGAAGTCTATCTAATTGAAGAGCCTGTTGCAGCTGCCATTGGTATTGGTCTTGATATAAGTCAGCCGATAGGAAATATCATTGTTGATATAGGTGGTGGAACAACTGAAATTGCCGTTATATCTTTAAATGGCGTAGTTACTAAAGAAACAATTCGTATTGCGGGTGATGAGATGGATGAGTGTATACTGCAATGGTTTAGAAATGAGCATAAACTTGAAATCGGTCTTGGAATGAGTGAATCGATTAAAAAATCTGTTGGCTCAGCTATGCAAATGGCCTCTAAAGAAATATCAGTTAGAGGAAGAGATTTAGTTACGGGTATTCCTAAAACAATTGAAGTGAGCTCAGATGAAATCAGGCAAGCTTTAAAAGATCCTGTTAATGCAATAGTAGAAGCTGTCAAAAGATGTTTGGAGCAAACACCTCCCGAATTAGCTGCTGATATTTTAGAAAGAGGCATCATTGTAGCTGGTGGTGGAAGTCTACTAAAAGGTATCGATCAAATAATTAGAGAAAGAACTAATGTTCCAGTTAATGTTGCTGAAGACCCTTTGTTATCTGTTGTTAGGGGCACAGGAATGGTCTTAGAAAACTTGAAAAAATATGAGGCGGTTCTACTCTAGAGGTTGTTCATGCGCAACCTTCTGTTATTTTTAATTAAAAACAAAGATCATTTTGTTTTTGCCTTTGCCCTATTCTTTTCTTTTGCTTTGCTTTTTAATCGTAATAATGATGAAATGAGTGTGATTAGAGGATTCTCTTCGGACTTTGTTTCTTTTCTTTCAACTCCATTAGTAAAAATTAAATCACTTGCTATTGTTAACGAGGAAAATCAATATCTCAGAGAAAAAAACCTTCAACTCAATCTACAACTAGAGTCAATTTTATATGCCGCTGATGAAAATAAAAATTTAAGAGATCTTCTAGATTTTAAAAGAGAAACAAGATTAAAAATTATTCCAGCAAGTATAATTAATAAAGGTATTCAGACGAATGTTAAGTCTTTGACTCTGGATGTAGGTGCTTCAAATAATATTATGCCTAATCAAGCAGTTCTTACACCAGATGGCGTAATAGGTAAAACCGTTCTAGTTGGAGAAAAGTCTTCAATAGTACAATCTATATCCGACAATAATTTCAGATTAAGTGTCAGAATTATGCCAAGTGGTGCTGTTGGAATTTTAAGATGGTCTCAAGATAATATATGCAGAGTATATGAAGTGCAAAAGAATGTTGACATAAATATAGGTGATAGGGTAATTACTTCAGGATTCAGCAAGATATATCCTGAAAAATTACCAGTCGGTATAGTTTCAGGTGTGTATGATGAAAGAGGTAGTTATCAAAAAGTTGTTAATGTGAAAATTCAAAATGATTTTGAATCAATTCAAAATGTTTTTGTTGTCATTGAAAATAAATGATAGTCTTTAAATATATCATTATAATATTTGTTACATTTCTCTTTCAATCATGGACCTCAGAATTTTTCTCTTTGGGTACTATCGATCCGGATTTTTGTTTAATTGTTCTACTTTACATATCTATAAGAAATGGAGGAACAGTGGGTACGTTATTTGGTTTTTTTATAGGTTTGTTTATTGATTTATCATCTGGTACAAATCAATTCTTTGGACTAACGCCTCTTGTTTATACAATCACTGGATACTTTAGCGCTTTTTTAAAAGGTCAAAATGAAAAACTTAACAAATTATATTTTAGCTCATTGTGGATTTTTATTATTCTTTGTCAATTTTTAATATTTTCTTTAATTGTTTACCAACAATTACTTGTAGAAGAACCCGCTCAGTTTTTGATAAAATGGTTGGCAACATCACTTTATACTTTGGTCTTTCTTGGAATCTTACAAATAATGATACCTATCTACAAACTTTAAAAATATTATGCTTAAATCAGATAATTTAGTTTCAAATAGACAGTTTTTTATTGCAAGGTCATTCGCATGGATTATGCTACTAGTGCTCGGTTTAAGATACTTCCAAATTCAAATCGTCGAACACGAAATTTATAGATTGAAGTCAAATACAAATAGAATAAGAAAAGTAAATAAAAATGCTCCCAGGGGATTGATTTTGGATAGAGATGGAGAAATACTTGTTGATAATTATCCTGTTTATGTTTTGACAGCGATTCCAGGTGAAATGAAAGATAAAGGTAGCCAGTTTAAACTAATTGCAGACTATATTGAATCTGATTCCAGCATTATTCATTCAAGTTATAAAAAATATTACAGAGGTCGATTTATTCCTACTAGATTAGCAAAGGATCTGAATTTTTTACAACTGGGCAATCTTGAAGAAAATAAATTAAATCTTGAAGGTGTTTATTATGATCAAATTCCTGAGCGGTTTTTTCCCAATGGAGTTAGGGCTCCTCATTTATTTGGTTACGTAAAAGAAATTGATAGGTCGATTAGAAAAAATCTTAAAAATAAAGATGCCTATGAACTTGGTGATTTAGTTGGTTGGTCTGGCTTAGAAAAACAATATGAAACTTTTTTAATGGGTCAAAGAGGCACCTCTTTTTATGAGGTCAATGCATCTGGTCGCGAAGTGGGAGCTGCTGCAGAATTAGATAATACAAGACCGATACCTGGAAACAATATAAGAACTACAATAGATTTGCAGCTGCAATTGTTTTGCGAAAACTTAATGAATGATAAGAGAGGTGTTATATTAGTTGGAGACCCTTTATCTGGTGGTGTATTAGCAGCGACAAGTGCGCCTGATTACTCTCCTGATTTTTTTACTGGACTAATAACAGAGTCTAACTGGAAGAATATTAGCACAAACCCGGATAAACCCCTTCTTAATAGATATATACAAGGTACATACATACCTGGTTCAATAGTCAAAATGATTACCCAGGCAGCACTGCTAGAACAAGATAATTTTGATAAAAACAATAAGCATCATTGTCCAGGGTTTTATCAGTTTGGTGACAGGATTTTTGGTTGTTGGTTCACTGATGGACATGGCGATCTAAATCTAGTAGAAGCAATATCAGTGTCTTGTGATGTCTATTTTTACAAGACTGTAACTCAACTTAATTTAAAAAATTTGTACGACACTTTCAATCAATTTGGATTTGGTTCAAAGACAAATATAGATATACCTAACGAGGCTAGTGGTCTAGTTCCTGATAAAGGTTATTTGTCAAAAAGATATGGAAAGTATGGTTGGAGTAGGGGTGTTCTTTTGAATTTGGCTATTGGTCAGGGAGAGCTTTTAGTTACTCCAATCCAAATTTTAAATTATATTAATTTATTATCCACAAAAGGTAGGTCGCCAAATAGTCATTTCGTATTTGTTGATAATTTACCTCAAAATGTAAAGCCTGAACTATCTTCAGAAATATGGAATAACATACATGATGGTCTAAGATCTGCAATAGTAAGTCGTAATGGAACTGGGAAAAAATCAGATCCAAAGTTTAATGATTTTTTAGTTTATGGAAAAACGGGTACAGCAGAAAATCCGCATGGAGAAAATCATGCTTGGTTTGTAGGTTGGGCCGATTATAACAAGGAAAAGTATTCAATAGTTATTTTGTTGGAGAATGCAGGGTCTGGTGGAGCAGTTGCAGCCCCCATGGCAAAGAAAGTTTTTGAAAAAATAATTGAAAATTCTGGATTTGCATCAAGATGATTAATTTAAAAAAACTCAATATTAGTGAAGCTCCATGGAAAATAGCTTTCTCCGCATCTTTCTTAAGTTTTATCGGTCTTGTCGCACTTAGTAGTATTTCTTATCAAAGTCCATCTATCGTACAAAATCCGTTTTACAAACAATTGTTTTTCTTGATTCTAGCATTTTCGGGTTTTTTTATTACTTCTCTTATGCCAAAGTACTTAATCCATAAATATGCTTATGTGATTTATAGTCTTGGGATAATCTTGGTAATACTTCCATTTTTTGGTGTTGCTCATGCTGGTACTTATAGGTGGCTCAATATTGGACTGCCCTTTAATTTTCAACCAAGTGAATTTGCTAAAATATTTTCTGTGCTTGCATTGGCTAGGTATTTATCTGATAATACTATAAATATTCAATATTTTAAATCCATCATAGTTCCAATTCTAATTGCATTAATTCCAGCATTAATTGTCCTAAATCAACCAGATTTAGGAACTGCTTTGGTAATGGTGAGTGTTATTTTTCCAATGTTGTATTGGTCCGGAGCTAGGCCCTTTTATCTTTTTTTATTAGTTGCGCCTGTATTTTCAATATTAACCGCTTTTAATGTCATCGCTTTCTCAATCTGGGCTTTGATTATTGCATCAGTAATTTTTTATGCAAATACAAAAATTATTTTTGGTGCTGGTTATTTTTTTGGTAATATATTTTTTGGTCTGCTGTCTAGACCAATCTGGGATACGCTCAATCCGTACCAGCAAAATAGAGTATTGACATTTATTTATCCAGAAAAGGACCCTTTAGGAGCTGCTTATCAGATTATACAGAGCAAAACTGCTATTGGTTCAGGGGGTTTATTTGGAAAAGGTTGGGGTGAGGGCACCCAAACTCATTTAAAATTTTTGCCAGTTCAAGAATCTGATTTTATCCTGTCTGTAATAGGAGAAGAACTAGGGTTTATAGCCATAGTTGTTATTTTGATTACTTTTGGGTATTTGATTAGTTCCGTAATTAGAAATTCTTTTTTGTCAAAAGATAAATTTTCAAGCTTGAGTCTTATCGGCTTAGGCTCTATACTTTTGGCTCACGTTTTTGTGAATACTGCAATGACCGTTGGTTTGATCCCTGTAAAAGGCCTACCGCTTCCTTTTATTTCAGCAGGGGGGACGTTTCTTGTTACAAGTTATCTGATGATAGGGCTAATTATGAGGTTTAGTATTAATTATTCTGATTGATGATAAAATTTTAAGATATTGTTGTTCTGTTTTTTATCGGGTAAATTCAAATTCAAATTTTGTTTAATAAAATTGGTAATCATATGGTTAAATCATTCAAAATTATTTTCTTATTCATTCTAATTCTTACTAACAGTTCATTGATATTTTCTCAAAGTTCCAAAAATTATGACAAAGAATTAAGGAGACTTAATGCTAAAATAGATAGGGTTCGAGTATTGGTAGATTCTCTAGAATTTAATGATAGACTCCTTCTGCCAGAATTAATGTCTGCATTTAGAAAATCTGTTAGTAGTAAGGCTCAGCAAGATTCAATTACTATTGTTATGATGAAGAGGATTAATACACTAAATAACAAAATTGCTAAGTTAGAAAATCAAGCTAAATTTATGGATAGCACATCTCTTGAGATATATAACAAACTAATTATGATTGAAAACAAAATTGTTACTCTTACTAATAGTTATAATGAAATGTCTCAAATGAAATCAGGTTCAATTGCTGCTACTGAGCCGCAGTTTAATGCGGCAAAGTACAAAAAACATTACATGAAAAGTCTTGGCTTTTTTCAAAATCAAGAATACGACAGTGCTATAAAAGGGTTTGCAGATTTGCTTAGTTCTGATGCTACAAATGATTTAGCTGATAATTGTCAATATTGGCTTGCTGAGTGTTATTATTCAAAAAAAGACTTTAAAAGAGCCGTTGGAGAATTTGTGAAAGTTTTTAATTATGCGGGTACAGATAAAGACGATGATGCGCAACTAAAACTTGGACTAGCATATCAAAGCATGGGAAGTATTGAAAAAGCAAAGCAAGAGTTTCAAAGATTAATTGATTACTTCCCTGGCAGCGAATACTACCCCAAAGCAAAAGACGCACTGAGAAAGCTATCCCTAGATTAATAGATACAAGAAATAAAATATGCCAAAACCAAAAAAAATATACTTTAGCACTACAGAAATTGTTCCATTTGCAAATGTGTCAAATTTTGCAAGTTTCTCAACTGTTGTTCCAGCAATGCTTCAAGAATTAGGTCATGACATTAGAACTATTCTCCCAAAATATGGTTTTATTAGTGAACGTAAATATATACTTAGAGAGGTTATCAGATTAAGAGAAATTCCTTTTGAATTTTGTGGAGAAGCAGAATCTGCAAGCGCTAAGAGTGCATTTATTCCTAAGACTAGAGTTCAAGTTTATTTTCTCGAGAATGAGAAATGGTTTCAGCCTCTGACAAATTTATTGTATAAATCTAAAAACGGCAGAATCTTAATGGATAATGTTGAGAGATATGCATATTTTTCTAAAGCTGTAATCAGTACGCTTCCTCATCTTTTTTGGGTTCCAGACATTTTTGTTTGTAACGGCTGGCAATCAGCTCTAATTCCCAATTATTACAAGAATGAATATGAAGGTATAAGCGATTTTTACAAAAAAATTAAAACAGTTCTAGTAGTTCATGATCAAGATGAATATTCACAAGTAGATAGGGCGGAACTTGTTAAATTGGGAATTGAGATTGATCCCAAAATTAAAGGTTCAAAATTAAATATATATGATGTTGCCAGTTACAGCGCGGATGCTATTTTAGTAATGAATAGACCAGGTGAAAAAATATCTACAAATTTGCTTAAAAGGTCTGCTTTTAAGGACAACAAGGACAAAATTACAGTTTTTGATCAAAAAGACTCTGACGATATAGATTTTGAGGCAATGACTGAGTCTCTAGAGAAAGTTATTTTCGATGTCACATCTAAGAAGTAAAAATATATAAATCATTTATTTAGCGACTACTTTTTTATCAAAGACTAAATCTAAAGAGAGCATCAATTAACCAAACGTTTTTGGCTACTACATTACTACTAATTATAATAAAAAATTTGGAACTTCTTAAACTATCTTGGGTTAGAAATTAATGAAATTTACCAGCTTCTTATTTACGATAGGTTTGTGTGGCCTTTTACTTTTTTTTGCAAATTGCTCAGAGGAACCAATTCAATCTGATCTTTCTAATATCAACCAATCTATTGATACTTTATTAATTACTTCCAGCGATATAACAGCTTTTAATTACCAGGTTTCTCCAGATATTGGTGGTTACAATAAACTATATATTGGCAACCAAAATGGTTTCAATTTTACAAGCTCGCTTTTAAAATTTTCCACAATTGGTTGGAGTACTTTTATTGATTCAACTGTGACTGTGGATAGTTTGTTTTTAAAAGTTTTTTCTGGAGATAGTTCTATTCCGATTGATAATAATCTGAAATTGTATTTTTCAAATGATTCAATATTTGATGAAAAGAATAGTTCTTTAGCTGATTTGACTGATATCGATTTCTCGGCATGGAGTAATTTAGGTTCACCTATAGTTGACGTTGTTATTGATACATCTGATACTGTTAGTCAATTTCAAGAAACTTCTTTGACATGGAATTTGAACAACATTTCTCAGTCGTTAATTGATACAACTAAATTACATCGTACCTTTGCTTTGTCTTATGGTGCAAGTGAATCATTTGCAGAACTATTTAGTAGAGAATATAACTCTGGAAGCCTCGATCCAAAGATAGAGGTTTATTATAGAAATGTGGTTGATCCTAGCTCAGATTCTACTATCATTGACACTCTCACTAGAATTGTATACGTTTCTGAAGACTTATCTATAATTAAAAATGTGTATAATGCTATTAATGTAGATAATTCTATTTTTATCAGTCGAGCTAGGGGATATAGGTCAATCTTTAATATACCCTTTGATTCTCTTTCATTGCCACCATATTCTGTAATTCGTTATGCCAACTTATCATTATATCAAAAAGATGATAATACTAATGATACTTTAAAATCTTTTTCTGTAAGAATGGATCCGCTCAAAGTGGCAATTGATACAGCTTCTCAGGTTTTTGAATTAGATCCGTATGAATACCTAGGGCAGCATTATTCATCTGCAACAACAGCAAATGGAAAGCTTCAAATCCCCTTGAAATCATATTTTCAATCTATTTTAATGACAGATTCTATTAAAAACATTGGTTTTAAACTGTATTCAAATATGAGCAATGATTTATTTGATAGTTTGTCTTTTGATTTAGATAATATAAATAATCGTTTGGAGATTTTTTATGTTTCTCCTTGATAGATTACTTATAATAGTATTACTTATATCAATATGTTTTTCGCAAGGGCCTACTAATGGTTATGGAATAGGTAGTCTTCAACAATGGTCTTCCGCTTCTGCTGGCGGAAATAGTTCTCTTGGCATGATTCCTTCTTACAGAAGTCATGTCTCTCTATCAAATCCAACTACATGGTCAAATTTAAAGTTTACTTTTTTATCCATTGGTTACAATGGATTTGAGTCAACAATGAAAAATAATTCCAAAAATGGCTATTCGAATTTGCAATCTGCACAACTTATTATTCCTATAAAGCGAAAGCATGCTTTAGGTGTTGAGCTTCATCCATATTCTTACCAAAAGGTCGATTTACTTGATTCATTAAATTCTGAATTAATCATTTTTGGAGATTCAGTTTCCATGGCAAAAGAATATAAACAAGCTGGGGGTATAATGGCTTTTAACTTATCCGCAGCTTCATTAATTCTCCCTAAGACAAGCATAGGTGTTACGTTTCAACTTCTTTTTGGTTCTTCTAGGCAGAGTAATAATTTAAATATTGATGAAATTCCATATACATTATCTTCTAGATTGAATTTTTCGGGTATTAATGCGTTATTGTTTGCAGAACATAAATTTAATGCAATAAATCTATATTTTAAATCCAAGCTTTCTATTAAACCTCTGGAAGCTTTGAGTACACAGCTTTATCCATATTTTGACGAAAATAAAAATGGATATCATGATCTTGTCTATGATTATCTGAACCCGGGGTATGATTTCCCTGAGCCCAACGATGTTCCTAGTCCATCAACAAAGAGGCTAACTGATATTCATAAGCCATCTTCATTTGGGGTTGGAGTATCAAGAATATTTTTAGATAGGTTGCAGTTATCCTTAGAGCTTGAAAGGAATAAAGATAATTCTTCTTTTGAAAATGAAATGCCGAATAGTTTTAATAATAGAATAATTAATAGCGACCATTTTTCTTTGGGTCTTGTCTGGTTCCCATATGAAAAATCATTTCAATTGTTCAATAATTTCACTTTTCGCTCTGGTTTTTCTGTTAATTCTTACACTCTTGATGAGTTTAATAATGTTTCCCTCATGAGGTCGGACGATAAGAATAATATTTCAGAAATTGGTTTTTCATTAGGTTTTGGATATAAATTTAAAACAGTGGGTAATCAGATAGATTTTACCTACCATTCCAGTTTAAAAGATCATTCGAATAGTTATATTGGTGAAGAGCTTTTTAGAGGATTTCAAATAGGAATAAGTATTGCTGATATATGGTTTATAAAAAGGAGACAACGATAGTATGCAGTTATTGATGAATCGAGTTTTATTTACAGTGTTATTTTTGTTTGTTTTTTCAATGTGTGTTCCTCCAAAAGATGGTTCAGGCATGGATTTTGCAAAAGAAAAAGCGAAGTTAGATTCGCTAAGAGATGTCAGGTGCCCTCGTTTAATGAGTAGCGCTGCTGAATATTATCGTAATCGTGACTGGAAGCAAACAATTAGAATCTACAGTGAAATTACAGACTTAAGCTGTGATGAATGGAATGCAGTTTATGCTCCACCTGAAGAAATATATCAGTATTATTCATTTGCTTATACACAAATTGGCCGATTTGATAGTGCAGAATATGTACTAGTAGATGGTCTACAAAAAATCCCTCAAAATGTTCAATTAAGAAAACAACTGGCATATGCATATAAAAGACAGGGCAAGGTAGACAAAGAAATTATTGAATATGAGCGTTTGGTAGATATAGCGCCGAATGATATTAGTATTCTAAATGATCTAGCAAAAATTTATAAAGATCAGGGTAATTATGACGATCAGATAATAGTTCTCAGAAAAATACTTAAAGTTGATGATACAAATGATGTTGCTCAGAGTGAGCTTGCCATTGCTTATGAAAATAGTGGGAAAAATCCATTAGAAGTTTATGAAAAACGTTACTCGGACAACCTTGACAATATAAGTTATGGTCTTGATTATTCTGATAGACTCGTAAAGGCTGACAGAGCAGGCGAAGCTATGGATATTCTTAAAAGAATTATCTCAAAAGAACCAACTAGTAAACTGGCATATCAGAAATTAGGAAAAGTTTCTTGGGAAGCCGATGACTTAGATGAGGCAGCGTCTGCTTATGAATCATTATTTAAAATTGATCCTAGAGATGGTCGAGTTGCTATAATTATTTCAGATATTTACATTGATATTGAAAATTATGGAAAGGCTCTTCGCTGGGCTGATAAATCTGTAAACCTAATTGATAACAGTGGAAATGGTTTTGGTCAAAAAGGTAAAGTTTTTTATAAAGCTTGGGAGTCACTAAAAAACAACCCTTTAACCGTCGATGATAGAATTGTAGCAAAACTTGCACATGATAATTTTATTAAAGCTAATGAAATGAACTACAGAGGATTTAATAGATTAAAGTATCTAAAAGACAATGCAAAAGATTTGCTATATGGCAAAGCTCAATGGTTTATGGCTGAAGATAAAGTAAAAAGATCAGGCGTAATACGGACTACTACCGCAAGCTACGATTGGGTAACAGATAATCTTTCTCCAGAAAAAAATTGGAAAAAATAAATGTCCTATATTAAGCATAGTGATCCAGAGTTATATGATATTATACAAAGAGAAGAAGAAAGAGAGCATAATACACTTGAACTTATAGCTTCTGAGAATTTTACGAGCCCGGCAATTTTAGAAGCCGCTGGAGGTATAATGACCAATAAGTATGCAGAAGGTTATCCCGGTAAAAGGTATTATGGCGGTTGTGTTCATGTAGATGAGGCTGAAAACTTAGCCGTAGATAGGCTCAAAAGCCTTTTTAAGGTTGAATATGGTAATGTTCAACCTCATTCGGGCTCTCAAGCAAATATGGCTGTTTTTATGACTTTCCTTTCTGTTGGTGATACTGTCATGGGGCTCGATCTAGCACATGGGGGTCACCTTACTCATGGGAGCCCAGTAAACTTTTCAGGTCAGCTCTATAATTTTGTGAACTATCAGGTTGATAAAAATACTGGACGTGTAGATTTTGATAATGTAAGAGCGTTAGCTAAAGAACATAAGCCTAAGATGATCATTTGTGGCGGCAGTGCTTATCCGCGGTTTGTTGAATTTGAAATTTTTCATGAAATCGCAGCAGAGATTGGCGCTTTTTTAATGGCAGATATTGCGCATCCTAGTGGTTTAATTGCTGCAGGTGTTCATCCTTCTCCAGTTCCATATTGCGATGTAATTACAAGTACTACTCATAAGACTTTAAGAGGTCCTAGGGGCGGAATTATCATGATGGGAAAAGATAAAGAGAACAATTGGGGGAAAATTGCTCCAAAATCTGGCAGAACAAAAATGATATCAGAGCTACTTGATTCAGCGGTAATGCCGGGTATGCAAGGTGGGCCATTGATGCATATAATTTCTGCAAAAGCTATTGCTTTCGGAGAAGCGAATAAAGGTGATTTTAAGGTTTATGCAAATAAAATTGTAGAAAATGCTAAAGTAATGGCTCAAGAATTTATTGAAATGGACTACAATATTGTTTCTGGTGGTACTGATACACATATAGTACTAATTGACTTAACAAATAAAAATATATCAGGTAAAGCTGCAGAAAAAGCGTTAGAAAAAGCAGGTATTACTGTTAACAAAAATATGGTACCATTTGATAAGCGTAGTCCTTTTGTCACAAGTGGAATAAGGGTCGGTACGCCCGCAATTACTACAAGGAATATGGGTACTCAGGAGATGAAAAAAGTAGCGCAGTTGATTGATATGGTGATAAATAATCCCGATAGTGATGATAACCTGAAAAAAGTGAAATTAAACGTTAAGGATCTTTGTGAATCATATCCGATTTATAAAGAATTTTCGCATTAAAGGATTATTTCACTTATCATTTATCTTAATTTTTAGTTCTTGCAGCCCTACGGTCTATGTTTTGGACAAAACTCCTAATGTTGCTGGGCATTTATACAAAAAAACCGCTCTAAATAACGTCCAAAAAAAATTAAAAAAAGATCCTAACAATATTGATTACAAGATAAAGGGAGTTGAAGCTTTTACTACCTATGCGTTCGGTTTTTTAATTGAACTATCTGATCGTTTAATGTTGAAAAATTATTCAAAAGCGAAAGCTTTTGAATTAGAAGCTCATCAATATTTTGAGAATGCTGTTTCTTACGGTGATTCTTCGATTAGTTATCTTTTTAATAATTATTATAAATGGTTGTGCAACGACGCAAACTCTAGCACTGATAACATACCAAACGTTGATATGGAAAATAGTGACTTGGAATTATTATATTGGACTGCTGCAGCCTATGGAGGTGCAATAAGCTCTAGTAGTGGAAATCCTGAGTGGATTATAAAACTGCCTAGAGTTGGGAAATTATTATATTCTATAGTCGCTTTGGATCCCGATTGGAATAATGGCGCTGCGTTGGTTGCTTTAATAACATATTCAATGAATAACCCATTGCTGACTTCCAAAGAAGCAGACTCTGTTTCAAAACACTTATTTGAATCTGCTGTAAAAGCATCTAATGGAAAAGATATGGGACCGTATATTACCTATGCGGAATCAGTCTCAAAAACCAGGCAAAACAGAGATGAATTTGTTTATTTATTAAATGAAGCATTAAAGATAGACACAAAATCTGCCAAAGAATTTCAACTTACAAATACAATAAGTAAAAATAGAGCTGAGTGGTTACTAGATAATATTGATGAATTTTTTTATTAAAAAAAGGCTATATGATATGAATAAGATTTTAATATATATATCAATTTTGTTAATGTTGACAGATTTTTCTTTTGCTAGAAAGACAATTATCAAGATGGCAACATTAGCGCCTGAAGGCACTCCTTGGTACTCACTGATTGCAAAAATGGGAGAACGTTGGACAGAAGAAACGAATGGCAATGTGAGGTTAAGAATTTATCCTGGAGGTATCGTCGGCGATGAGCGTGATATGATAAGAAAAATGAAAATCGGTCAAATTCATGGTGCAGCTATTTCTGCTGAAGGCTTAACAGAAATCAACCCACAATATACTTATTGTTTCATTCCATTGCTTTTTCAAGAGTATGGAGATATAGACTATATACGAGACCAAATCAAAGATGATCTTATAAGTGGTGCGGAAAAGAATGGGGTCAAAGTTTTGACTATGGTAGATGTTGGATGGGTGTATTGGTTTACCACAAATCCTATTTTTACGCCTCAAGATTTAAAATCTCAGAAAATTTGGACTTGGGCAGGTGATTATAAAACTGCAAAATTATATGATGAGGCTGGGTTTAACGCAGTGCCGCTTGCCGTTCCAGATGTACATTCCAGCTTACAAACGGGACTTGTAAACGCTATGCCATTTCCGCCTTTATATGTTGCAGCAAATCAATATTTTGGTATTACAAAAAATATGTTAAATATGAAATGGGGTATTTTAACAGCAGCTCTTGTGATAGATTTAAAAATATGGAATAGGATAAAACCAAAATATCAGAAGACTATGCTAAAAGTTTCTGAAGAAATTGGTATAGAATACCAGCTAAACAATCGAAAAGAAGAAGATGACGCAGTCGAGGTTATGAAAGAGTATGGATTAAAAGTTAATAATTTAAACCAAGGCCAAGTTGATGAATGGAATGAATTAGTTGAATCAATGTACCCATTAATTAGAGGTAATATAGTTCAGGAAGAGATTTTTGATAGAGTAATGGATTTAAAAAGTGGTATGCCTTCCATGAATAAAAAATAAAAATTAATAATGAGAACTACCAATAAAATAGAAAACTATGTTGCTTGTACTGTTTTTATCTTTTTGGTAACCCTTCCGTTCTCAGATTTAATTATTAGAGAAATAATTCGTCCTTTTTTTACTGAATTTCCAAAAATACCAGCTTCTCAAACATTGGTTTCGCATTTAACATTATTAATTGGGTTTAGTGGTGCAATAATAGCATCAAGACAGGATAAATTATTATCTTTATCAAATAGCTCATTGTTTGATGTTCAACAAAATGGTTTTTTGGTTCACATATCTAGATGGGTATCTATATTTATAACATTTTTATTAATTGTTGGCAGTACGGATTTAGTTTTAGTCGAACTATCATTTCAAAATCCTGCGTTCGTTGCTCCAAACGTACCCCGGTGGCTTTTTCAATCTGCGATACCAGCAGGGTTTTTTATTATTTTTATGCATTTAATATCCAAGATGAAAAGAAATATTTTTTCCCTTGGAGGACTCATTACAATGCTTTCTATAATTATTTTTTTGATATCTCAGGACTCGATTAGAGAAAATTCATTCATACTAATATTTAGTTCTTTTTTGCTTCTTTTATCAATTATTAACGGAGCTCCCATATTTATAGTTTTATCTGGGTTTGGTATTCTTTTCTTCTGGTATGACTATGTTCCAATATCTGCAGTGATTGCTGAATCATATAGGATAGTTGTGTCACCTCATTTAGCAACCATACCATTATTTACATTAGCTGGTTACTTTTTAGCTGAAAGTAAAGCTTCTGATAGGCTTATAAATGTCTTTAAAGCATCATTTGGGTGGATGCCTGGCGGTACTCCAGTAATTGTGCTACTTATTTGCGGTTTTTTCACTGCTCTTACTGGAGGATCTGGTGTAACTATTCTTGCATTAGGCGGGCTTCTTTTTCCAATGCTATCAAAAGATGGCTATCGTAAGAACTTTTCTCTTGGCTTGATTACTGCGTCTGGTTCAATTGGGCTACTTTTTCCTCCTAGTTTACCTCTCATCCTTTATGGTGTAACAGCTGGGATATCAATAAAAAGTATATTTTTAGCAGGTATTATACCTGGAATATTCTTAATAATTATTTTATCAGGTTGGTCTTATCTTTCTGGAGAGGTGAAAGAAAATAAGAAAGATGTATTTAATGTTAAAAATGCTCTGGGAAGTTGCTGGGTGACAAAATGGGAATTATTCATTCCTCTTATAGTACTTTATGGCATCTTTGGAGGACATGCTAAACTTGTTGAAACTGCTGCATTTACTGTTGTTTATGTTTTTGTTGTTGAGACATTTATATATAAAGATTTAAATCTTTATGAAATTCCCTCAATAATAATATCGTGTGCTACTTTGGTCGGTGGTGTATTAATTATTATTGGCTCAGCTATGGGGCTCACTAGTTATATGGTTGATGCACAGATTCCAATGACAATACTAGCATTTATGAAAGATATAGTCCATTCAAAATATCTTTTCCTCATCCTTTTAAACATCTTTCTTTTAATAATCGGCTGTTTAATGGATATTTTCAGTGCAATTATTATTGTTGTACCGCTTATTGCGCCATTAGGTATACATTATGGTATAGATCCAATTCATTTAGCTATCATATTTATAGCAAACCTAGAACTTGGGTACCTAACGCCTCCAGTTGGAATGAACTTATTTTTATCCGCTTATCGATTTGAAGAAAAGATGCCTGTTATATATAAGTCAACATTGCCATATTTTGTCGTTCTTTTAATTGCAGTTCTTGTGATTACATATTTTCCGCCATTAACTCTCTGGCTGGTTAATTAGAAAAAAAGGAAGATAAACATATCTTGACAGAACGTTGGTTGATTGAATATATTCACTGTCCAATAATCAGGAGTACTATTATTAAATAAACGCTATTTTTATCCTCATTAAATGAGGTCATATAATATTAAATTTACATTATCTAGGAGACTTCCAATGAAGCGTTTTTTTATTGTACTATCTGTACTTCAAATTTTTATTAATGTTTTACCCGCCCAGAGCGAGGCTGGGGCAATTTTTCTTTTAATTGCGCCCGGTGCTAGAGCTGGTGGAATGGGCGAAGCTCAGGTTGCAGTTGCTGATGATGCTTATGCTAGTTACTGGAACCCTGCAGGGCTCGGGTTTTTGAAAGGATCTGAAACAGCATTAATGCACGTTAACTGGTTACCTGGTTTAGCAGATGATATGTATTATGAATTTTTAGGCTTTAGAAAGCATTATGATAAACTTGGAACCCTTGGTGGACATGTCATTTTTCTAAATTTAGGGGAGCAAGTTAGGACGAGTGAAATAGGTGAAGAATTAGGCACCTTCACTAGTTATATGACCGCTTTTTCAATGTCATATGGAGCTTTAATTTCCGAAAAGAAATCATTCGGTATTAATGCGAAAATTTCTTATCAACATCTTGTTGAGATAGGGGCAGGAAGTGAAAAAGGAAAAGGAACTTCACTAGATTTTGGTTTTGATTTTGGCTATCTGCATAAAGACTGGTTTATCGATAATTTAACTTTTGGTTTTAACTTGTCAAATATTGGACCAAAAGTATCCTTTATCGATCCTGATCAAGCTGATCCTCAGCCTACAAATCTAACTCTAGGGTTTAATTATGGCCTTGTTAATTCTGAATTTAATAAATTAAATATTGTCTATGATGTTGACAAACTTCTTGTTGCTTCCTACCCTGATATGGATTGGGATGATAATGGGTATATAGGTGGATATGATGAGGATGGTAATCAGAGCCCTGGAAATGATTACAACAAAAAAGGGCAAATAGAGATTGCTCACACAGATCCAATTTATTTAGCATTGTTTACTTCCTGGGTTGATGATTGGTTTCTTGGTGGGGATATTGATAAAGCAGTTTCAGGAGAATATGGTGACAAAGTAATTGGTGGGTGGAATTGGGATGAATCAATGGATATTAATGATAATAATGAGCCTGACGCAAATGAGATGGTACAAACCGATAACGTAAACCCAGGTGATGATGGTTGGGGTACATATAATGAATGGGGCCAGAAAGAAGTTGGGAATAGTGATGATCGAAGTTTATCTGATGAGTTAGATAAATTGGTCCATAATTTTGGAATGGAATACTGGTATGGAGAATATTTTGCTATAAGAACTGGTTATTACTATGATAAAACGGGAAAAATTAGTAATCCTACCTTTGGAATTGGTCTTCGATTTGCTGGTTACGGTTTTGATTTTGGATACACCTACGGAGAACCGGGACACCCATTAACCAATACAATGAGATTTTCACTTAATATGGAATATTAGTTGTTCTTGTGAAATTTCGTTTTCTTAAAAGTCTGATAATTCTTTTTGTCAGCTCACACTTCTTTATTAATGCAGAAATATTAGGTGATCTTAAGGTCTGTGCTTTAATGGTAGAATTTCAGGTCGATTCTACAGAAAGCACAACGGGTGATGGTACATTTCTTCAATCAATAGAGGGGATAGATTGCGATTTATATCACATAGATCCTCCTCCTCATAATAATAGTTACTTTCATTCTCAACTTAAAGCGGCAAATAATTATTTTAGATCTTCTTCATATGGAAAATTTGGTTTAGATATGGTTTCAAGTAACGTCATGCCTTTAAATAACTCTACATATATACTACCTAATAAAATGTCTTATTACTATCCCTATAACCAAGACAGCTTAGCTGAAGTGAGATTAGTGGAACTTTATGAACAATCTCTGCGAGTTGCTTATGCTATTGATGGAATAGATTTCTCTGACTATGATTTAGTTTTAGTATTTCACGCTGGAATAGGTCAAGACTTTTCATTGCCATTTTTAGACCCAACGCCTGAGGATATTCCTTCCACTTTTATTGATTCTGAAATGATTGAATTAGCTACGGGTACTAGCGGCATTTCCGTTGGAAATACAGTCTTAAATAAAGGTGTAATTCTTCCTGAATCCCAAAACCATTTAAATTTTGATATTTCCAGTTCGATGTTTGCTGGCGAGCCAGATCCTTGTGATTATCAATTCGGTTTAAATGGAACACTATCACTAATGATTGGATTTGCAATAGGTCTTCCGCCATTGTGGGATATTGAAAATGGTAAAAGTAGAATTGGAGTTTTTGGATTGATGGACCAAGGTTCTAATAATGGCAGGGGTCTAATACCTTCGCCTCCAGATCCCTGGTCAAGAGTCTATGCAGGCTGGGATACTCCAAACACTATATCATCAAATTCGCAGGTCTTTTTGCCTAAGAGAAGCGAAAATAATCTAATCAAAGTTGATATAAACGAATTTGAATACTTTATGATTGAAAATCGTAACAATCATTTTAAACCAGGAATAAGCATAGATTCAATAAGATACAAAATATATCAAGATACCAATGATTACCCATCATTTATTAAAAGTTTAGTTGACTCTGTAGAAGTTGAAAAAGATGAAAATGGTGTTCTTATTAAACTACCTAACTATGATTTAGGTCTTCCTGCATCAGGTCTACTTATTTGGCATATTGATGAAAGATTAATTAATAATGGTATTAATTCATATGAAATCAATAAAGACCTAAGCCAACTAGGCGTGGATTTAGAGGAGTCTGATGGTGCACAGGATATAGGATTTGATTCGTTTTTTATGTTTGATGATCCTTCTGCTGGTTATTTTGGAGATATGTGGTTTGCAGAAAACCAAGAATACTATAGAGCAAACTCTCAAAACGAAGGTATTTTGCCGGTATTTAATTCACAAACTTATCCGAATACAAATTCAAATGATGGTTCAAATAGTTATTTGTCTTTTGAAAATATTGGTTCTGCTGAGGATACAATTTCATTTAATATTTATAACTATTTAAAACCATATGGTTTTAGAGATACTAGTTGTTTTTACAGGTTGGGGATAAGGCCAGAAGGTTTCGAAAATAATATTATAGTCGGAGGCAGTGACTCACTTTGGTTTACATCAAATTTTGGTGCTACTTCCAAAAAATATTTTCACAAAATTAATTCAAATGAATTGACTATTGGTTTTTCAAAAGTAAATGACAATTTCTTTTTAGAAATTTTTGAATATAATGAAAATAGCACTTCAAAAATAAATTATAAGTTTTCTGATTCTTTTGAAAAATTAGAATTTTTTAGTTCATTAAATATTGATTCGTTGACATACCCTATATATAGTGATGATTTTTCAAGTATTTCTTATTTAAATGAAAATCAATGGAATTCCCATAAAAGTAATGTGTTTGGCGAAACCACTTCATATAAGTTGGATAGGGATAGCGGATATCTAGTTAGTTATAGAGCTGATAACATAGAAAATTTATCAATAGATAACATATCAACTGCTTCTTTAATTGGTATTGACATTTCATTAAATGATAAGTTAAATGCACTAGTAATTGAAGATGAAGGTTCCATAACAGCATATGATAACAGTCTCCATGTGATGTCTGGGTTTCCATTAAATAAAAAAACTTCTGGTAAAGTATTAGCAAAAGATATAGTAGGTAATGATTATCCCGAAATCATTGTCAAATCTTTAGATTCAAGTAAAATTTTTATTTTTGATCACAAAGGGGTACTAGTGCAATCTATTTCTAGTTCAAAAAATGATAATATTATGTTTTTTCATACAATTAATCAAAAAAATCATCTTTTTACTAGGTATAGTGTTCTTGTTTTTGATGAAGAAACTAATGATAGTGGCAATAGTTGGACTAATGTAAATGGTGACATAAGAAACTCAAGAAAATTAGAATTAAACTATAGTTCTGTATCCAATAGTGACGATTTGATTTTAAGAGCATATTGCTATCCAAATCCGATTAAGTATGTATCGACCTCTAAGATTAGAGTTGAAACATATGATGCAAAAAGTATTGCCTTAAAAGTTTATGATTCAAATGGGATATCTGTGGATGAATTTTCAAATTATATTCAATTTGAGGGGACTCAAATATCAGAATGGGACTTTGATATTACAAATCTCGAATCAGGTATCTATTTTGGTTATCTAGAGGTCAAACCATTAGATTTTAGTGGTAAAAAAGAATCTGAAACATTAATTAAAATTGCTGTAATAAAATGATATTCATTTTCTGTTTTATTTTTGCTTTTCAAGCAACTTTGAATGGCCAGGCAAAATATAACCATCCAGAACTAAATTGGTATACGTTTGAAACCGAAAATTTCAAAATACATTATCACGAAGAGACTGAGATTTCCGCAAGAGAAGCTGCTACTGTTGCCGAGGTAATTTTTCCTAAAATAACTTCATTTTATGATTTTTATCCTGAAAGCAAAACAGATATAATACTAAAAGATACCGATGACTACTCCAACGGAGCGGCTTATTATTATGATAATAAAATTGTTATTTGGGCTACGCCCTTAAACTTTGAATTAAGAGGAAGTCATAGGTGGCTTCAGAATGTTATCACCCATGAATTTGCTCATATTGTTTCACTGCAAAAATCAATGAAAATGGGTAATAAAATTCCCGGAGCTTATTTACAGTTTATGGGTTTTGAAAAAGAAAAAAGAAAAGATGTTTTGTACGGTTTCCCAAACAGGCTTGTTAGTTACCCTATTCCAGCAACAGTCGTTCCTCCCTGGCTAGCTGAGGGTTCAGCGCAGTACATGTATGACGGTGCTGATTGGGATCATTGGGACACTCACAGGGATATGATTTTGAGAGACAGAGCGCTTAACGATAAATTACTCTCGTTTAATGAAATGAATACGTTTGGGAAAAAAGGCATTGGGAATGAATCAACTTATAATTCTGGGTTCGCTCTTTCTAGATACATAGCCTATAAATACGGTTCAAATGTTATTAAGGATGTGATGAAAGAACTGTCAAATCCTTTACAGTATTCAATAAATGATGCTTTTTATAATGTTATAGATATTGACGGGGAAGTTATTTACGATGACTTTATTTTGACACTTAAAGAAAGATATAAAAAACTTTCAAGTCCCATTGAGGTAAATAAGACAACACCAAATATTATTGCAGGTAAAGGGACAACAAATATGTTCCCGATGTGGGCTCCTGACACAAATGTTTTTGCATATCTGAGCAATAATGGAAATGACTTTTTTGGGCAAACAGATCTATATATTTTTAATTTAGATGATAATGATGAAAAAAAGATTTCTGGATCTGTTTATTCTGCTCCAACATGGCATTCAGATGGATCACATATTTATTATAGTAAAAAGCCTATGTTCCCAGATAAAAATGGGTCTAGATATTATGATATCTACGAATATGACTTATCCTTAAAGAAAGAAAAAAGACTTACGATTGGCGCAAGGTCTATTTCTCCCGTCTTTATTGAATCTGATAGCAGTATTGCATTTATTGCATCAAAAGATGGAGGGCAGGACATTTATATTTACGATTTGAAGGATAAAAAAATAATTCAGATTACTGATTTTAATAATAGGCCCATTATTAGTAGTCTAAATTTTAACAAGTATGATAATAGTCTATATTTTGATATATCAACACATCATTACAGGGATATAGGAAAAATTTCGTTGAATGATACAACGGTTAATATGGTGCTTAGTAATGATTTATGGGATGAACGAAATATCACTTTTAGTAATAATGGTTCTATTATATATGCTGATGATAAAAGTGGGATTTTTAACCTTTACATCATCGATGAGAAAAATAAAAAACAAGGTTATGTGACAAACGTTCTTGGTGGTGCATTTATGCCAAATATGAACCAAAACGGAAAGTTAATATACTCGCTATATCACGATGGTGCGTATAAAATTGCATTGATTGATACTCTCGAAATAATCGAGGATGATTTAGTTGGCTATGCAAATAATTATTATCAAAAAAATGCAAACTTAGCTGCTCCTATTACCAAGCTTGACACATCAGAGGCTCACAAGTATGTAGACCAATTTCCAAACATGTTTATAATGCCAAAATTAATGTATGAATATGGTACTGCTAAGCCAGGGTTTTATTTTTATTCAAGTGAGATTTTAGAAAGGTTAAGTTTGTTTGGAGGGATGTCATTAAATAGTCAAATGGATGCAGACTTGTTCTTCATTTTTGAGTTTAATCGGTTTTACCCAACAATCTTCTTTGAAACGTTTTACCTAACACGAAACACTTCAGATCAGACCAGATATCAAGACATTTATGAAATAGATAGTGATATTAAATTTAGAATGCTCCTTTTTCGCCCAGGAATGAAATTTCCTTTATACGGTAGCACTATCGAAATATTTAGTTCGTTTCAGCGATACAGAGCATTTGTTAAAGAATCACTACCTTTGGAGAATATCGAAGCAGGAGTAGCCTACGATTACTACAAGGGGATTTCATTGAATTTCGATTGGAAATTAAATGTAATTAAACCTCGACTTGATGGAAGTATAAATCCGTCAAATGGCTTTACTTTAGCTGCAAAATTAGATTTTGAAAAAAATAATTTTATTGATGGTCTTGATTTGTCAGATGCTGGCACCTTAGTAGAAGATTTTAAGAATAATGATTTAACTCGTGTTCAAGGTGAATTAACCTATCACTATGAAATACCTTGGGTTGAGAGGTTAACAACGAGTCTGCATTTGAGTGGTGGATATATGTCAAATGCGAAAGTTGATTCATTTTTTCATTTTTTTAATGGCGGGATGAGTGGTATTAAAGGTTATCCTTTTTACGGAATTGAAGGCACAAAATCTGCCTTGATTGATTTCTCTGTAAGGCTTCCCATTTTTCGTGAAGAGCATATAAAATTAGGTTGGTTTATTATGCAGAATAGTATCTTGGGAGCAGTTTTTCAAATAGGCGATGCTTGGAGAGAAAAAAATGATCAAATGTGGAAAAAATCTATTGGTCTTCAATGGCGTATTAATGGTTTTTCATTTTATAATTATCCAACAGCAATTGAACTAGAAATTCACAGAGGATTAACTAAATTTGAACGAGTTATAAAAGGAGACTCATACTCTTATGGAAAAGAAAATAGAACATATTTTAAATTATTATTTGATTTCTAAATTAACGTTATTATCAGTTTTAATAATACCCCTCGTTGGACAAGATACTTCGAAAGTAATTGTTAAAAACGATTCTACTTTTTATCCAGGAAAGCCACTAATAATGTCCTTATTGATACCGGGATTAGGTCAGGTATATAATAAGGAGCCTCTCTGGAAACCAAGTCTTTTTATAGCAACTGAAATAGTCAGTATTACAAGCATATTTTACGCAAACAAAAAAGCAGATGAAATTAGACTTGATTACCAAAAGTATGCGGATGAGAATTGGAACATTCAAAACTGGTGGAATTTTACTCAGTCAGGACCTACAACAGTTGAAAACAACGGATTATATTTTACGGATAACAAATTAAAGGCTATGAGAGATTATGTAGGCACACATCACCTAACCGTTCACCTTAAAGGCGATCTCGTCAACTTATTTAATACTGAATTTTTAACATCAGATAGTCTTTCTCTTTTATCTAGCTATCTCGATAGCGATGATGTTACAATGGTTAAAGATAGGCACTATTATGAAAATATCGGCAAGTATGACCAGTTTGTTGGAGGTTGGTCTGATGTTTCTACTAATTGGTATTGGGAAGAAAAAGATGTTGGTGATAGTACTGAGATTATTATAAAAACACCTAAGAAACAAAGTTACCTTGATGAGCGTTATAAATCAAATCAATGGTTATCTTTTGCTAAATTTAGTGTGAGTGCAATGATGTTTAATCATGTAATAAGTGGGTTAGAAGCTGTTTACGCTAACAGAATTAATAAAAATAATAAAACTCGAAAGGATTCTAAGGATATTAACCTTGATTTAGGCTTGTTATTTAATCCAAGTAACAAGACTGGAATAGGTGGTTTGTCCTTTAGACTTAATTTTTAAAATGAAATATCTTAGCTTCATATTAGTTATCTTAGTTGGTTGTTCATCTAGCTTACCTGATGAGTCAATTCCTCTAGCTGACCATCTCAAAATCGGAATGGATTTACTTGATCAAGAAAAGTTTGTAAAAGCCCAAGATGAGTTTAAATTTATTTTATCTCGAGGAACGGGGACTGACTATGGGGACGATGCTCAGTTTTTTCTAGCTGAATCTTACTTTTTGAATCAAGAATATATGTTGTCAATACAAGAATATGAAAATTTGACGAGAAAAATGGCATTCAGTCCATATTTTGAAAAGTCTAGATTTAGAATTTGTGAAGCATATAGGATCGAAAGTCCAAATTATTACAATGATCAATCTTATACTGAAAAGGCATTGGAGAGGTATCGTGAGTTTCTAGAAGACTTTCCTGAATCTGAGCATAGTAATGTTGTAACAGAATCGATGGATGTATTAAGAAACAAGCTTGCAAAAAAAATATATGAAACAGGGGTTTTATATATGAAAATGGATGAGTTTGAACCTGCAAGAATGTCTTTTAATACAGTGATTGATCAATATTATGATACGGATATTATTGAAAGAGTTCATTTTGAGGTTATTAAGTCCTATGCAAAAGAAGGTAATGCTCAGAAAGCTGAAAAACATTGGGTTGATAAGGGGCAATCATACATTTTAAATGAAGAAATTATTAATGAAATAACTGAACTTTTTTCTACTAAAGAATAATAATGAAAATTTGCATATTTGGTGGAACTTTTGATCCTCCTCACATTGGTCATTTACTTATCGCTCAAACTGTTTGCGAGGTTGAAGATTTTGATAAAATTCTGTTTGTGCCAGCATATTCGCCACCGCACAAAAATCAAATTACGGATATTGAACACAGGATAAATATGGTGAAAATTGCTATCCGTGATAATCCTAAATTTGAATACTCCGATGTTGATGTCATTAGAAAAGGTACTTCATATACTATTGATACAATAGTAGACATAAAAAAACGAATAGATACCTCAAAAGATGAAATATATTATCTAATTGGTAGTGATAGTTTGATCGATTTTAAAAACTGGAAAAAACCAAGAAAAATTTTGAAAGAGGCAAAAGTTATCGTAGCAATTCGTCCTGGATTTAGTCCGAGTGATATCCCTCACTGGATTTTAAAAGAAGTTCATTTTGCGAATATACCTCGGTTCGAGTTATCATCTTCTACGATAAGATCGAGGTGGATAAAAGATCTTACCATTCGTTATATGGTTACTCTACCTATTTGGGATTATATAAATGAGAATAAATTATATAGTTTAAAGCCTTAGATTCATCCAGAAAAATCTAAATACCACCTTATAAGGTTAAGTGAAACTAATATAGTTCCTTGTAGTCTACTTATTTGCCAGTTTGTTCTCATCATGACTAATACCATAGCGACCATTATAATTAAAACAACGATACTAGAGTGAATATCTGATTGAATATTAGTCGGGTTTATTATACCCGCAAGTCCGAGTACACCAAGTAAATTAAATAAATCGCTACCAATAAGGTTACCAATTGCCATTCCGTGCTTGTTTTTGAACGCTGCTGTTAAAGATGTAGCTAATTCTGGAGCAGAGGTGCCGGCAGCAACGATGGTCACAGCAATTACCCAATCTGAAACTCCAAATGCGCTTGCGAGGGAGGAAGCATGCTCAACCATTAGGTGCCCACCAAGAACAATAGAAATAAGTCCTACAAAAAACCATAAATATGATTTTAAATCGGCAGACTCAGGGTGCGTCTCTTCCATTGGCTCTTTTTTAACAAATAAGAAAATGATATATCCGATTAAAGCAATGAAGAGGCCAGAGCCTTCTATAGCAGTAAATGTATTTCCACCATCGCTAGCATTAAAGATAAAAAACAGAGCATAAATTAATATTGTAACGAAAAGAAGAAACAGTCCGTCTCGGTATAATAACTTAGGCGTGATTGTAATCGCTCTAATCATCGCAGTTCCGCCTAGAATAAAACCTAAATTAAAGATATTAGAACCAACAACGTTGCCTATTGATATATCGGTTTGGCCGGTTAGTGCAGCTTTGATAGTTACTGCGAACTCTGGAGCAGATGTACCAAAAGCAACAACAGTTAACCCTATTACTAAATCAGAAATTTTTAATGAATGGGCTATTTCAGCAGCCGCTTCAACAAGCCAATCTGCTCCTTTCCATAACATTAAAATAGAAAAAACAACTAAAACTATGTCCAGAAGTAAAATCAAGAAAATACCTTTTTATTAATTTGTTATTGTTTGAATCGAAAATTTACACAATTTATGAATTATGTATGTTCTTATTTAGTCTTTTAATATTCACTTATATATTAAATTCTTCACTACTTTTTCTATAAGCAATATGTGAGTAATTTAACATCATGATAGATTTTCAAAATGTTTCCTATACACACCTTAAAGGAAGAGGTGTTACGAATCTATCTTTTTCCATTGATGATGGAGAATTTGTATTTTTGATTGGGCCTACCGGTTCAGGGAAAACAACTCTAATGAGATTGATCTACTTTGACTTGCTTTGTGATTCAGGAAAAATCAATGTGGGGAATTTTAATTCAGATAGAATTAAAAAAAGTAAAATCCCTCTTGCGAGAAGAGATATTGGAATGGTATTTCAAGACTATCATCTTTTAAATGATCGTAATGTGTTTCACAATGTAGCACTCCCTTTACATGTTATTGGTTGCGATGCCAGTGAAATTTCGTATAGAGTGGAAGATGCATTAGAATTGGTGGGTTTTGAAGGAAAAAGAAGTCACTACCCTCATGAGTTGTCTGGCGGTGAGAAACAAAGAGTAACACTAGCCCGTGCGATTGTAAAAGAGCCTAAACTGATTTTAGCTGATGAGCCTACTGGAAACCTTGATCCTGTTGCCGCGTTTGAACTTGTTCAGCTATTAGAAACGATAAATAATGAGGGCACAACTATTTTAATGGCCTCACATAATTATAATCTTATTAAGGGCAGAGGCCGTCGAATAATAGAGTTAAAAGATGGGTTAATGCGAGGAAGTTAATGGATAAATTTTTATACTTAATTTCTGAAGGTTTAAAAAATGTTTGGCGACATAAAATGACTACTTTTACAGCAGTGTTTTCATTGTTTCTAGCTCTGTATTTTGTTGGTCTTTTGGCGACTGCAGGTGAAAATACAAGGTCAATTCTTCAATACCTTCGTTCCAAATATAAGATTGAAGTATTTTTCAAGCAGAATGTGGATTTAAAGAGTGCAAAAAAAGTTTCTGATTTAATTCTTGAAGTAAAAGGCGTTCGTTCATCTACCGTCATTAACAAAGATGATGCAGTGAGGATTTTTAAGGACCAATTTGGGGAAGATATTCTTGGTGTTTTAGGCTATAATCCCTTACCAATTAGTGCTGTGGTAAATCTTAAACGAAATTCTGAGGAAATGTTGAAAATCGCACCTGTTGTATCCGAAATTAAAAAAATGAAAGGTGTCCAAGAGGTTCGATATCAAGGTCATTTAATTAAAAAAATTGAGAGGACCTATTCAAGGTTCATGCAGTTGTTTCCTGGTGTGGCAGTATTATTCATTACTGTTTCTGTCCTAGTCATATACAATACAGTAAAATTATCCATATTTTCAAGAAAAGAACTTATTGATTCATTGAAATTGATTGGTGCGACCAAATTATTTATACAAATGCCTTTTATTTTTGAAGGTCTTATTGATGGGGTTTTAGCTACTCTAATTTCTATCCCGCTAATTATGGGTACTGTAGGTGGTACTAACTATATGATTGATAATTTTACTAGCTGGAATATTGAGCTTACGGTTGCTCCAATATTGTTTATATGGCTTACTTTACTTTCTGGCATTATTTCTGTATTAGGTAGTTATAGGGCAGTGTCAGGAATTATGAAATAGTCTTTATTAACTTCATTTATTTCTAAAAAAACTATAAATAAAACAAATTATTGATTGGAGTCCATTTTGACAGAAAAGAAAACTGCTAAGACAAAAAAGCAGACAGTAAAAAAAAAGCAAGTAAAAAAAACTTCTAAGCCAAAAGCCACTAGTTTGAAACTTGAGAATGAAATCAATGTTCTTAAGGATAAGCATATAAGGTTGAAAGCAGAGTTTGAGAATTTTAGAAAAAGAAAAAATAAAGAAATTTCTTCGTTATTACAATATGATGGTGAAAGTATAATCAAAGAAGTCCTTCCGATTTTTGATGACTTGAACAGAATGGTTGATTCTGCAGAGAGCTCGAATCTGAAAAATGAAAATTCATTAGTTGATGGAATTAATTTACTGAGTTCCAAAATCGATAGATTCCTTGAATCAAAAAATATTGAACCTTTTGGTATAGAAGGAGAGCGTTTAGACCCTCAAATTCATGACGCCATGCTGACACAAAAAGATGATAAGAAAGAGGATAACGTAATTCTTAGTGTCTTTGAGAAAGGGTATAAATATCATGATAAGGTCATTCGTCATGCAAAGGTAGTGGTGAATAAAAAATGAGAGATTTTTATGATGTTCTTGGCGTTTCCAAAAACGCATCCGCTGATGAAATAAAAAAATCTTATAGGAAACTTGCATTGAAATTCCATCCAGATAAAAACCCTGGGGATGAACAAGCTGAGAAAAATTTTAAAGAGGCTGCAGAAGCATATAGTATTTTAAGCAATAGTCAAAAAAGAGGACAATATGATCAGTTTGGTCATGCTGGAGTAGGAATGGGTTCCCAAGGTGGAGGTGGCTTTGGAGGAGGCGGTGTTCATATGAACATGGATGATATCTTCTCACAATTCGGAGACATTTTTGGTGGTGGTAGTCCATTTGGCGATATATTTGGTGGGGGTAGACAAAGAGGTGGTAGATCAAAGGGCGCAGATATAAGAATTAAATTATCACTTGATTACGAAGAAATAAATAAAGGTGTTGAAAAAAAGATTAAAATAAAGCGATCTGTTTTAGCAGAGGGCGTTAAGTTTACAAATTGTGCCACATGTGGTGGACAAGGGCAAGTAACTCAAATAACTAATACGGTGCTTGGTAGAATGCAACAAACTGGTGTTTGCCCTAGATGTAGCGGTAGTGGAAAAACTGTTGGGGAAAGGCCTAGTGGTGCTGGTCCTGACGGAATGATAAAAAAAGAGAAGACAATTAATATAAAAGTACCAGCAGGTGTTGAATCTGGCAACTATATGACAGTAGAAAATCAAGGTAACGAGGATGTTAATGGTTCTCCAGGCGATTTATTAGTTGTTTTTGAAGAAAAACCCCATAAATATTTTGTCCGGGATGGCGAAAATATTTTCATTGAACTTACTATCAATTATCCAGATGCTGTTTTTGGTAATAAAATTGATATACCAACATTAGATGGTAAGTCTGCTTTAAAAATTCCAGCAGGAATACAGTCTGGAAAGCTTCTCAGAATGAGGGGTAAAGGTTTTCCTATGCTGAGAAGTTCTTCAAAAGGTGATCAAATTGTTAGGGTAGTAATTAACACTCCGAGTTCTTTTTCTAAGGGTAGCAAAAAAATAATTGAGTCTTTGAAGACTGAATTAGACCCTATTAAAAACCCTTATTCAAAAATAGATATATAAGCATAATTTTTCTTTTATCATTATAAAGAAAATAATAACCATGATGCCTATTGGTTTATTAATATTAAGCGCTATTGTAGTTTAATATTATTATAACTAATACAGAGAAATACGTTTACATGTCAAAATTAGATCAAAAAAAGTTGTCAGATTTATTGGAACTCGTTACAGTTCTTGCATTTCTTTTTCTTATTTTTGTTATTTATGCACCAGTCTCAATCTGGTCAGAAGAGCAAAAATTTGAGAAAGAAAGTCGTTTTAATATGCAAAATATTTACGACATGGAAGCTTTTTATGAGCAATTGACTGGCTCTTACAATTCTAATTTTTATGAGACAATGAGAGTAGTCAATTCTGCTAGAGATTCGTTGTCAGCTGACTCTCTGTACGTGGGTGAGCAATCTCTTTTTTTATCGGGTAAAAAATATATTGTAGATGTGAATGAGACTTTTGGTTTCAATTACGATACTACTTTTGGATTTTTGAGTTATCGTCGCGACACTATATCTGATACCACTGTACAAATAGTAATGTTTTCACAAGAGTTAGGTAGGAACGATACTAGTTTTACTCAAAAAAAATTCTTAAATACGTACACGCAAGATCCTAACTTTGTGGCTAAGCTTAATGAAGAGCCATTAAAGCGAGTGGAACTGATTGAGTACTATAAAACTTTTGTGCCTGATTCAAGTACGTTTGACTGCCCTCTTAGTGGTGATAATTATATTTTAGAAGTAGATAAAGAAAATAAAAAAGTAAAAGTCATGAGTCCTATTACGAAAGATAATGCTTATAAGGACCCTAGATTTCTTATTTTTTCTCTTAAATCCTCAGGTCATGGTGAAATCAATGATGGAAGCCGTAGCTGGGATTAGATAGCCTAGTATATTATGATCGGAATTGTTATTTCAGATAAGTCTCTCATTGCTGGTGTTTGGTCAGATGATGAAAATGGTGGGCTTACTCTTCATAACGTAAAGCAAATAGATTATAATGACCCTATTGATGATCTAATCTTTAGTGAGGGTGACTTAAACTCAATTTTAGGCATAGCACTCAGAAGAACATCAGAACAAATCCCTTTCAGTGGACAAGATATAGCTGTTGCAATATCAGACGATTTTGTTTTTCACGATTCAGTAGAGACAGAAATCGACTTAGCTAGAGAAGATTATTGGGATTATATAAAATGGATTGAAACCAATAAAAATAGGCCTGAAAATCAAAAAATGTCTATTTTTGGGCAAATTTATCTTCCAGATGAAGTAAATATCCACACAGTCGCGGTCTCGTCAACATTAATAAGGACGATTAAATTATCTATATCGGAACTTGGAGGAAATCCTTTTTGGATGGGTCCTTTTAGCTCTGTGGTTATGGATGCAGGGCATGTATCAGATGCAGCCGTGGTACATAAAAATAAAAATCAGTATAAGTTTTTAATGGTAAAAAATTGCAGGTTCGATCATGGAACCATTGCTTTTAGTTCTGGACAACCAAAGTTGATTTCATCAACAGAAGAAGAAGAATATACATTGGGTTCATTTAAGCTTATTCCCTCTGATATTGATGACGTGCCTGTCTATAGTCCTGATAAATTAGGTCGACAAGCCTTAACCTGTTGGGAAAAATCTGATTTAAGGGTTATGACTCCTTTTGATGACATGAAACTTACTAGTACTATTTCTGGAACTACTGAGCATTACGAATCTAATGTTCTCACAGGTTTAGCTATCGGGGCAAGCTCTAGACATTCATTCAATTTTTTTGAAGAAGAAAAGATATATGATTTTCTTTTTACGGAAATATTTTCAGAAGAAAAAGATATTGAAAAAGAAACATTTTCGGTGCCTCAAGTTGAAATAGCACCACAAAAAAAGAAACGGAAATCTGAGCCCATTTCTGGAGGAGAAATGGTTTGGCTTTTGTTTGCATTAATCGTCATAATGGGTCTGTTTTTTGCGATGAATTATGTTAAGTTTCGTGAAAGTATAAATAAACCTCTTTTTGGAGAAAATGAAGAATATGTAATTAAAAAAATTGACCCGATTGATTTAAAAGAGCGCTCAAAGGGTATGGTTGATTATGATATTAATATGCATTTGCAGTCTAGAGAAATTTCTAAAGTTGTCTCTAAATTATTTCAATCCACTGAGCTAAAACTCTATAATAATCTTACAATTACAGGCACATTTATTAGCTTGGAGTATATGAGCGGATTAAATCCTGATATCGAACATATTGTTGGACTAGAGACTACTAGTTATTCTATGGAATCTGCTGGTTCAGATAGTACAATGTTTCTTTGGTATTATAGTTTTGATTTTCCAGAGTTAAGTAAGTCAGACGACATTACAATCGGAATTGATAAAACTGATTTTCTTGCACAACTCGATTCAACGATAAATGATTATACAATTAGAGAATTTGATCAGTTTTATAAGACGAACAGAATCTATGAGCCAGTTTTAATTTGGGTTCGAGGAGACGAAGAGATTAGAAAAGCTACTGAAATTTTAGTAGAATCTGGACCAACAGTGCTTTTAAGGAAATTTGTTTTATTTAATGAGGTAGACAAACCTGATCCACGAGCTGGATTTTACGTTTCATTTTTAAGTAATTAGTTCAAGTGAAAATATTAAGCGGCACCTACAAAGGTATTCGTATTGAGACAACGAAAAACGCTTCTTATAGACCAACGAAGTCCCGAGTTAGAAAGAGCATATTTGATATTCTTAGCCCATTCCATTATTCAAATATTTTAGACCTCTATTCCGGTTCTGGAGTTTTAGGGTTTGAGTCTGCAAGTAGAGGTGCGGCATCAGTAACATTTGTTGAAAATAATTTTAAAAATATAAAATTACTTAAACATAATAAAATCAAATTTAACAACACTGATTTTTCAGTAATAAAAAACAATGTTGAAATATTCTTAAAAAGATCTGATAAGAAATTTGATTTGATTTTTGCGGATCCTCCTTATGGGAAGATTGATTATGAATGGTTATTTAATAGCTGTGGAGAAAAAATATCTAAAAATGGTAAATTAGTGGTAGAAATGAATAACAATAATTTTACATTTAATAATTGTGTTGAAAAAGTATACGGTGAAACAAAGGTTCTGTTCTATAATAAAATATGAAGCGTATCGTATACCCAGGAACATTTGACCCTATTCATAATGGGCACTTAGACATTGCCTTGAAAGCTGCGGAGCTATTTGATGAGTTGATTTTAGTGGTAGCTGTAAATCAAGAAAAATCTCCGTTATTTAGTGATTCTGAAAGAGTTGAATTGATTAAAGAAAGTCTCTCGGGTGTGAAAAATATCAAAGTAGACACTTTTAATGGCTTGATTGTCGATTTCGTACGGTCTAATGATGCGGTTGCTATTATCAGAGGTCTAAGGCATGTGAGTGATTTTGAATTTGAATTTCAAATGGCAATGATGAACTTTAATCTAAATCCAAACATTAAGTCTATGTTTATGATGCCAGATGAAAAATATATTCATCTTAACTCGACGGTAATCAAGGATGTCGGTAGGTTAGGTGGGAATATATCTGATTACGTTCCTAAATGTGTAGAAGATGCATTATATGAGAAGTATAGTGTCTGATTATTATTAGATTCGCACTCAAATTATCCGTTAAAAAATTTAATTATGCCTACATACGACTATATATGTAAAAAATGTGAAAAGATGGTTGAGTATTTTCAATCTATGTCCGATGCACCAAAAAAAGAGTGTCCAGATTGCAAGGAAGATAGCTTAAGAAGAGTCATCAGTGGTGGTACAGGTTTGATTTTTAAGGGTTCCGGTTACTATTTAACAGATTATAAAAATAAAAAAAATAAATCACCTGAAAAAAAAGATACAGTTACGAAGAAAAAAAAAGAAACAAGTAAGAAAAAAATAGAAAGTTGAATAAGAAATGACACAAAGTAAAAAAGTTGAAATGACAGAGCAGGGTTTATCTGTTCCTAATAATGTAAAAATCCCTTTTATTGAAGGTGATGGAATCGGTGTTGATATTTGGGC
>Ga0233432_10000342_pt1 | contig 45125 bp, 49 predicted proteins | sample SI_122_August201_6_FD_179870 | JGI IMG/M metagenome (GOLD analysis project Ga0233432, IMG submission 179870) | Seawater microbial communities from Saanich Inlet, British Columbia, Canada - SI_122_August2016_10_MG | ecosystem: Environmental > Aquatic > Marine > Inlet | place: Canada: British... | reverse complement strand
CTTGTTCTGTGGATTGCTACTTGTTTAGCAGTTTTTAAAAGTGAAAAACAAAGAGACAGTTACATATACAACCAACCAACCACGGTGGAGTAGAGCGCGCCCTATTCGGTGTATTTGTTTGCCAAGATTCGGCGTTAATCAGGATTGGCTGACTTATAGGCGCGGATCTCAGTATTAAAGTCTGCCGCCACCTGCTCTTCGCGCGATACTGCCGCGTTGTAGTCAGCTGCGGCGAGCGCGTAACGTTCTTGGGCGCCCTCGTCACCCTCATCTTCCAAATTCTTTTCCGTTGCCATTTGCTCATCTACACATTTCAAATACTCGGCATTAGATGCTTGGAAGGCCTTGATCCCGGCCTGAGCAGCAACCATTTCCTCCAGCGAAGCGCTGTCGCCATCAGGCACTATGGGCGCGGATGGTGCATCGCAGGCGATAACAGTACTCACGGGTAAGGCCAGCAGGCTGAGTGTTAAAAAGGCAGTGCGAATTGTCATAATCGTTCCTCATTTGAAAATTTGTTATCGCGATCTCTGCTGAGCAGAAGCCTTCCGTTTGTAGACTGCCTTTATCTCAATGGTGCTATCGCGTCATAGCGTGTTTATACCAATGAAAGCGTTAGGAATAAACCGCTTATGAAAAGCATTGGGCTAGTATTTTCTCAAGAGATTGAGCGCATTCCGTTACACTAAGCTTATGGATGTATCCGATATTTTGAGCCCCCTTAATGTTGCCCAACGCGAGGCGGTCACCACGTCTGGGGGAAATTTGCTCGTTTTGGCTGGTGCAGGCTCTGGCAAGACACGAGTATTGGTGCATCGCATTGCCTGGCTGATTCGCGCTGAGGGTTTTTCTGCCCACTCTGTATTGGCGGTGACCTTCACCAACAAAGCGGCTCGCGAAATGCGTGGGCGCATTGAGGACATGTTGCAAATGCCAACCCACGGGCTTTGGGTAGGCACTTTCCACGGTCTCGCGCACCGATTACTCAAGTCTCATTGGCAGGAGGTGGGTCTGCCACAACAGTTCCAGATTCTGGACAGCGACGACCAGTTGAGAGTGGTGAAACGGATTTGTCGTGAGCTCGACCTCGATGAGGCGCGTTGGCCACCCAAGCAGGCGCAGTGGTTCATAAATGGGCAAAAGGACGAGGGACTCCGTGCTCGCCACGTGGAGGCACCAGAGGGAGATTTGTATGCAAAAACGATGTTGCGCATCTATGCCGCCTATGAAGAAACTTGTGAGCGAGGCGGCTTGGTGGACTTTGCAGAACTCCTGCTTCGAGCCCACGAATTATGGTTAAAGTCCCCCGAGACGCTCCAGCATTATCAGCAACGCTTCAAAACTATTCTGGTAGACGAGTTTCAGGACACGAACACGATTCAGTATGCCTGGTTGCGGGTTTTGTCGGGGAACACTATCCCGGTGGTGGCGGTGGGCGACGATGACCAATCCATTTACGGCTGGCGCGGCGCCAGAGTAGAGAATATTCAGCGATTTGCCGAGGATTTTAAGGGCACCGTAACGGTGCGACTGGAGCAAAATTATCGTTCCACTGCCACCATTTTGGATGCAGCCAATGGCTTGATAGCGCGCAATGCCGGGCGCTTGGGAAAAAACCTGTGGACTGAAGGCGAGCGCGGTGACCCGATCACACTCTATGCCGGTTTCAACGAGCAGGATGAGGCGCGCTACATCGTAGAGCAGGCAGAAAAATGGTTTGCCGACGGTGAACCGCGGCGATCCATCGCTATTCTTTATCGCTCCAATGCGCAGTCTCGAGTGTTAGAGGAGTCCTTGCTTCGAGAGGGCATTCCTTACCGTATTTACGGCGGGCAGCGCTTTTATGAACGACTGGAGATCCGCAATGCGCTCGCTTATCTGCGCGTGGCGCAAATCCGAGACGATGATCCAGCTTTGGAGAGAGTCCTTAATACGCCACCGCGGGGTATTGGTGCCAAGACCGTCGAAAAACTCAGAGAGGTCGCTCGTTCAGAACAGGTTTCTTTGTGGCGGGCGAGCTGTCTTGTTCTGGAGCGAGAACTGCTTCCTGCTAGAGCTCTCGCGGCATTGGCCAAATTTCAGGCCCTTATCGAAGACTTCGATCGTGCTGCCGAGACGCTTCCCCTCAATGAATTTACCGAGCACGTAATCGCAATATCTGGGCTGCTCGAGTATCACCGTGCCGAAAAAGGGGAGCGGGGTCAGGCTCGTGTGGAGAACCTGCAGGAACTCGTTACCGCTACGCGCTTGTTTGAGCCTGAGGACGAAACCATTTCTCCTCTGCAGGCCTTTCTTGATAGTGCCGCGCTGGATGCGGGTGAGGGGCAGGCAGATCCCTATGAAGACAGCATTCAGATGATGACTCTGCACTCCGCCAAAGGTCTTGAGTTCCCACTGGTCTTTATAGCGGGCATGGAGGAGAACCTCTTCCCCCATCAAATGTCGCTTGAGGAGCCGGGTCGGTTAGAGGAGGAGCGCCGGCTCGCTTATGTTGGTATTACTCGAGCCATGAAAAAGCTGGTGGTGACCTACGCAGAGAATCGCCGCCTATATGGCGGAGATATGTACAACACGCCCTCTCGGTTTATCCGGGAGATTCCCGGCGAATTATTGGAGGAGGTGCGCTTGAACGGTATGGTAGCGCGGCCCCTCGGATCACTGGCTCATGGCTCGCTGGCCGAGCCGCCGCCCGAGGGTATTGAATTGGGCAAGTGCGTGTTGCATCAAGTTTTTGGTGAGGGGGTGATCACTCAATTTGAGGGACAAGGGAGTAATGCTCGAGTTGAGGTGAGCTTCAATGAAGGTAGCAAGTGGCTTGTGCTTCAATACGCCAACCTAACAGTGCTATGAGGTAGGAGCGTTATGCGCGAGAGACAGATATTGCCGCTGGTGGTCGTAGCATTGACCGGCGCTTTGGTTGCTGTGGTAGCGCTTTGGACGCTCGATCGAGTCGACTCATCGCAGGGCGATCTTACGCAAAACGATGCCTTGGGTCTGCAATCCGCTCCCAAAGTCATTGAATGGAAACTCGTGACTACCTGGCCGAAGGGTCTTCCTGGGCTAGGCGCCGCGCCCGAAAATTTCGCGCGCCGAGTCAACGAGGCTTCGGGGGGCCGGCTTCGCATCAAAGTCTTTGGTGCCGGAGAAATCGTACCCGCTTTCGAGGTGTTCGACGCTGTGTCGCGGGGTGTCGCCGAAGCAGGGCACGGCGCTTCTTACTACTGGAAGGGCAAAATACCGGCGGCAGTTTTTTTTACGGCTGTGCCGTTCGGCATGACAGCTCAAGAAGCCAATGGCTGGCTCCACTATGGAGGGGGTTTGGCGTTGTGGCGTGAGCTGTACGCCCCGTTTGGTGTGATTCCCTACGCGGGCGGTAGCACGGGCGTGCAAATGGCGGGCTGGTTTAATACGCGGCTTAACAGTAGAGAGGATCTTGCCGGTCTAAAAATGCGCATTCCTGGTCTTGCGGGAGAGGTATTTGATGCCGCTGGAGGGTCTGCTGTGCGGATCGCGGGTGGCGAGGTTTACACCTCGATGCAAACGGGCGTGATTGATGCCGTAGAGTGGGTTGGCCCCTTTAATGATCGTACGCTCGGGCTTATGGAAGTGGGCGACTATTACTATTATCCGGGTTGGCACGAACCCGGCGCTATGCTGGAAACTATCGTTAATGCTGAGGCGCTGGCAGCATTGCCGGAAGATTTACAGGCTATTGTCCGGATCGCAGCTCGCGCGACTAATACCGACATGCTGGATGATTTTACTGCCAATAATAGCGAGTCGCTGCAGATCCTGCTGCGGGATTTTGATACCGAGGTGTTGCCATTACCAGATGATGTCATGGACGCGTTGTATGAGCAGAGTCAGATTGCGATTCAAGCGTTGGTTGACGCGGATCCAATGGCAAAGAAAATTGCCGCGTCTTATTTTGCCTTTTCAGAAAAAGTACGTACTTACCACGAAATTTCTGAACGCGCTTACCTCAATGGGCGTGACCGCTTGTTGCCGCCAGTGAAGCTTACTGCGGAATAGGCCGTGTCAGCTTGTTCGCATCAATGGCCACATAGATAAATTCGCCTTCGGTCACCTTGATTGGCTCGCCGTCCTGCCGGGCGTTGATCCATACTTCAACCAGGATGCGTACCGAACTCCGGCCTATCTCCAGAACATCGCAGTAGCAGCTGACGACAGCGCCGACGTGCACCGGCGTGAGAAAAGACATGCCCTCTATCGCCACTGTTGCGACCCTCCCCGTCGCCAGTTCTGCCGCTGTGATACTGCCGGCCAAGTCCATTTGTGAAAGCAACCATCCGCCAAAGATATCTCCGTTAGCATTGGTATCTTTGGGCATAGCGATGGTTTGTAAAGCCAATTCGCCGCACGGGAGTGGGTTGGTATCGAGTTCTTCGACAGACATGTTGGGCCTTAATGTTGTGTTGATGGCTTGGGGGAGGACGTCGGTGAAGCACGTAGACGCCGTGAGTCGTTTTGTAGCTGTGATTGCATTATCGCCCTAATGCCTCGGGCAGCCAAAGCACCAGATTAGGCCACCACCACATCACCAGCAGGAGCAGCAGCTGCATGGCAACGAAGGGCAATACGCCGGCATAAATGTCTCGGGTACTGACCGAGTCTGGTGCAACGCCGCGCAGATAGAACAAGGCGAACCCAAAGGGAGGGGTCAAAAAAGACGTCTGCAGATTGACAGCAATCATGACGCCCAACCAGATGGGATCAAACCCCATCGACAACAGAATGGGGCCGACCACCGGGACCACTACAAAGGTGATTTCGATAAAATCCAGAATAAAACCAAGCAGGAACATGACCAGCATGACTACGAGCAAGGCGGTATTAGGTCCACCGCCCAGTTCCTGAAAAAATGATTCAATCAGAAGGTCCCCGCCAAAGCCTCTGAATACGAGAGAAAACACGGCAGCACCGATCAGAATCAGAAACACCATGCTGGTGGTGTAAAGGGTCGAGCGAGATATGTCGTGCAAACTGCTCAGCGTCAGGGCGCCACGGCCTAATGCGAGGGCCATAGCGCCCACGGCACCCACGCCGGCAGCTTCGGTGGGTGTCGCCGCTCCCAAAAGAATTGAACCCAGTACCAGTGCGATCAGTCCGATCGGAGGTAATACTGCGGCGATCGTAGCGCCAAGATCGGTACGCTTCACGGTTGCCGGTGGCGCGCTGGCAGGCTCGAGGACGGCTCTAATCAGCAAATAGATGATGTAGAGCAACACCAGTAAGCAGCCTGGAACCATTGCCCCTACGAACAGGTCCCCGACCGAGACAGTCTGGGTATTGATGATGTTCATTCTCAATTGAGCTTGCTGATAGGCGGCCGACATGATGTCGCCTAGCAGCACCAGTGCAATGGAGGGAGGAATGATTTGTCCTAGCGTGCCTGTTGCACAGATTGTGCCGGTAGCGATGCGGGGGTGATAGCCTGCGCGCAACATGGTCGGCAGCGCCAGCACCCCCATTGTAATGACTGTGGCTCCCACGATGCCCGTACTGGCGGCGAGCAGCGCTCCCACCACCACCACCGCCACACCCAAACCACCGGGGCGTTCGCCAAACAGGCCGGCCATATGAGAGAGTAAATCCTCGGCAATTTTTGCCCGCTCTAGGATCACGCCCATCATGATGAAAAGCGGCACGGCCACCAGGGTTTCATTACCCATAGTGCCGAATATTCTACCTGTCAGTGCGTTCAGGTAGTCGGGGTCAAAGTGACCCAGCAGAATGCCAAGAGAGGCAAAACCCAGAGCGGTTCCACCCAGTGTCAGCGCGACGGGAAACCCCAGTAATAACGCGCAGCACACCGCTAGAAACATCGCAAGCGCGAGTTGCCCTTCCATCAACTGGGCTCCCGTCTCTGTAAAATGTTGATGCCAAGCAGCACGTGAGAAACCGCCTGTATTCCAAGCAAGAGTGCCATGGCCGGAATGAGCGTTTTGAGGATGAAAACAAAAGGCAGGCCGCCGGGTTCGGGTGAGACCTCTTGGGCGCTCCAGCTATCCAGCACATAATCGAAGGAGCCCCACCCAATCAGCGCGCAAAGCGGGAGAGTAAAAATAATGTGGCCCATTGTGTTAACCCAAGCGCGCTGCCTCGGGGTGAAATGCCGATAAAAGATATCTACGCGGACGTGCTGGTCTGCTGCCAGGGCGATTGCCGCGCCGAGCATGAATACGGTCGCATGAAGATATTGAACAGACTCCTGTGCCGCAATTGCTCCTGTGTTGAAGCCATACCGGAGCAGCACAATACAAAATACCAACAGGGCCATGACGGGCACGCACCACGCTGTTATGCGCTCCAAACGGATCATCATTCGATCAATTGTTCCCGTTAGGGGTATGTCGGTCATGATCCCAATACCGTGGTTTTTATCAGAGGCGTGCAAGGTTATCATTCTGACCTCATAGATTGCATAGGAGGTCATCACGTGCTTTCCGTTCTGTCCCCTGCCAAGACGCTTGATTACGAAACCCAGCCGACCACACGCAAGTCGACCCAGCCGCTATTTATTGATGAGGCGGCTTCGCTGATCGGCCAAGCACAGACCATGAATCCTGAGGATATTCAGGCTTTGATGGGGGTTTCGGCGAATATTGCGGCGCTGAATCACGAGCGGTTTATGAATTGGCAGCCCAATTTCTCCCTGCAAAATGCCAAGCAAGCCGTATTGGCCTTCAAAGGCGACGTCTACACGGGGTTGGCGGCCGAGACCTTGAGTGCAGCTGAACTGGCCTTTGCCCAAAAGCATCTGCGCATTTTGTCTGGTCTCTATGGGTTGTTGCGCCCGTTGGATCTGATGCAGCCCTACCGCCTCGAGATGGGCCTGCCATTTGAGAATAGTGGTGGTAAAAACCTGTATGAATTCTGGGGTACCCGCATTTCTGAAGTTCTCGCCAAGCATCTTAGGGCGAGTGGAAGCGACATCTTGGTTAATTTGGCTTCCAACGAGTATTTCAAAGCCGTAAAAAGCGCCTCGCTAAGTGCGGAAGTTATCACGCCTCAATTCCGAGACCTGAAGAATGGCCAGTACAAAATGATTTCCTTTTTTGCCAAGAAAGCGCGTGGGGCCATGGCGCGGTACATTGTTCAAGAGGGTTTGAACGAGCCCAGCGGGCTGAAGGACTTCACTGGCGATGGTTATTACTTCAGCGCCAAAGATTCAGACAGTGCCAATTGGGTTTTTCTGCGAGATGCGGTGCCCAAAGCGGATTAATTTTCTTCGAGTTTAAAAGGAAGAAGGGTCGACGCCTCTCGCTGATATGCCTGCACATGCTCGCGCTCTTGAGCCGCGAATTGTGCCACCGCCTCCCGAAGCCGTTCATCGACAATCCAGTGATTGGAGTAGGTCAAGATGGGCTCAAAGCCACGCTGGATTTTATGTTCACCCTGCGCGCCAGGGTCGAAACGGGACAGGCCTTTTTCAATGCAGTACTCAATGCCGCAGTAGTAACAGGCCTCGAAGTGAAGGTAATCGTACTCTGCCAGACAGCCCCAATAGCGGCCGTACAACGTGTCGTTTCCTTCAAAAAATAGTGCGGCAGCGACCGGCAGCCCCTCGGCCTCGGCAATCACCATAATGGGGCTTTCCCCAAGAGCAGGGCAGGTTTCAGTGAAAAACAGCTCGGTAAGATAGCCACCATGCCCTGATCGTTTGGCATACGTCGTTTGATAACAGCGGTGAAAAAACAGCCAGTTCTCCTGAGAAATAGCGCCTCCTTTCAACGTTTTGAGCACCAGCCCCTGGCGCTTGACCTGCTCGCGCTCTCTTCTCAGGTTCTTGCGCTTTCGACTACTGAACCGATCAAGAAAATCCTGAAAGTCGCGGTATTCTCGGTTGAACCAATGGAATTGTGTGGTTAGCCTCTGAGGCATGCCGCACTGTGACAGTCGCGCCGACTCGGCTGCCCCAATAAACAATACGTGCCAGCTCGATACGTTTAGTTGTTTACACAGTGCCTGCATCCCCGCTGCCATTCGCTCCAGATTTTGGTTCGCTTGCGAGTCATATCCAAAGCGCTGGCCTGTCGCAGGCGTAAAAGGGATAGCTGTGACCAGCTTCGGGTAGTAGTCGAGCCCCATACGTTGCCAGGCATCTGCCCACGACCAGTCAAACACATATTCACCGTAGCTATGCGTCTTGAGATAGGCAGGGACTAACCCCAGTAAGGCATCATCTTGCTCGAAGCCGATATGCGCAGGCTGCCAGCCGCTTTGTGCTGTCGTGCAACCTGAAGATTCTAGCCCGCGAAGAAACGGCCAACTCAGAAACGGTTCGCACTGATCAAAATACGCTTGCCAAGTGGTGGATCCAATCTCCTCCAGAGAGCGGTAGGTTGTGGCTGTGAGCGGTTTCAATTTGCTGAGAGCACCGCGTTATCGCCCAACCAGAAGTGCGCACAAAGCCCTGCAAGTACGATCAACCCAATCCATTTGCTTTGGTTAAAAGCGATAAAACACCGCGCCGTGTCCCGACTTCGGATTAGCCATAAATGCCAAATAAACATCAATGCGACACCGATAATGGCAAGGTCATAAAAGCGCCCGAGTTCAAATGCGACGCCACAGCGCCAGAAAGCGAAAAGGCATAGGCATTGCAGTACGGCGATGACCCTGACATCCATATCGCCAAAAAGGATGGCGGTGGATTTGATGCCGATGGCGAGGTCATCCTCGCGATCCACCATTGCATATTGGGTATCGTAAATAAGGGTCCACAACACATTGGCGCAAAACAACCACCAGAGCTCCTGCGGCAGCGCCGACTGACTGGCGGCAAATGCCATGGGGATGCTCCACGAAAAAGCGAGACCTAAAACGATTTGTGGCCAGTGGGTAATTCGTTTCATAAATGGATAGATCAGTGCCAGACCGGCACCGACGAACGATAGCTTCATCGTGAGCGCATTAGTTAGCGCGACTAAGATGAGGGCTAAAATCAGGAGTGCGCCGAGTAATCCGAAAGCCTCCTTGACAGACAGAGCGCCGGTTACAAGTGGTCGGAGGCGTGTTCGTTCCACGTGACCATCAAGGTTGCGGTCCGCGAGATCGTTAGCGATACAGCCGGCAGCACGCATAACAATGGCACCTGCCACAAAGATACATAGCATGGCCAGAGAGGGGCGACCCTCACTCGCTAGCACAACACCCCACAGTGTGGGAGCGAGAAGCAAAAGCGTGCCGATGGGCTTATCGAAGCGTGTGATTTCAACAGCGCCGCGCCACTTACTCGTTATTTTGCTGCTTTCAGTTATCGGGGGTGTCGCTTCCATCATTCCGGTAGAGCCGTCTCCAAGAGGCGCACAGTCTAGCGGGCGGAGCGGAGTGATGCGACAGCGGCGCGTTAAACACGGGCAAAGTCCGCTCTCGGACCCGCCCATCGGGCGATGAGCGCTTTGGTGCGCGCGGAGTCCTCAGTATAGAGATTGTTGGCGATGGCTTGTGCCTCGATCAATAGAGACTCATGTTCCGGCAAGCGCGCAATGCGGAACTGTGCCATGCCGGTTTGCCTGGTCCCCAAGAGCTCCCCCGGACCCCGGATGCGCAGATCCGCCTCGGCAATCACAAAGCCATCATGAGTTTGCTGCATGACTTGTAGCCGTTCTCGCGCTGTTTCAGACAGTGGCTGTCGATATAGTAGCAAGCAGTGACTCTCTACAACGCCGCGGCCGACACGACCGCGCAATTGGTGTAGCTGAGCCAGCCCGAGCCGTTCGGCGTTATCAATAATCATGAGGCTGGCATTGGGGACATCGACGCCCACTTCGATGACGGTTGTTGCGACCAACAGCTGAATAAAGCCTGATTTAAAGTTCGCCATCATCTCGGCTTTTTCAGGCGCTTTCATGCGGCCGTGAACCATACCAATACGGACCTCAGGGAGCGCTTCGCCGAGGTAATCTCTGGTCGCCTCTGCTGCTTCCAAATCCAGAGAGTCGCTCTCCTCGATGGCGGTGCACACCCAATAGGCCTGCCTGCCATTTCCGCAGGCCGCTCCGACTCTGCGAATCACAGCTTCTCTGCGGTCAGTATCGATCAGGGTGGTGGTAATGGGTGTTCGGCCCGGCGGCAGCTCGTCGATTACGGAACAGTCCAAATCGCCATAGGTAACCATTGCGAGTGACCGCGGAATGGGTGTGGCTGTGAGGGCTAGTTGATGCGGGTGACCGCCATCTACACCCTTGGCCGCGAGGTGGAGCCGCTGATGCACACCAAATCGGTGTTGTTCATCCACTACAATCAAACCCAGACGGCGAAATACGACTTCATCCTGAAATAGGGCATGAGTTCCCACCAGAATGCTGACTGTTCCCGCGGCCAGCTCACCTAAAATTGTTTTGCGCGCTTTTCCCTTGATACGACCGCTCAACCAGTTCACGGAAAGCGCAAGTGGTGTTAACCAGGCTTCAAGGCTCTGGAAATGCTGTTCGGCAAGCAGCTCTGTTGGTGCCATAAACGCAACTTGGTAGCCAGCGGCAACGGTATCGAGAATGGCCCTGGCTGCGACCAGCGTTTTACCCGACCCGACATCTCCCTGTACCAGTCGAAGCATCGGCGACCCCTGTGCCATATCATGGGCCAGTTCTTCAGCGACGCGCTCTTGTGCGTTAGTCGGCGAAAACGGTAGGTTCTTTAGAAATTGGCGGGATAACGGAGAAAAGCCCGTGATTCTAGGCGCCGAGTGACGCCGCTCTCGGTCACGAACACCCTGAATGGTGAGCTGATGAGCAATCAGCTCCTCCCGCGCCAGCCTTGACTGAGCCGGATGAAGTCCTTGCTGAATGTCGCTCAGCGCAGCAGTCCGCGGGGGATTGTGAAGAAACGCAATGGCTTCATGCAGTGTGATGTCATCGTCGGTGATTCCTGCCAGTAGATCCTCTGGGGGTGCTTCCTGCAGCATTTTCAGGGCTTGTTGACAGAGGTTTCGCCATGTCGTCTGGCCTAGGCCACTGATTGTGGGATAGACGGGCGTCAGTGCGTCTTCCAGCAGGTTCGCGCTGTGACCCAAGCGATACTCGGGATGAATCATTTCTAGCGAGCCAGCGAGCCGTCTCACGGTTCCGTAAACCTGTATTGGTACCCCTTGTCGAAATTGTGCAACCTGCGATTGCCGAAAGTGAAAGAAACGCACTGTTAACACGCCGGTAGTATCTTCTACCTTGACGACCAATGTGCGGCGGCGCCCCATCGTGACAGCGGCAGCGAGTACCTCGCCTTTGATCACGGCATCGTGTTGATCAAGTGCTCCTCCGATCGGGGTAGTGTGAGTACGATCCTGATAGCGAAGCGGAAAATGAAAGAGCAGGTCTTCCAGAGAATGGATACCAATCTCTGACAGCCGTAGCGTCAATTTTTCCCCCACACCGCGGAGTACCGTAACGGGGTTTTGTAAGATGGTCTCGCTCAAGGGGTTCCCGACGCCACTCAATGCCGTGATAGGCTCGCATCTTAGCGATTCTTCAGGATGAGCGCGAAGCCATGAGGCTACTGATTCTTGGATGTGGTGATATCGGAACACGGGTAGGACGCGCGCTCACCGACGTGGGTTGGACCGTGGCGGGAGCACGGCGAGCGCCCGAAAAGCTTCCGGAACTGTTCACTCGCCTTGAAATTGACATGACCCAGGCAGAAACATATAGCGCTCTGGGTGAATGCCAGCCGGACTACGTTCTGGTGACGCCTACGCCGCAATCGTTTGATGCGACCGGTTATCGAAGCGGATTTTTTCAGGCGGCTCAGCATTTGGGTGCTCAGCGATGGCTGAAACGGTGTCGAAGGGTGGTCTGGGTTTCTTCCACGCGGGTTTACCGAGAGGCGGCGGGGGGCTGGGTCGACGAGCATTCTGCGCTGCATACGCAGGAAGCTCAGGCTGTTTCAATGGTCAGTGCCGAGGCATGTGTGCGGCGTTCGGCGACAGCGAGCATTATTCGGCCGGCGGGTGTTTATGGAAACCCCGAGGGCATGCTGGTGAGAAACGTACTGTCGGGGCGGGGAAGCGCGCCCGGGTCGCCGTTCGGCAACCGGATTCATCGCGATGATCTATCGAAACTCATTGTCCACTGCTTGCTACGTGATAGTGAGGGTGATTGGGTTCCCCCAACTATTGTAGCTAGCGATGGCGACGCAACACCGACTTACGACATTGAACGCTGGCTTGCTAAGCAATGGGGAGTTTCCCTCGTTGAGGACGCTTCCAGTGGGCGCATTAGGGCAAATCGGCGTTGTCGGAGTCGCCTATTTAAAAAACTGGGGTTCGAACTGACCTATCCTACTTGGCGCGAGGGTTATGCCCAAGTGGTGTCGGCACATCAGTCACTTAATTGAGAGACCAAGTCGTTTGAACTTTACAAAACAAGAATAGCTTCGAGCTCGATCCGGGCTCCTTTGGGAAGCGCGGCAACCTGAACGCACGCACGCGCCGGGAAGGGTTCCGACAAATGTGCAGCCATGACGGCGTTGACGGCGTCGAAATCACCAAGGTCGGTCAGGGAGATGTTGATTTTTACGGCATCATCCAGCTCACCCCCCGCCGCTTCTGCGACGGCACGGAGATTTTTGAATACTTGTGTCGCTTCTGCAGTGATATCCCCTTTGACCATTTCCATCGTCTCGGCAACAAGCGGTATCTGTCCGGAAATCCAAACGGTATTTCCGACCTTGATACCCTGAGAATAGGGACCGATAGCTTGTGGAGCGGCTTGGGTGGCGATCACGGCACGGTTGGACACAATGTGCTTCCTTAGGGATGTAAAGAGGTGTTTATTGAATACGTGTCTAGCGGAACGCGCAACATAGTCGCCGCGTTATTTTCGGCACACGACGTAATAGCATCGGCTTTTAGCGACGCGTGCTGCGCACTACCTTGAGCACGCCGTCCACTGTTCTAAGGCGCTTCATCACACGAGCAAGGTGAGTCCGACTGGTCACTTGAAGTTCCAGATCGACAAAGGTGAACTCCACGTCTTTGTTTTGAGTTGCGATACGGTCAATGTTGAGGCCAATGGCGCTGAGGCGTGTCGCCAGTAACGCGATCATGCCGCGCCGGTTTTCGGCCTGTACCCTGACGGCAGCGGGATATGAACGCTCGATACTCTCGTCCCAATGCAGTGAAATGAGGCGATCTGGTTGTTCTCGCAGTTCGGCAAGATTGCGGCAACTGTCCCGATGTACCATCAGGCCCTTCTCTTGCCCGAGGTATCCCTGAATAGCATCCCCAGGCAGTGGGCAACAACATTTGGCATAAGTGACGCCCATCCCTTCTGTGCCCCGAATCCCGAGCGTGGCGATCTCTCCCGAGACGGCAGAATCTTCCTGTTTGCTGGTCAGGTGAGCTACCGCAATGTGTGGCAAAGTATTACCTAGTGCCACATCGATCAACAGCGACTCCATGTCTACCTTGCCCATCGCCGCAAGGGCGACTTTCAGGGTGTCATCATCAATCGCGCTGAGACGCGACTGTTTCGCCATCAGTGCCCGATCCAGCAGGTTTCTGCCCAGATCCAAAGAATCCTCGCGACGCTGATCCTTCAGGAAGTGACGGATATGCGTGCGCGCTCTGGCAGTGACTACCCAGCTTAGCCAGGACGGACTGGGTCTTCCCGACGGGGAGGTCACAATTTCTACGGTAACGCCACTCTCGAGGGGCTCGGAGAGGGGCACCAGCTGCTTTGCGACCCGCGCTGCAACACAGTGATTTCCGATATCACTGTGCACGGCGTAGGCAAAATCGATAGCACAAGCCCCTTTAGGCAATTCAAGAATATCTCCGCGCGGCGAGAAGACATACACTTCATCTGGGAACAGATCGATTTTGACGTTTTCGATAAATTCGAGGGAATCCCCTGCCCGTTGCTGCATTTCGAGTAGCCCTTGTACCCACTCGCGGGCGCGGGTGTGCGACATGCTGGCACCGGTTTCTTCACTCTTATATAGCCAATGGGCGGCAATACCATTATTTGCCATGTCTTCCATTTCATGGGTCCGGATTTGAATTTCGATGGGGACACCATGCATTCCTTTTAAAACGGTGTGTAAAGATTGATAACCATTGGCCTTTGGGATTGCGATGTAGTCTTTGAATTCTCCGGGTACGGGTTTGTAAAGACTGTGCACCATACCCAGCGCGCGGTAACAGTCGTCTACGGAGTCGACCAGTAGCCTAAAAGCGAAAATATCCATGACCTCTGAAAAACCTTTCCGCTTTGCTTTCATTTTTTTGTAGATACTGAAAAGGTGCTTTTCGCGCCCTGCAACGGTGGCATTGAGACCTTCCCGAACCAGAGTTTGGCTCAGTTGGCTCCTGATCTGATCAATCAAATGCGTGCGGTTGCCGCTCGCTGCTCGTCGGGCAGCTTCCAGGCGGCGTGCACGCATTGGGTAGAGCGCTTTGAGTCCAAGATCCTCAAATTCCATACGCACTTCATTCATACCGAGGCGCATCGCAATGGGTGCGTATATATCCAGTGTTTCGCTGGCAATGCGCTTTATTTTTTCGCGATTCAGCACGCCTAGGGTGCGCATGTTGTGAAGGCGATCAGCCAGCTTGACCAGAATGACACGGATGTCTTTTGCCATGGCCAGCGTCATCTTCTGGAAGTTTTCTGCCTGTCGTAGCTCTACGGAGTCAAACTCGACGTGGGTAAGTTTGCTGACGCCGTCTACCAGCTCGGCCACTTCTTTACCAAATTGCGCGCCGATGTCATCTTTGCTGACACCGGTGTCTTCGATGACATCGTGTAACAGCGCGGCCATTAAACTTTGGGCATCCATGTGCATGCGGGCCAGAATGCTAGCTACCGCAAGGGGATGAGTGACGTAGGGTTCGCCGCTACGCCGAGTTTGGCCGTAATGCGCCTGCTCTGAGTAATAGTAGGCACGCCTCACCCGCTGGGATTGTTCCAGCGGCAGGTAATCGGCGATTAGCTGCTCGAACGCCGCAAAGGAACTGTTGGCAAATGGTGCCGCATGCTCTTTTTGATTCCGGGGGTGTGAGCTTAAACGAGGCGTAAAACCCGGAATGGAATTGCTGAGCGTCTGTAGTGTTGATGCCACCACCGCCAGCGATCCTCGCGCTTAGAGAACGGGTGTTTCGAAGCTGGCGGCCAATTCTTCTTCTGCTTCGATTTCGCTTTCTCGGGCTAGTACCTCAGGAGTGATTAATCCCTCAGCAATCTCTCGTAAAGCGATCACGGTGGCTTTGTCAGAGGCATCTTCCACCAGTGGGTCGCGACCACCAGTGGCGATCTGGCGGGCCCGCTTGGATGCCAACATGACCAATTCAAAGCGGTTGTCTACGTTGTCCAAGCAATCTTCAACGGTAACTCTGGCCATAACGATGTGTTCTCCTGATGTCTGATGCTTGTTTTTCGCGGCCGCGTAGTATAGCGCAGGAATAGGGTTATCAACGCCCTCTCTGCGTAAATTTGGCAGTTCCCATGCTTTATTCCGGCCTATGATGGCAGCAGGTGTGCAATCAATTCGTTCAGCGCCAGGCGCTGTTGGCTGGTACGTAATCGTAACGACTGTACTACCGCACGAAGGTCCGTTAACGCGATATCAAAGTTTTCGTTGATAATCAGATAATCTGCTTCCTCCCAGTGAGACATTTCGGCCTGTGCTGCGGCCATGCGCACCCCGATCGTGTCGTCATTATCTTGCCCTCGGGAATCAAGTCGGGCTTTGAGTGAATCAATGGAAGGGGGCAATATGAATGCCCACGCGCTGTCGGGCACTAACTTGCGAACCTGCTGCGCACCCTGCCAGTCAATCTCAAGCACCACATCGGCGCCTTGTGCAAGACGTGCCTCCAGCTGAGCGATGCCCGTGCCATAGTGGTGGCCAAACACCTCTGCCCATTCAAAGAACGCGCCGTTTTCTCGTAGTGATAGAAATGTAGTCTCGGATACAAAAAAATAGTTCTTCCCATCTTTCTCACCCGGGCGCTGGGGTCGGGTTGTGTGTGATACCGATACTTCAATCCGATCGTCGGAGTCGACAAGCGCTTTGATAAGGGACGTTTTGCCAGCGCCACTGGGTGCTGAGATGATGAGTAGTTGTCCTCTGGAGGGATTGATATTCACTTTGGTTAGTCACTCAATATTTTGAATTTGTTCACGCATCTGCTCGATAAGCACTTTGAACTCTACCGCAGTATTGGTTGTGTTGAGTGCCGTAGATTTGGAGCTGAGGGTGTTCGCTTCTCGATTAAGTTCTTGCATCAGGAAGTCCAGTCGTCGGCCACAAGGCGCGCTTCCGCTCAGCGCCGTCTCAATGGCATCAAGGTGAGCGCCCAGCCGATCCATTTCTTCTTCGACATCGGCACGTTGAAGCACATAGACAATTTCCTCCTCCAGCCTTTTCGGATCTGCTTCTAGATCCAGAGCGGCCAGTCGGCTCAAAAGTTTTTGCCGATGCGCCGTCTGTAATGCCGGGAGTTGTGCTTTTAACAGATCAAGCTGGGTGCGGATAGCAGCGCAACGCTCCTCGACCATGAGGGCTAATTTTTGCCCCTCTGACAAGCGCTGCTCTCTGAGCTCCAAGAGGCATGTGCCAAGCGCCTCTGTGGCCGCTGCCTGAAGGGCGTCAAGGTTAGAAGCTTGCTCGATCAGCACGCCCGGGGCGAGCATGATCGACAGCTGGTCGGGACAGCGGGAATCCGGAAATCTGTCAGCAATCTCCACCAATGCTGACTTAAGCGTATCGAGGCGTTCATGGTCAATGGTTGCGGGGTCGCTACTGGTTTTTTCATGTGTCCGGATGGAAAGCTCCAGTTTGCCTCTTGAAAACGCCTTACCAACCTGCTGCCGAAATGTTGCTTCACATTCTCTCAGTGTATCGGGCATACGAAACTGGACATCGAGGAAGCGGTTATTGACCGAACGGCATTCGACGGTGACCATTTGCGTCCCCGTTGTTACACTCCCGCGGGCAAAGCCCGTCATACTTTGAGTCACGGCATTTTCCTGCAATTTAACCCTGTTTAGTGTAACAGCAGCACGAGACAGGGGATGCCGTGTCCCGCCAGGAGAAACAAGATGAGCCAGACACCGGTTCGGCCTAGTGGTCGCGCACATCACGAAACGCGAGCGATTCAATTTGAGCGAGGTTTTACGTGTCACGCAGAGGGCTCTGTGCTGGTCTCTTTTGGTCAGACCAAGGTGATCTGTACGGCGAGTGTGAGCGGGGGCGTTCCGGGGTTTTTACGAGGCAAGGGAGAGGGTTGGTTGACTGCCGAGTATGGCATGTTGCCGCGCTCGACCGGTTCGAGGATGGACCGTGAGGCCGCCCGTGGAAAGCAAAGTGGGCGGACGGTGGAGATTCAGCGGCTTATCGGCCGATCATTGCGTGCGGCACTGGATCTGCGGCTGCTCGGTGAGCGCACGTTGACCGTAGATTGTGATGTGATTCAGGCCGATGGTGGTACGCGAACGGCCGCCATATCGGGTGCCTGTGTGGCTGTGGTGGACGCGTTGAATGCTCTGCAGCGCTCTGGAGAGTTAGAGGCTGACCCGCTGCGGCATTTGATTTGTGCGGTATCGGTGGGTGTATGGAATGGGTCACCCGTTGTTGACCTAGATTATGCCGAAGATTCTCGCGCTGACAGCGATATGAATGTTGTGCTCACTGAGTCGGGCGGTTTGGTTGAGGTGCAGGGAACCGCAGAGGGTGCCACTTTTACACAAGAAGAGCTGGCTCGTTTGGTGGATTTGGCGGCGGCGGCGGGGGTTGTCATTACGGCAGCTCAGCGCGACGCGCTCAGTGAGGGTTAGATCGTCAGGTCGTAATCAATGACCACGGGTGCGTGGTGGGAGAAGACCTCTTCGTCATAGATTTTGGCTGCACTGACGCGATCGACGAGTACATCAGAAATGATGTGTGTATCAGTTCTGAGCCCGCCCGCCTCATCACCATCAGGCCACCACGAGTAGGCGTCGGGTTCTCTGTCAATCGCCTTGAACGCGTCTGTGTACCCGGAATCGTAGAGATCCAGTAGCCATCCTCGTTCCGTCGCGGATAAACCCGGGAGTGCGGCGCTGTTGCCTGCGTCCTCGGCATCAGCATGATGAGCCATCAGTTCCCAGCCCCCACATAAAATATAGCCCCTTCGCTTATGGCGCACTTTTGCTAGGTGAGTGCTTAATTGTGAGAGGAAGCTTAGCTTGGTCTCCATTGCTTGCGTGTTCGCCCTGCCACTGGGCACCAGCACGGAGCCGACACTGAATTGATCGTAGTCAGCTTGGATATACAGCCCTTGAGAGTCAAAGTCTGCGAATCCCAGACCCCAAATAATGGCTTTTGGTAGTGTGCGACAGTAAATCGCGACACCGTTGCGCCGAGGGTCGTCGTAATGGTCAAGAAAGTAGGGGTGATAACCTTCTGGGAAAAAAGCGTTGCCCTTTAACGTGTGCTCTGCGCAGTGCGTATCCTGGAGGCAAATGATGTCTGCGTCTTGCGCAAACAGCCATTCAAGACAGCCCGCCTCAGCCGCTCTCTCAATGCCTTCCGTGACGAGGCTGATGACCCTCATTGCTAGTCCTGTTTGTGACGATCACCTATCATACGTGGAAAGCCAATAGGCAGACCGCGGCTAATCGATTATTCCGTACCGTTGGTCGTAGTCGCAACCCGTATAGTCATCATGGAGTGAGTTGTGAAGACAGATCAGAAGCCATACCGTCAGCAGTTTATCGAGCTGGCCTTGGAGTGTGACGTTCTGCAGTTTGGCGAGTTCGAGCTCAAATCCGGTCGTATCAGCCCCTATTTTTTTAACGCGGGGCGTTTTTCAACCGGCTCGGCCTTGGCCCGACTGGGGCGTTGCTATGCGGCGGCCCTGATGGAGGCTTCTGTGTCGGCGGATATGCTCTTTGGTCCCGCCTACAAGGGTATCCCGCTGGTTGCCACCACGGCGATCGCGTTGGCAGATGAGTTTGGCGTCGACATGCCTTTTGCCTTCAACCGCAAGGAAGCAAAAACCCATGGCGAGGGCGGAAGCCTCGTAGGCAGCGCCTTAAAGGGAAATGTCGTGATCGTTGATGATGTGATAACAGCTGGCACGGCTATTAAAGAGTCAATGGCTATTCTGGATGCAGCGGGCGCGACAGGCGCGGCTGTTCTGATCGGGCTCGACCGTTGCGAGAGAGGAGATACTTCGCTGTCTGCAGTCCAGCAGGTAGAACAACACAGTGGTATCTCCGTAACCAGTGTGATCTCTTTGCACGATATCATTGAGTGGGTGGACGGCAACCCTGAGATGATGGCTTGTCGTGATGCACTTGAGCGATATAGAGAGCGTTATGGGGTTATGTAGAGTTGTGCCTAACAGCACGTTGGGCTACCCCGTCAAGACCTGAGCCAAGCGAGTCACGCCGCGTTTCGTCGCAAATAAATGCCTCTATGCGATCGAGCAGCGCGCCAAGGCATTATGGGATGGCCTTGGTGAGGTGGTTTCCGTGTTACTCGGATCTGCTTGCACCCACAGAGCTTGCAGGCCGCATTAGATGTTCACTCAGAATCAGCCATTGCTCCTCCCAGCCCTCCGTCGGTTGTCGTTTAAAGCTGCTTCGGCAAAATTGACTGATCTTACCCTCGGCGGAGATCAGCATTAGGTTGGCGGCGCTGGCTATTGGCAGGCGAGGTCGCAACCCCTCTCGTAACTCAGCCTCTCTGAGATATTGTCGCAACTGCGTCTCCAGCCGATCATATAGCTGCGATACTCGATCATGGAGCTTACTGGCTTCGCCCATTAATCCGCGTCCGGTGAGCAGTTGAGTGATACCAGGGTTTTTTTCGCAAAACTCCAAAAATAACCGGAGTAGATGATGGCATTGGCTTAATGCATCGGTTTGTTGCTCTGATATTCGATTGATGCGCACGAATAATGTCTCTTCGGCGAAGGCAATCAGCGATTCAAACATCTTCGCTTTGGAAGGAAAGTGTCGGTACAAAGCTGCTTCGGAAACGCCAACACAGGCAGCCAGTTTTGCCGTCGTGATTTTCTCAAGCGGCGCCTCTTCCAGCATTGTCGCGAGTGCTTGAAGGATCTGCTCTTGTCGGCTGACGGGACTGCCTGTGTGATTAGCTGACATCAGCACTGCTCATTGTGTGACCGACCGAACGCGTGTGGGCAGATGCTAATCAGTCCTGCGCTTGGGCGCAATGACGGTCCTCGCGAGTCAGTGACGATTGCAGATCAACGTTCCGATGCCCTCATCTGAGAAGATTTCCAGCAGTGCGGCATGAGGGACGCGGCCGTCGATGATGTGCGCGCTATTGACCCCGCCCTTTACCGCGTTCAGCGCACATCGCACTTTGGGAAGCATTCCACCCTGTATGACGTCAGATTGAATCAACGTTTCTACTTGCTCGGATGAAAGCCCCGTAAGCGTCTTACCGTTGGCATCAAGTAGACCCGGCACGTTGGTCAGCAGCATAAGTTTCTCAGCGCGGAGCACCTCCGCCAGCTTTCCTGCCACGAGATCTGCGTTGATATTATAGGTGCTACCGTCTTCGCTACCGGCCACAGGCGCGATCACAGGAATATAGTCACTGTCGCTGAGCGTGGAAAGGATATCGGTGTCGATGCGCTCCACCTCGCCAACTTGACCAATATCCGGTTGTCCTTCGTTTCCCCATGGCCCACTCAGTTTGCGAGCCTGAATGAGTTGACCATCCTTGCCGGTGATCCCAATTGCTCTTCCCCCGTTGCGGTGAATGCTGTCGACGATTTCCTTGTTTACTGAGGCGCCCAGCACCATCTCCACAACATCCATGGTGTGCTCGTCTGTCACACGCATGCCGTCAATGAAACGCGTCTCGATGTTGAGTCTGTCCAGTAGCTGTCCGATTTGTGGCCCACCACCATGCACCACTACAGGGTTCATTCCCACCAGCTTCATCAGGACGACGTCCCGTGCGAAGCTCTCATGAAGCTCCGGATTGGTCATGGCGTTACCGCCAAATTTGATTACGAACGTTTTGCCTGTGAAACGCTGTATGTATGGCAGTGACTCGGTAAGGATTTTGGCAAAAGTGCCTGCCTCACCTTGATTCAGAGACATGGGGCGGCTTCCTAGACAGTAAAACAGAGCCGAGCATGAGCGCGTGCGCTGGCAAAGGCAATGTGAAGATGCCGCACTGATGCGACCCAGCAAGCTGAGTGGCGCTGAGAGATGCTAGCTGGATGCGGCCGCTGGTTCAGACAGTCTTTCCGCCAATATGCTGACAATTTTTTCTGCAATGACCTGCTTACTGGCGAGCGCAAGGTGTTGCTCCGACAAAGCCCCAATGAGATGAACCGCATTTTGGTCAGATCCAAAGCTGGTGTGAGGATCGCTGACATCATTGGCTATGACCAAATCGAGACCCTTTTTCACCCGTTTTTCTCGGGCATGAGATAACAAGTCTGAAGTTTCCGCCGCAAAACCAACCACGAGAGTCGGGCGGCGGGCTAGCTGGCAGACGGCTGCGATGACATCCGGGTTTTCAACCAGCGTGAGCGTGAGATCAGGCTGTGCATTTTTTTTTATTTTCTCCCTAGCAGGATTTGATACGCGGAAATCGGCGACAGCTGCCGCTCCGATAAAGAGATCTGCGCCGTCAGCCTCCTGAATGGAGGCATCATGCATTTCGATAGCCGAAGTGACTGACAGCAGCCTGACACGATCTGGTGGACTTAAATGCACGGGGCCGGAAATCAAGGTGACCTCGGCCCCCGCTTCCGCGCAAGCCCGAGCCAGAGCGTATCCCATTTTTCCAGAGCTGTGATTACTGAGAAAGCGCACCGGATCAATTGCTTCAACCGTTGGGCCCGCCGTAATCACGACTTTTTTGTTGTCCAGTTGCCGACTGGAAAAGCGGCTCTGGAGTGCCTGCAGTATTTGAGCCGGTTCGAGCAGCCGCCCGGGACCTACATCACCACAGGCCTGCTCGCCTTGGTCTGGGCCAATAATCTGAATGCCTCTTTGTGTCAGTAGGATCAGGTTTTCTTGCGTGGCGGCATTTGCCCACATCTGCTGATTCATTGCCGGTGCGACAGCGACAGGCGCGGCGGTGGCAAGTGCAGCCGTTGTCATTAAATCGTCTGCTCGCCCATGTGCCAGACGCGCGATGACATCGGCGGTTGCGGGCGCAATGACCAATAGATCTGCCCATCGTGCCAGTTCGATGTGGCCCATGCCCGCTTCAGCGGACTCATCGAGGAGTTCTGTGTGCACGGGCTCGCCAGACAGGGCTTGCATGGTCAGGGGTGTAATGAACTCGCGAGCCCCTCGAGAGAGGATTACGCGGACGTCGGCCCCCTGCTTCTTCAGTAGACGAACCAGCTCCGCGCCTTTATAAGCGGCGATCCCACCCGCTATTGCCACAAGTATCCGGCGTTGTCGTAAATGGCCCATAGGCCCCCAAGCTCGACGTTCAGTAGGCCCGCACCGTAGCATTTGCAGGGGTTTTTGCACACTTCGATGAGTGATCATTCGGCCTCGCTTGCACCCCCGGAGCGCCTCTGGTATAAAACGCGCCCTTTCTGGATCTCGACGGGGATTCCCATGGCACGAGTTTGTCAGGTTACGGGCAAGCGGCCCGCAACCGGTAACAATGTTTCGCACGCTAAGAACCGAACCAAGCGGCGGTTCCTGCCCAACCTGCACAACCATCGCTTTTGGGTAGAATCCGAGAAGCGCTTTGTTTCTTTGCGGCTATCCTCCAAGGGTATGCGGATTATCGATAAACGCGGCATCGACTCGGTATTGGAAGAGTTGCGCGCGCGCGGCGAAAAAGTGTGAGGGGCTGACTGATGCGAGAAAAAATCCGAATGAATTCAACGGCCGGTACGGGTCATTTTTATACCACTGATAAAAATAAGCGGACCATGCCAGACAAGCTGGAAATGAAGAAGTACGATCCTGTCGCCCGAAAGCATGTTGTCTATAAAGAAGGAAAGATCAAGTAACGGTTTTTTCATTGCGTTAGCCCCGGCCTCGTACCGGGGTTTCGTTTTTTTGGGGCTTCAATTTTGATGCGAAGGCTCAAGTCTGCACGCCCCAGCTCAAGTAACATCTGATTTGCACTAGCTATTGGCGACATATCAAGAGCCAGGTCCAGCCAGCCATGCCAGAACTGCCAGAAGTCGAAACCACCTGCCGCGGTATCGCTCCTCATATCACCGATCGACAGGTGGTAGCGGTAATTATCCGAGAGGCTCGGCTGAGATGGCCTATTTCGGGGCACCTCGAGCGAAGCCTCACTGGCGCGCGTTTTCTGGGAGTGCGTCGCCGCGCGAAATACATCCTTATTGACACCGACCGGGGGACGCTAATGGTTCATCTGGGTATGTCGGGGAGCCTCAGGATCATGCCCGCAACAGCGCCGGCACTTTTTCATGATCATGTTGATATCGTGCTCGATGATCATCTTTGCCTGCGCTATCACGATCCAAGACGTTTTGGCAGTATGCATTGGTTGGAAGGTGTGTCGCATCCACTTTTGGACAGCTTGGGTCCCGAGCCACTCTCCCCGTCGTTTTCTGGCGACTATCTTTATCATCACTCACGTGGGCGGCGCATTCCGGTAAAGCAGTTCATTATGGACGGCAAAGTGGTGGTGGGTGTCGGCAATATCTACGCCAATGAAGCATTATTTATGTCTGGAATTCATCCCAAGCGAGCCGCTGGTAGGGTGGCGGCGGTCCGATATGAGGGCCTTGCCGGGGCAATCAAGGAGGTACTGGCAAACGCAATAGAACAAGGTGGCACGACGTTGAGGGATTTTGTTGGTGGCGATGGCCAACCCGGATATTTTGCCCAAAAGCTGCGAGTGTATGGGCGACAAGGCAAGCCATGTAGAGTCTGCGACACCACACTCAGGGAAGTTCGGCAAGGCGGCCGTAGCACCGTTTTTTGTTCGGTTTGTCAGCGCTAGACCATCGGCCCTGCAGACATCAGTGTGGTATCGGGCTCGTTAGTTAAATCGCTCGTTGAGCGCCGCACCGACCTTGGAGGGAACAAAACCACTCACATCACCACCTAGGGCAGCGATTTCCCGCACCAGAGAGGACGAGATATAAGAGAGTTCAACGCTAGGTGTTAAGAAGACGCTCTCAAACTCAGGCTGCATCGCGCGGTTCATATTGGCTAACTGGAACTCATACTCGAAGTCGGCGACAGCGCGTAGCCCGCGGAGCACGCAGTGAGAGTCCTGCGACGCAACGAAATCGATCAGCAGACCATTAAACGGCACGACCTTCGCTGCGGGCACATGCGAAAGGCAGTGTTGCGCCAGAGCTACCCTCTCTGCAATCGGAAAGAGAGGCGCTTTTTTTTCGCTGGTTGCTACCGCCACCACCACTCTTTCAAACAGCTTGGCAGCTCTTTCAATGAGATCAATATGGCCATTGGTAATGGGGTCGAATGTCCCCGGATACACGACGGTGTGTGTTAGCACGGCATGCTTCCTCTCTTCATTGCTCGGAGCCTACACAAGTCTTGTAAACAAGTCTTGCTGGCCACAGGATCATGTATATTCAGCCTGGCCGAAGCTGCAGGAGCTGATACTGGACATCGCCGGCCGTTTTCTTTCGGAAAATACAGTAGTCCTCTTCAGGGACGCATTCTGGTTGAGATCGTCTGGTTTCGAAGTACACCCAACTTGTTTGGTGCAAGCACCTGTGTCGCGCCAGCGCTTTCAATGCGGATTCGCCCAGTGAGCCGTCGAAGGGCGGATCGATAAATACGATATCCCAGGGGGCGTTACCGGCGCTTAGTAATGCCAATGCATCACTACAATGCCCGGATGCTCTGCTTTGACCTTGGAGCGCTGCCAGTTGCCGGTCGATTCGCTGAGTGTTCTCGAGCCGGTTATCGACGAAATCACAGTGCGCGGCGCCACGGGAAAGCGCCTCGATACCCAGAATGCCAGATCCGGCGAATAAGTCGAGGCACCGTGCGTTTGCGAGGTGAGGTGCTAGCCAATTGAAAAGCGTTTCGCGAACCCGGTCTCCAGTGGGCCTTAAGCCTGGGTGCTGAGGGAAAGGAATTTTTCGACCGCGCCATTCACCACCGATTATTCGTAGCGCCGCGGTTGTTGGCGATCGACCACGTCCCATGCTGGTTCCTAGTTGACGGGGTGCTAAACTGTAATCGCGTAAGGGCCTCACTACAACGCATGGGGCGCCCTGCCATCCAGTGAGATGTTGAATCATGAAGCTATTCAAACGCCGCGCAAAACTCGACTCGGCGCCCGATGAAATGGCCAGTTCCGGCGATGATGCCGAGACCAGCAACATGGCCGACGCAGTGGGTCACGACAATGGCTTATCGCAAGAGGCCGAGGCGCGCAGCTCATCAGGGGTGTTTCAGCGGCTGCGAGTCGGACTAGGCCGGAGCCGCATTCAGCTCTCCGAGGGTCTGGCTAGTCTGGTGCTGGGCAAAAAACAACTTGATCCCGCCTTAATGGAAGCGCTTGAAGAGCAATTGATTATGGCGGATTTGGGTGTGGAAACTACCCGCCACGTACTGGAGTCACTCCGAAAGCGCCTTGATCGGAAGGATCTTGCTGCGTCTGAAACAGTGATGTCGGCACTAAAGGCCACTCTGACAGAGTTGCTGGCCGATCGAGAGATACCGCTGGCTATATCGGATCATAGCCCCTTTGTGATTTTGGTAGTGGGCGTTAATGGTGCAGGTAAAACCACAACTATCGGCAAGTTGGCGCATCGATTTAAGGCGCAGGGGCATAGCGTGATGCTTGCTGCAGGGGACACCTTCCGCGCGGCTGCGGTGGAGCAACTAGAGGCATGGGGGGTTGCAAACGATGTGCCGGTCATAGCCCAGCATACTGGCGCTGATAGTGCTTCGGTACTGTACGACGCATTGGAGGCGGCCAATGCGAGGGGAGCAGACGTACTCATTGCTGATACTGCCGGGCGTCTACAAAACAAAGCGCATCTGATGGATGAGCTTGCGAAAGTCGTGCGGGTGATGCGCAAGCGTGACCCAAGTGTGCCTCACGAAACGCTGTTGGTGCTGGATGCGGGGACAGGGCAAAACGCGGTGTCTCAGGCAATCGAATTTGACCAAACTGTTGGCGTGACGGGTGTCGCGGTCACCAAGTTAGACGGCACGGCTCGGGGAGGTGTGCTGTTTGCGATCGCCAATCGCCTCAATCAGCCCATTCGTTATGTGGGCGTGGGTGAGAGACCTGAGGATCTGCGTGAATTTTCGGCAACAGACTTTGTTAATGCCCTGTTGGATGAGTGAGCTTGGGGCAAGTTGTGAAGCGTAAGGTGGATTACACCATTGATTGAGTTTGATCGTGTCAGCCGGCGACACGGAGATCAGCACGCGCTGCGTAATCTGAATCTGGCTGTTGACCAAGGCGAAATGACCTTTTTGACTGGCCACTCTGGTGCCGGCAAGAGCACGGTGCTAAAGCTATTATTATTATTGGATCGCCCTACAGGTGGAGAGATCAGGGTCAATGGAGATCGGATAACGCATTTAACCGGTGGTGCGGTCGCCCGATATCGCAGGCGATTTGGCGTGGTATTTCAGGATCACCGGCTACTGTTTGACCGCAGTGTGCACGACAATGTGGCACTGCCGCTGGAGATAGCCGGCTTTTCTCCTCGTGACATCACCCGCAGAGTGAGAGCAGCGCTGGATAAAGTGGGTTTACTTGCGAGTGAGCGAGCGGACCCCGCCAGCCTGTCAGGCGGGGAACAACAGCGCGTTGGGATTGCTAGGGCGGTGGTAGCGAGGCCTGAATTTCTGATTGCTGATGAACCCACCGGAAATCTTGATCCCCAGCTATCGTCTGAGATTATGTCTTTGTTCGAGGCGTTCAATCAGGTGGGCGTGACGGTCCTGATTGCCACACACGATATGCCCTTGATTTGCCGACTCCGCCATCGAATTGTCACCCTCAGTTCGGGCAGCTTGGTCGCGGGTGATGCATCATGAAAATATCCCTGCTTCGCGAGCGACCCCTGTGGCGTTGGTGGCCGGTGTGGCTTCTTCAGCATCAGTCTGCCGCCGCAAGCAGTTGGAAGAAGCTGCAGGAACGACCGCTCTCTACGTTTATGACATGGCTTTTGGTGGCGCTTTCACTCGCATTGCCCGCCAGCCTTTTACTCACTGTAAATAATCTGAATTCGGTGACCTCTCATTTTGAGCGGCCCCCGCAGTTTTCGTTGCTGCTGACGGAACAAATGGATTTGGATGATGCAACGCACTTACAGCAAGCGATAACGAATTGGCCTGAAGTCGCGCGGGTTAAGCTTATCCCCAGAGACGAAGCGCTATCACAATTCATTGCGCTGACTGGACTGAATCCTTTACTCGAGTCACTCCCACGTAACCCTCTTCCACACACTTTGCTGGTATCGCTGCACAACACCGCCCCAGAAAAAGACAGTACGCTTCTCGCCAAGCGACTCGAGAGCAGCAACGGTGTGGACCAAGTCGTGCTGGATACGCTTTGGATGATCCGGCTGGAGGAGGGGCTCCGCGCGGCATCAAGATGGGTGCTGGCAGTGGGCGCAATGATGCTGCTGACGACAGTGCTTGCGCTGGGAAATATCCTCAGGCTTACGGTTGTCGCCCGAGGAGACGAGATTTTAGTCGTCCGGCTGATCGGCGGCTCCTCAGCATTTGCGCGCAGGCCGTTTTTATATACTGGGTTGTGGTACGGGCTGGGCGGAGGCGCACTGGGCGCAGTGATGTTGTGGCTGTTCTGTGGCTGGTTGGCGGGACCAGTTAACGCGCTATTTATCCTTTACGAGAGTCAGCAGCGCTTACAGTGGCCTGGCATTCACTACCCGTTGGGGCTGTTGGCGGTAGCGGTGGTTCTGGGCTGGATTGCCTCTTGGATGGCTTGTGAAAGGCACTTTAGGCAGCTAGATAAGCAGTAAGCATCTGAAATACATAGTCTTTTGTATTTAGCACTCTGGCCGTTAGAGTGCTAAAATAGCGCCATTACCTCGTTGGAGGAGAGAACATGACAGAAACCAAGCAGGCACTGGCGCTGCCAAACAGCGCGGTACTGAATATGGCGCCGGGCGCCAACCTTGGGGCCTATGTCCAGGCCGTTAGCGGCATCGCTGTGCTATCGGTTGAGCGTGAACGTGAATTGGCGGCGCGGCTTTTTTATGATGATTGCGTCGACTCAGCCCGTGAGTTGGTCTTGGCGCACCTAAGGTTTGTCGTCCATATAGCGCGGAGCTATTCGGGTTACGGACTGGCAGAGGCGGACTTGATCCAAGAGGGAAATGTCGGACTGATGAAGGCTGTTAAGCGCTTTGATCCGGCCAAAGGCGTGCGGCTGGTCTCTTTTGCTGTTCATTGGATCAAGGCGGAGATGCACGAATACATTTTGCGCAATTGGCGAATCGTTAAGGTAGCGACGACTAAAGCGCAACGGAAATTATTCTTCAATTTGCGCAGTCAAAAAAAATCATTGGGTTGGTTATCAGCGGAGGAAACTCGGGCCATCGCGGCAGACCTCGGTGTGGATGAAGCGGAAGTGACTCGAATGGAGGGCCGACTTGCCAGTCGGGATGTGGCTTACGACGCACCTCCCGAGTGTGATGATGAGGAGGGTTGGCAAGCTCCCCAGTACTTCCTTGCCGATACGCAAGTGGATCCTGAACAGCTGGTTGAAGCGGCTGATTTTGCGAAGGACAGCACTGCGCGTTTGCAATTGGCACTGGCTGATCTAGATGACCGTAGTCGCGATATTTTGGAGCGGCGCTGGTTGACCGACGATAAATCCACGCTACACGAGTTGGCGGCGCTTTATGATGTCTCGGCCGAGCGAATCAGGCAGCTGGAGGCCAACGCGATGAAAAAACTGCGTACGGTTCTAATCGCTTAGCCTATTTTATCAAGAGGGCGGTTTCTGGATGCCTTCTCCGCAAACTCCCATCTCGCGCCGAATCAGAAGTTTTGTAATGCGTGCTGGGCGCATGACGCCCGGGCAGGAACGTGGCTGGCGTGACGGTTTACCCTGTTTTGGCCTGCATCTCGAAGATGGCCCTCTCGATTGGGATGCCCGCTTTGGGTTTACCGGACGACGCGTAATCGAAATCGGTTTTGGAATGGGCGACAGTCTCTTACACATGGCGCTGGCTGAGTCTGAAGCACAGTTTGTTGGGATAGAGGTACATCGGCCTGGCGTTGGCCGTCTTCTGAGTCAATTGCTCGCTTTGGATTGTGACAATCTGCGCGTTTACGCTGACGACGCTGTCGAGGTGCTGGAGCGATGTGTTGAGCCGAGCTCCATCGATGCGGTCCACATCTTTTTCCCGGATCCCTGGCATAAAAAGCGGCACCATAAACGGCGCCTTATTCAGCCGGAGTTTATTCAGCTTGTGACAAGGGTATTACGTCCAGGTGGATATCTTCATCTTGCTACCGATTGGGAGCCTTATGCCGAGCATATGCTTGACGTGATGGATGGTGCACCGGAGATGAGTAGCGCTGGGGGCAACTTGATGAAGCCCCTTCCGAGACCCGCTTACCGACCGCTCACCAAATTCGAGGCTCGCGGTGAGCGACTTGGACACGGGGTTTGGGACTGGATCTACTATCGCGTCTAGGGTTACACCAGTGTGGCTAAAACACTGTCCAAAAAGGGGTAACCGAGTGGCGTTGTAACGAACCGGCCGCTCTCCCAATCGGCCAACCAGCCGCTTTCAAGGGCTTTTTCTGCGCGTTGTTTGAGAACTTTTTCAGGCAGCCCGGTGCGCTCCGCAAAGCAATCGATGGCGACCCCGCTTCGCAGTCGCAGCGCATTCATGGCAAATTCCCCAGGGAGATCGCTTACTGCTATCGCTTTGGTCGCCGGCGCGTCAAAGCGATTTGAGCGCGCGTGATTAAGGTAATCCATTGGCGATCGAGTTCGCTGGGTTCGCATGATGCTGCCATTTGGGTACGTTAGTTTGCCATGCGCGCCCGCGCCAATGCCCACATAGTCACCGAACGTCCAGTAATTCAGGTTATGGCGACTTTCGTTGCCGGGCCGGCAAAATGCAGAAACCTCATATTGCGAAAATCCAGCCTCAAACAACCGCTCCTCTCCAGCTTCTTCGATGCTCGCCAGCGTGCTTTCGTCGGGCAATGGCGGCGGCGTAGACCAGAACTGGGTATTTCGCTCTATAGTGAGCTGGTAGCGCGAAATGTGGCCCGCACTGCATTCGATCGCTTCACAGATATCAGCATCGGCGCGTGCACTGTTTTGACCCGGTAGACCGTGCATCAGATCAATATTCCAGCGACTGAACCCCGCTTTATCTGCCCACTCCAGTGCTCTCCTCGCTTCCTTTCCGGTATGAATTCTTCCAAGCTGCCTCAGTGCTGCGTCGTCAAAGCTTTGCACGCCTATGCTGAGGCGTGTAACGCCCGCCTCTCGGTAGTCTCTAAAGCGACCCGCCTCGGCACTACCCGGATTACTCTCCAGGGTAATTTCCGCGGTTTGCGAAATCGAGACTAGTCTCGCTATGCCTGACAGGAGGCGGTCTATCCATTGTCCAGTAAACAGACTGGGTGTGCCGCCGCCGATAAATATCGTTTCGAGCGGCCGTCCTGCTACCCAGTGCAGCTGGCTTTCCAGATCTGACAGCAAGGCTGTGACATAGGGCTCCTGATAACTGTCTGAGAACCCCTCATGGCTGTTGAAGTCACAGTAGGGGCACTTCTGGGCGCACCACGGGAGATGAATGTATAGCGAAAGGGGTATTTTTTTTGCATCGATCATTCGCGGCAGCGCTTTAGCAGTTGCGTTACCGCCATACCGCGATGGCTCATTCGGTCTTTCTCTTCATGAGTGAGTTCTGCGGCGTGACGTGTTTCACCTTGTGGGATAAACAGGGGGTCGTAGCCAAAGCCGTGATGGCCGCGCGGGGCGTCAGCGATATGTCCGTACCAGCGCCCCTCAGTGACGATCGGCGCAGGGTCCTCGGGCCCGTGCATAAGCACCAAAACGGCGATGTAGAACGCTTCACGACGCTCGCCGCGTAAGGCACGCATATTCTGGAGTAGCAGGGCATTATTGGCCGCATCACCAGCGCCTGAATAGCGCGCTGAGTATAGACCCGGTGCACCGCCCAAGGCGGGCACCACCAAGCCGGAATCGTCTGCCAAAGCAGCCTTGCCCGTTTCACGGCAGGCGTGTCTGGCTTTCAGCATTGCGTTTTCGATAAAGGAAAGACCGGTCTCTGGGATGGCGGTAACCCCCAAGGTGGCTTGGGGCTGAATGCGCCACCAGGCGGACAAAATACGCTCAAATTCGGTGATTTTTCCCGTGTTGTGGCTAGCAACAACCAGAGTCGGCAGCTTTTCTGTCATCAGCCGTTAGTCCTGTCGCCACAACTGCACTTTCATTTTATGTTCGTACAGTTTCTCGGTACCTTCGGGCTGAAATGAGAATTCGAAGAAGCGGTACTCTCGATCCAGAAACTCGAAAGGCACGATGTAATACGTCGCACGACCTTCACGAATTTCTTGCACATCCATCTCGCCACCTGTGATCAGGTCCCATGTCCGGCCACTAATCTGCATCGGTCGGCCCGCCACATCGCCTGACGTCGCATCACGCACAGATAGGGTCAGCATGGCTTTGTCGGCGCCTCGGGTGATACCGTATTCTGCGGCGACTTCTGGCGCGACAAATGTGGTGTAGACAATACTGTGATGAAGCTCAAATTCATCGTAGCGTGTGGACTGCTGGGCGTGGGTGGTGTTGGCCCCCACACAGAGTAAAGCCCAAAGCGCTACTGCCCAGAGCGGCAGATGCGATAGACCGCACTGGTGGCGAAAAGATTGGGCCATATTTTCGCCAACAAATGCTGGCCTGAACCTGCAATGGTGGCCCGCTCGATAATGTCGATCTCTAGTTCCAAACACAGCGCTTCAAAATCCCTGACAGTGCAAAAATGGATGTTGGGGGTGTCATACCAATTGCGCGGCATTGCGCGGGACATGGGCATGCGACCCGTGAATCCAAGGTGCATGCGACAAAACCAATGCCCAAAATTAGGAAACGATACGATAGCTTGTTTGCCAATCTGAACCATACGCGCCAAGGCTATATGTGGATGCGTCAGCTCTTGCAGGGCGTGCGTCAACATGACCACGTCGAAGCGATGATTAGGAAAACAATTAAGGCCGTCATTAATATCTTCCTGAATGACATCTAGGCCCTTCTGCACCGCGCTGATCAAATTATCGGCATCAATTTCAACACCCACACCGATAACGTGTCGGTCATTGCAGAGTCGCTGCAGAAAAGCACCGTCGCCACAGCCCAGGTCCAGTACGCTACAGCCCTCGGGAACCCAATCGAGCACGGTCTTGAGATCTAAACGATTTATCATGAGCGCCCAACTCTCTGCATCCACTCGGCGAGTAATCGCTCGTATGTTTGGTGCGGGAGCAGGAAGCCGTCATGACCGTTATCAGTCTGAATATTGGCACAGGTCACCGCTTTACCGGCTGCCATCAGCGCATCACGTATCTCGATCGACCGCTGTGGTGCGAACCGCCAGTCGGAGCTGAAGGACAGCAGTAGGAAGTTGGCTTCTGCTCGGGACAGGGCTGTGGTGAGGTTGGTGTACCCCTCTGACAGGTCAAAGAGATCCAGAGCTCGAGTCATCAGCACATAGGTATTGGCATCAAAACGGGTTGAAAATCGTGCGCCTTGATGGCGCAGGTAGCTTTCAACCTGAAATACGCGCTCTTGATCACCGTCTGGCGAGAAACTCTCCTCCCTGAGCTCCCTGCCAAATCGATCACTCATACCATCGGCAGACATGTAGGTCAGATGTCCGACCATGCGTGCTAGCGCTACTCCGCGAACAGGGAGCGCGTCTTGGGCGAGATAATTGCCACCGCGAAAATCCGGGTCGGACAGAATGGCGTGTCGCGCAATCTCGTTAAAAGCAATATTTTGTGCGGTCAATCCGGGGGCTGATGCCAGCGCTACGCAGTGTTCAACCCAGTCGGGGAAATCGATGGCCCACTGGAGCGCCTGCATGCCGCCAAGGCTGCCGCCGACCACTGCCGCCCAGCGAGATATGCCTAGGTATTCGGCCAACAGCTTTTGACTGCGGACCCAATCTCGTACCTGCGGCTGTGGGAATTGTGATCCCCATGGGGTGCTGGTTCCCGGCATCGGGGTGTTGGGACCGGTTGAGCCATCACAACCTCCCAGGTTATTTGAGCACACGACAAATAAACGGTTGGTGTCGATGGGTTTCCCCGGGCCAATAGCAAGATCCCACCAACCGGGGCGTTGTTCAGTAGCATCATGAATCCCGGCAGCATGGTGCGAGCCCGACAAAGCGTGACAGATTAAAACCGCGTTTGTGCCGGATGCATTGAGCTCTCCATAAGTTTCAAAAATGAGCTGATGCTGATCCAGCGTGGCACCATTGGATAACTGAAAGGGCGTGTCGAAGTGCGCCACCTGAGGCGTTACCAACCCCACGCTCTGTGCTGACAAGTCCGGCTTCATCACCTAAATACCGAACACCAGACCCGTGGGCAAACCCGCCGACATGGCGAGATGCCTGAGTGCAATTTGTAGGACGTTAAGTGTGACAAAAACCAGAATGGGTGAAAAATCGATCCCGCCCATGTTGGGCAATAGCGCTCGGAACGGCGCCATAACGGGCTCAGAAATTTGCCAGATCAGCTCGATGGCCGGGTGACGACTGCCCGGTGCTATCCAGCTCACGACGATCATTGCAATCAAAGTAAAAAAATAGAAATTCACCAACAGGCCTAAAACCCCTATGACACCCCAGAGCAGTAGTGTGAGTGGATCTGGTAAGGCCCATCGTTCTCCTGCAATCAAAGCGATTGCCACCAGGATCATTACTTGAACCGCCATGGCCAGTACCCAGGCTGCCCAATCAACTCTGCCGGAGGCGGGTAACAGAGTGCGAAGCGGAGATAGGAGAGGGTTGGTCAATCGCACCACCAACTGAGACAGTGGGTTAAAGAAATTGACTCGTGAGGCATGCATGACGCCTCGCACAACCACCAACAGAAGGAGAAACGCACCAAGATTGCGTATGAGATAAAGTGAAATTTCTGTGCCCGCACCCATTTCAGCCAAACTCCTCACCGAGTGTTTTGGCACGTTCCGCGCAGCGGCGCACTGCCTCAGATACAACGGCGTCGAAGTGGCCGTCTTTGAGCGCAAGAAGTGCTTGTTCTGTAGTGCCCCCCGGGCTGGTGACATTTTCCCTGAGTTTTGCCACCGGCATGTCGGAATGCTGAGCAAGTTCAGCCGCACCAATAGCCGTTTGTAGCGTCAGCGCCAGAGCGGTTTCGGGCTCCAGCCCGAGCTCGACACCGGTTTGCGAGACGGCCTCTATTAATGAGAAAAAATATGCCGGCCCGCTGCCCGAGACGGCGGTGACAGCGTCTAAGAGCGCTTCCTCGGCTACCCACACGGTCATGCCCACCGAGTCGGTAACCGCTTCGGCCAACGCGCGCTGGGTTGTGGTGACCTGGGTGGAGGCATATAAGGCACTTGCGCCTTTGCCAACCATAGCGGGGGTATTGGGCATGCAGCGAATGACGGGGGTTGAATCTCCTATATATCGCTGCAGTGATCGAACGGGGATCCCAGCTGCGATAGAAAGTAATGCGGTGCCCTCGCTCAGTCGGTTTTTCAGTGGGGAAAGCGCCTCTGACATGATTTGCGGTTTGACAGCAGCTACAATTAGGTCGGCGCCATCGCATAGATGCTCGGACGAGGTGTTGAGGTGCTGGATGCCGAGCGCGCGTAGCCCCTCAAGCGCCTCCTCGCTGGGGTCAGCAGCACGAAGTTGTAGGGGCGAGAAGCCAGTGGTCAGCAGACCATTTATCATGGCACTGGCCATGTTTCCCGCTCCAAGAAAGGCAATATGAGACTGCATGTGTTGATTGGTATCCAAGCCGCGAGGCACTAATTATACCGTGCGCCGAAAATATCTGTTCCTATACGAACAATATTGGCGCCCTCTGCGATGGCCTCCTCCAAATCCGCCGACATACCCATCGACAAGATATCAAAACCCGGTGTGGTGAGCGCCAGGCTTTCTTTCAGTTCGCGGAGTGCTTTGAAGGGTTGCCGTGGGTTTTCATTTGTCCCCATAGGCGCTGGTATTGCCATGAGACCGCGGAGCGAGATCCCCGGTAAAGCGCGCACACGCCGAGCAAGATCGGGCAATGCCTCTGGCAATACGCCTGACTTGCTGGGTTCCCTCGAGACATTGACTTGTATCAATACGTTGAGCGGATTTTTGTTTGCGGGCCGCTGTTCGCTCAAGCGCCGCGCAATTTTGAGCCGATCCACGCTGTGTACCCAGTCACAATACGTTGCGATGCCCGCGGTTTTGTTGCTTTGAATGGGGCCGATGAAATGCCACTCCAAAGGCAAATCTGCCAGTAACTGGGCTTTTTCCACCATTTCCTGCGCATAATTCTCACCAAAGGCAGTTTGACCATGTGCGTGGGCTAGCCGGATTAACTCGGGAGGTTTAGTCTTGCTGACAGCGAGCAGCGAAACGCTGCTTTGCTCTCGTCCGGCGGCAATCTCCGCAGCGCTTATTCGGCGGGTGACTTCTGATATATTACGGACGAGATCGATCGGCATCATGGACAGCATCATAAGGAAGTTGATGCGCCATGTGGTAGCCCGGTAATAGCGGAGCATGTGAAATGGATATCACGGAATTACTCGCTTTTAGCGTCCAGCAAGGCGCGTCGGACCTGCACCTCTCAGCGGGCTTGCCCCCGATGATAAGAGTTGATGGTGACATACGACGCGTCAATGTCCCTCCTCAGGACCACCCAGAAGTACAGGCGCTGATTTACGACATCATGAACGATCGGCAGCGCAAGGATTTCGAGGAATTCTTGGAGACCGATTTTTCTTTTGATGTGCCAAACATTGCGCGCTTCAGAGTCAATGCCTTTAATCAGAACAGGGGTGCGGGAGCGGTATTTCGCGCTATCCCCTCCGAGGTTCTGACGATGGAAGACCTAGGTATGGGTCAGGTTTTTCGCGATATCTCGCTGTTACCCCGGGGTCTGGTGTTGGTCACTGGCCCCACAGGTTCGGGAAAGTCCACTACGCTTGCAGCGATGGTTGATTACGTCAACGACAACCGATACGACCATATTTTGACCATCGAGGACCCTATCGAGTTTGTCCACAAGAGTAAGAGTTGTCTCGTGAATCAGAGAGAGGTACATCGGGACACTATGGGGTTTTCCGAAGCACTTCGATCTGCACTGCGAGAGGATCCCGACATTATTTTGGTTGGCGAAATGCGTGATCTTGAGACGATCCGATTGGCGTTAACTGCTGCCGAGACAGGCCATCTTGTATTCGGCACCCTGCACACCACTTCTGCTGCGAAAACAATTGACCGGGTCATTGATGTATTCCCTGCTGATGAGAAAGCGATGGTCCGATCAATGCTTTCTGAATCACTTCAGGCGGTGATTTCCCAAACACTGCTCAAGCGCAAGAGTGGCGGCCGTGTGGCGGCGCACGAGATCATGCGTGGAACCTCGGCTATCAGAAACCTCATCCGCGAGGGCAAAGTTGCACAAATGTATTCTGCTATCCAAACAGGACAGGCGGTGGGCATGCAAACAATGGATCAATGTTTGCAGAGTCTGGTCGACAAGAGGGTCGTTTCGGTCGAGGCGGCCAGAGAGAAGGCACGGCAGCCAGACAGTATTACCGCTTGATACCTAGAGGTCGTTTAGCCAGGTGGTCAAGATGATTGCAGCGGCATGGTCGTCGATGGGGTCTGCTGCGAAGTCACCGTGATGGCCTTGTGATAGCGCCAATGCTTTCGCCTCGCGACTCGATAGCCGCTCATCCACAAGCGTAACAGGGCGCCCGAGCCGGCCTTCTACCTGCCGTGCGAATTTTGATGCTCGCTGACTCAGTTCGCTGGCAGAGCCATCCATATTCAGCGGATGACCCACAATAATCCGATCGGGTTTCCACTCATTCGTCAGCGCCGTTAAAACCGACCAATCGGGGACGCCGTCTCTGGCCGATACGATTGTCAAAGGCTGAGCGGTGCGCGACAGCGAGTTTCCCACCGCCACACCGATGTTGCGAAGCCCGAAATCAAGCGCAATGAGTGACTCTGGCCGCGTCATGTTCAGGCATGGCCCGCCTGGGCAGTCAACAGATCGATGTCGATACCTAGTTGCTTTCCTGCCGCGGTAAGTTTGTCGTTGGTAGCAACTTGAAACAGTATGCCTCTGTCAGCGGGCACGGTTAGCCAACTGTTTCCGGAAACTTCTTGTTCCAATTGCCCGGGCCCCCAGCCGGCATAGCCCAGCGCCACCAGATAATCCTCTGGTCCATCGCCAAGCGCCAACGCACAGAGAATATCTCGAGACGTAGTCAGGCTGAGATCTTCGCCCACGGACTGACTGCCTTCCCATTCTGGATCTCCGCGGTGCAAGACAAACCCCTGTTCCGTTCCCACAGGCCCTCCGGCCAGCACGGGGCAATCCGACAGGTCAGAGATACTCTCGATATCCAGATGTTCCAGCATGTCAGATAGCGCGAGGTCGAGATGCTGGTTAATGACAATACCCATTGCGCCGTCGGCATCGTGGTGACAAAGGTAGGTGAGGGAACGATTGAAGAAGCCACTACCAATTACCGGTGTGGCGATGAGCAACTGTCCTTGAAATGCTCCGGTAGCCGGAGCCGTTTCGGACGGGTGTTGTTCCTCAAGACTCATAGGGCATTGCCTGTTTCTCAGTACCTGAATTGCCAAGTTCGAATAATATCCAACTCGGCCACTGAATTGGCGAGGGCGGTTGGAAATGCATCGAATGGGGCGAGGCGCTCGACAGTCTCGATCGCAGCGCGGTCCAGTGCCGCTATGCCTGAAGTCGAGAGCACTTGTATGTCTTGCAGGTTACCATCTAAATCGACCTTAACCCGCAGTCGCACATTGCCATTGCCAAAGCGCTTGGCAGTATCCGGATAAGCTGAGTTACCGAATTGCTCGATCTCGATTTGCCAACGACGCACATATTCCGCCTCCAATGCTTCACGCGCGGCGACAAGCGCAGAGGGTTGCTGAGAGAAAACCGCCCCAGATGCTACTGAGCCGGTGCTCTGCATGCCCTCATTTAGTGCCAGAGACCGCCTTTTGGGTGGCAAGGTTGCAGGCATTTGGGAATCGCTATCGAGAGGTTCTGAGCGCCCATGTTGATGCGCTGGGGCATGCGCGAGCGCCTCTTTGGGTGCGTCGGCGGCGGGTATCAGTAGCACAGTCACACTGCGGTTGGCTGCGGCAATCACTTCCTTGCCCGCCGGCGAGACCAGAAAACCAAAAATAAAAACCAGGTGCACACCCAGCGAGAATATGAATGCTGACCGAAACTGGCGCTGTTGATAGCTGGCCGATAAGGTGAGGGTCTGGCTCAGAGTTTGACCTCACCAGTCAGATGTTCCTCCAGGGTATCCAGCAGTTGCCCCGCGATATCGAGCCCCGACCCCGCTTCAATCTCGCGGAGGCATGTTGGGCTGGTGACGTTGATTTCCGTGAGGTAGTCCCCAATAACATCTAAACCCACAAAGTACAGGCCACGCTGTTTCAGGGTGGGGCCTACTTGTGAAGCGATCCACAAATCTCTTTCTGAGAGCGGTTGAACACGACCCGATCCACCTGCGGCCAAATTGCCGCGGCTCTCTCCCGCTAGTGGGACTCGGGCTAGACAATAGGGAATGGGTTCACCGTTAACCATCAGGATTCGCTTATCGCCCTCACTAATAGCTGGCAAATAGCATTGCGCCATAATCGTTTGTCGTCCGGACTGGGTTAGCGTCTCCAGAATGACGCTCACATTGGGGTCGTCTTCGCGGGCCCTGAATATGGCGCTGCCACCCATGCCGTCCAGTGGCTTGAAAATCACATCTTGATGCTGTCGATGGAAGGCCTTGAGCTTTGACATATCCCTACTGACCAGCAAGGTAGGGCAGCATTCGGGGAACTCAGTTGCGAACAGCTTCTCGTTGCAATCACGAAGGCTATGACAACGGTTAACGATCAATGTGCCTTGTCGCTCAGCACGCTCGAGCAAATAAGTGGCGTAAATGTACTCCATATCAAAGGGAGGGTCTTTGCGCATCAGGCAAATATCGAGCTCGGCGAGGGAGATATCCTGCGGGTGACATAGATCAAACCAGTGATCGGGGTCTCGATGCACTGTCAGTGATTGCGCTACCGCCATCGGGCGCTCGCCATCGAGAAAAAGTGCGTCAGGTGTCATATAAAATAAAGACCAACCTCGATCCTGTGCTGCCCACAGAACCGCTAAGGTGGTGTCCTTTTTATATTGGATCGTCTCGATGGGATCCATTACTACGCCGAGCTTGCGGCTCATGTCAGCGTCCTTGTCGAATAGGGTCAGCTATCTTGCGATCCGCGGCCGGCCGCCGCAAGATCCCCGTTCCCGGAATGCAGATTATTTTTAGGCCAGGTTATGGACAGTTTGTTTGTTGTTGGTGGCGTCATGGGTTTGATGTGTGCCCTGACGGTTGTGCTGAAGGTGCGGACCATTGGTTGGGGCGTCTGGATCTGGTTTTTTTCCGGATGGATGATCGGCGAGCTGGCCATTTGGGTGGCGGGTTTGCAGTTAGCATTTGTGGCGCTATGGATACTGTTTGTCGGTACCGATTCGACCGGATTTGGGTTGGGGTTATCGGCTTTCATGGCTAGTTGGGTGTTACTGGCATGGGCATTGCGCGATGCATTTGATGCAGGTGCCGTATTCCAGCGGGCACTCAGCCTTGCGCTGGGCCCCGATTATTTTGAGCGGATCCCCTCTTCTCGCCGCAATACGGTAAGGCAGCAGATTCTCAGTAACGAGTGGTTATGGCCGTTTCGATTTCGACGTGCTGGTGTCAAGTACGTCAGAAACCTCGCCTATACGGAGGCAGGAAAGCGTGGGCTTTTGGATCTCTATTTGCCGGTGAGGGACGGAGAGCGTCGCCCCGTTTTGCTACAAGTGCACGGTGGTGCCTGGATGGTTGGACATAAGTCTGAGCAGGCTCAACCTCTTTTGCACCGCATGGTGGAGTCTGGTTGGATCGGCGTTTCTATCAACTATCGGTTGGCGCCGCGAGCGGCTTTTCCCGCGCAGATTATCGATGTCAAAAAAGCGATTGCCTGGGTGAAATCCCACATCGCTGAATATGGTGGGGATCCGGATTTCATCGTGATTACCGGAGGTTCTGCTGGCGGTCATCTGTCTTTACTTGCCGGGTTGTCGCCTGGTCATCCAGACTGGCAACAGGGTTTCGAAGGCGCCGATACAACTTTGCAGGGTGTTTTGGCACTGTATCCGGCTGTCGATTTCACCAACCGTTATGGCATCCGCCAGCAAGATCGCATGGATGCTTTTATTGCCCGTAAGATTATTCAGAGAACACGCGAAGAGGCGCCCGAAGTGTTTGAAGACGGATCGCCGATCTCCTGGGTGGACCGCCCGGGTGTCGTGGAGAGTGCACCGCCCATCTGTGTTGTTCAGGGTACTCACGATTCTCTGGTTTGGGTGGAAGAAGTAAGACGTTTTGTCGCGGAATTCAGTGCCCGATCGTCCCAGCCCCTTGTATATGCCGAGTTGCCTCGAGCGCAGCACGCTTTTGAGATTTTCCATTCCCCACGAACGAGCCATTACCTAAACGCGGCTGCGATCTGGCTAGAGTGGGTTCGGGCCGAACACGAGCGCAGTAGTTGAAATACGTCTAGGAGTGTTTGATATCACCCCACCGAGAATTGACTAGCGTTAGTGCCACGACGGGGGCAGTCTCAGTTCTCAGTACTCTGGGACCCAGGCGCAGCGACCGAAATCCTGATTGTTGCGCAGCGCTGATTTCGCTGTCAGTCAATCCGCCTTCGGGGCCCACCAGTAAGGCGAGTGTTTTGGGTGTAGTTTCTGGCAGTTTTTGCTGGCCGGACGCACCATCAAGAGCCCATTTTTCGTCCGCCGATACTGCCCCCACCCAGTGCAGTAATGTGCTCGGTGGAGATAATTTTGGCACCCTCACCCGACCGCTTTGTTCGCAGGCGCTGATAGCAATCTGCTGCCAGTGGGCGATTCTTTTCTCGATTCGATCTTCTGGAATAGCAAAGTCCACGCGTTCGCTTTCCAGAGGCTGAATGACGCTGACTCCCAGCTCGGTGGCTTTTTGTACGGCCCAGTCGAAGCGATCGCCTTTGCTCAGGCAAAGCCCCAGAATAGTATTGACGGGTGACTCGGTCGCGGGATCGGTGGCCTCACCCAGTAGCGCTTTTATCGAATGTTTACCAACTTCAGCGATTTGCGCGGGGAATTCGCGTCCACTTCCGTCAAACAGCACAATCTGATGCCCCGCCCGTACACGCAGAACGCGACCCAAATACTGCGCGCCGGCCTTGTCAATCTCGACTTGGCTATGGGGGACTAGAGGTCGGTCAACAAACAGTCTTGGGACGCGCATAGTCAGGCCTCTCTCCGAGCGCAGTGTACGGTCTCACCTGGGAGGCTGGCACCACAGTGGCTCGATGAAGATCCACTGCGTGCCAAGGTGTAGATCAGTACTTGTAAGCGTCGTTTTTAAAGGGGCCTTCGACGCCAACGCCGATATAGTCTGCCTGCTTCGGAGTGAGCTTGGTCATGACACCACCGAAACCCTCCACCATATACGTAGCAACCTGCTCATCGAGCTGTTTTGGTAGCACTTCGACCGTGATGGCAGCTGCGCGGTCTTCGCCGCTGAGATCAGCGAAACGCTTCTCAAAAAGGTGTATTTGGGCCAGCACCTGATTAGCGAAAGATCCATCCATAATGCGCGAGGGGTGTCCTGTCGCGTTACCGAGGTTGACCAGACGGCCTTCCGAGAGCAGCAGAAGATGGTCATTGCTTGCTGCATCGCGAACCACTTTGTGGACCTGAGGTTTGATTTCTTCCCACTGCCACTGCTCGCGCATGTACGCGGTATCAATTTCGTTATCGAAGTGCCCAATGTTACAGACCACGGCACTTGACTTGAGCGCCCGTAACATGGGTGCCGTGCATACGTTGAAGTTGCCTGTGGCGGTAACCAGCAAGTCGGTGGTAGAAAGGAGTGCAGTATCAATGCAGCTATCGGTACCATCGTCTTGGCCGTTAATAAATGGAGATACCACCTCATAACCGTCCATGCAGGCTTGCATGGCACAAATTGGGTCACACTCTGTGACTCTCACGATCATGCCTTCTTGGCGCAAGGACTGCGCCGAGCCCTTGCCCACATCACCATAGCCGATGACTAGTGCGCGCTTGCCAGCAAGCAAATGATCTAGGCCTCTTTTAATGGCGTCATTGAGGCTGTGGCGGCATCCGTATTTGTTGTCATTTTTTGACTTCGTTACCGCATCGTTAACATTGATGGCGGGGACTTTGAGCTCTCCACTGGCCAGCATGTCGTAAAGTCGGTGCACACCGGTAGTGGTTTCCTCGGTGATGCCATGAATGCGGTCAAGCATTTCCGGATACTGCTCATGGAGCATTGCGGTCAGATCTCCACCATCATCCAGAATCATGTTGGCGTCCCAAGGCTTGCCGTCTGCGAGGATGGTCTGCTCGATACACCACTCGTACTCCTCTTCGGTTTCACCTTTCCAAGCAAAAACCGGCACACCCGCTGCGGCGATCGCGGCGGCGGCATGATCCTGCGTTGAAAATATATTGCAGGAAGACCAGCGGACTTCAGCGCCCAAATCAACAAGTGTCTCGATCAGCACGCCGGTTTGAATGGTCATGTGAATGCAGCCAAGAATTTTGGCGCCTGCCAGCGGTTGTGTATTTTGGTATTGCTCTCGCAACGCCATCAGCGCTGGCATTTCGCTTTCCGCGATCTCTAATTCGCGTCTGCCCCAGTCAGCGAGGTGAATATCCGCAACTTTGTAATCTGCGAATACGGTTTGCTCAACAGCAGTATTCATAATGTGCTCTCTTGTCTTGGGTGATTGATTCGGTGATTTAAAGGCCGGCGGCTGAGTGGAGCGCGTCTGCTTTGTCCGTGCGTTCCCAGGTAAAGCTGTCGCCAATGCGGCCAAAATGCCCATAAGCCGCGGTGTTACGATAAATGGGCCGCTTCAGATCTAGCATATTGATAAGCCCTTTTGGCCGCAGATCAAAGTGTTCTCGGATCAGCGTTGCAATGGCATCGTCAGCAAGCGCTCCTGTGCCGAAAGTATTGACGGAAATGGAAGTCGGTTCGGCAACGCCGATGGCATAGGAAATCTGAACCTCACAGCGTCGTGCCAGCCCACCAGCGACGATATTTTTTGCTACGTAACGTCCAGCGTACGCCGCAGAGCGATCGACTTTGGACGGATCCTTGCCTGAGAAAGCCCCTCCGCCATGTCGCGCCATGCCGCCATAGGTGTCGACAATAATTTTGCGCCCGGTTAAGCCGCAATCGCCTTGGGGTCCGCCGATCACGAAATTTCCTGTTGGGTTAATGTGAAACAGTGTGTCAGCGTGAAGCCACTCAGCCGGCAAGGTGGCCTCAATAATGTCCTTGCGCACGGCGGCGCGAAGCTCAGCTTGCGATATGTCGGGTGCGTGTTGAGTTGATAGTACGACCGCTTCAATACGCTCTGGCTTGCCGTCAGCGCTGTAACGCAGTGTTATCTGACTCTTTGCGTCAGGGCGCAACCAAGGGAGTGCTCCCGATTTTCTGAGCTCCGCTTGCTTTTCGACGAGGCGGTGGGAGTAATAAATCGGCGCGGGCATTAAGACGTCGGTTTCGTCCGAGGCGTACCCGAACATGAGTCCCTGGTCGCCTGCCCCCTGGGAGGCTTCATCGGCTTCGTGGGTGCCCAGTGCAATGTCAGCCGATTGCTGACCAATGGCATTGATGACTGCGCATGTATTGCCGTCGAAGCAGACTGACGACGAGTCGAACCCTATTTCGACGACGGTTTGGCGTATTGCCTGCTCCAGTTCGCCAGGCGTGACATCTGAGGCCGTCGTCACTTCTCCGGCGACAACGACCATGCCGGTTTTCACCAGCGTCTCCACTGCGACGCGCGCATCTGGGTCCTTAGCAAGATAGGTATCGAGAATGGCATCCGAGATTTGATCCGACATTTTATCGGGGTGTCCTTCGGAGACAGATTCGGAAGTAAAAAGGGAATAGTCGCTCATATGCTTTCCTCTGAAGCGGATGTCGTGGTCTTTTCGAATTGATGGATTTGTATCTGAAAGCCGTTACGTTGCGCGATGAACACGCTTGCGCTGGCATGGAGACCGGCCTCTTCGGCCCAGGCTTGTAACTGCTCTGGGGCAAACCCCAGCCACAGGTCTCCACAGTGTTCTCTGGCCCAGGCCTGATCGTGGGCACACAACTCGCTCACAATGAAGTGCCCATTCGCTTCAAGCAGTTGCGAGGCTTCAACCAGCATTTGTCGTGGATCAGGCGTGTGGTGAAGTACCATGTTGGCAATCACGGCCCCTGCTTTATTGCTGTTTTCAATGATCTGCGAGGTGCTGCCCTGAACAAACTCCACATGGGGCAGATGTCCTGCAAACGCCTGCGCTTGAGCCAGCATGGCTTCCGATAAATCAAGCGCCACTACCGACGCTGCACGTTCATGCAAAGCGGGCAACAACCAGCCCTCTCCCACGCCTATCTCGACAATCCGGTTGAGTCGCCGTTCTCGGTTTCTGTCGAGCAGCTGAAGCGTGACCTCGCTGTAGTCTTGCCAGGGCGCGATCAGTTCTTGCTGTTGGCGGAAGCGGCTCAGGTTCCCTTTAAAAAATGCGAGAGAATTACACTCTCGTTGCTGCTGTATACGCGCTACCCCTGCCTGCTCAGCCGAGGAGAGTGTTTCCTCGTCTACCCGGAGTAATATTTCCTGATGCAAAGTGGCCAGTGACCCTTTGGGCAGTGCGCGCCGATAGAAAGTAGTCGTCATCTCTTTTTTTCGGCTCAACAGTCCGGCATCGATTAACACTTTCAAATGATGGCTGAGGGCGCTTTGCCGCATTCCGAAAATGGCGCAGAGTTCCGACACGCTGAAAGAGTCCTGCGCC